>SDBS01005289.1_pt1 | contig 12606 bp, 12 predicted proteins | sample 2277091 | NCBI WGS metagenome assembly SDBS01 (sample SAMN10404972, study PRJNA504765) | marine sediment metagenome | isolation source: marine sediment core GS10_PC15, 163 cmbsf | place: Arctic Ocean: Southern Knipovich Ridge | collected 2010 | reverse complement strand
AGGATATTGCATACTACGTATAGGGGATGATTCTACCGTACGGCAGGCACCGACCGTGTCCCCTCGCATCCTAAGAGTAATTTAGGCTGCGTTCTGAGATTCTTGGTGTCCAAATAGTGTCAATGACCTGTGTATCTTTCTCAAGATGAGATCTCTGTCTTGATCGGACAGTACGCCGAAGTCACAGTATATCAAGACGATCAAGTCAAAGTCTTGCGGGTAACTGATAGTGAGGTAGTTACCATGGATGTAGTCTACATCCAGCCTATTCTGTTGTGCATACCCTGTTGCATATTGAACGGATCTTTTGGAATAATCTATTCCCGTCACCTTCGATCCTTTCTGGACAAATCGTACGCAGTAGAGGCCGGGACCACACCCCAGATCCAGAACTCTGTCTTGATTTCCTAGGCCTGACTTCTTTGTTATCCAATCCACCGATTTGTCAATTGTGGCGTGCTTTCTACTTGCAGCATCCTGCTTTGGATCTAGATGAGCCGTTAGCATTTGCTCTGATATATGAGGATCATCCCAGAAAGGCGAGGTGCTCTTAGCAAAGAGCTTCGGTTTGTGAAGGTATCCTGAAATACTCTCTAGTCTCATACTGTCATCCCTAACTTACCTGTCCCTGGTCTATCAATGATCACGGCTCGCATGCTTGGTGTCATAATACTAATGAAACCTCCCCAAATCTCAGCACTTATCAATATGCTTGCCGCCTTCCCTTTGACTCCGTTTTGCCGCCAGATCCTGGTGCATTGCTTTGCACCGTTTGAGCCAAAGGACCTCATATTCCTCTGAAGATATCACCCTGTCTCTAAGATCTCCTATTGTGTATATTCCCTCTTCTTTACACCACTTTACACAAATACTGTAAGCCTTCCAGTTTAGCTCATCCTCATCCCAGAACACTGAAACCTCGGGAATTCTGGATAGATATGCCGCCAGAGCTCTGGTGTGACCATCGGTAAAAATTACCTCTCTTTCTAGTTTCCTGATAGGTACAGGTTCGATGCCGTCAACTGATAAATCAGTTGAATCTCCCATTACCTGAGACAGTTTCTTAGAATTAATGAAAAGTTGACTTGGCTGTATTTGATCTAGTCTCATCAAGAAAACTCTATTCATTTTCTTCACCATTGGCTCTAGTATTTGAGTAAGGTGATACTACTTCTCTGTATAACTGTTACGTTTCTATCTTTCATATCTTTCATCTTCAACAAGCCTTTTTCCCATGCCTATCACATCGTCAATTGTGTAGCCAATTGATTTGTAGAAATCTATGACGGATTCATTTGTTGAGCGTATTTGAACGTTTATCTTCGGTGCACCTTTTGCTTCTAGTTTCTCTTCAATCTCCTGCATTATGGTTTTGCCATATCCCTTCTTCTGGCATGAAGGATCAACTGCCAGATAATTTATCCATCCTCTATGGCCTTCGTATCCCCCCATAACGGTTGCAATTACTTTACGATTAAGTACACCCACCAAGAATAGATCTGTATCAACTTTGAGCTTCCTTTCAATGTCTTTTTTCGGGTTGTTCCAGGGTCTTACCAGATCACATTTAACCCATAGATCAATTACCTCGGGTTCATCATTTGAATGATAATTTCTTATTTCCATTCTTTGATCCGTGTAAATACTATTAGTGGAACTGTCGTATAACGCTTGCGATTATACGAAGTTGTCGGAGCGAAGTGAAAGCAATTTGGCCAGAGCAAAACGTGCTAGACCATTCGGTGCTATGTGAAGGTGCGGTCAATCTTCTTTTGAATGGGTCAAGGCTTTTTTAATGTCTTCTGCAATCATTTGACGCTTACTCTTTTCGATATTAAAACTATCTCCGGTTTGAGTATATGATGGCAAGAACCTTATGTTATTGAGAACATGCTCTTCATTCCGTATTTTGTAGGTTGAACCTGATTTTATTGGATTCCTTCCATACTTCTCTTTATATATATAATTAACAGCTTTGATTGCAAAATCCCCCATACACATAATTATCTTAATATTGGATATTTGTGCCAATTCAGTTTTGAGGAATCTCAATGAGCATTCCTTTATAGTTTTTGCAGATACGAGATATCCAATCTTAGAACATTTGATTGCTGTGGTTAGATAGAAGCCCATGTTGGTTAGATCTTCGTAGTCATTAATAATTATACCTGCGTCCTTAAATGCCATTTTTGTTGTTTGAAAGAATGATCCGGAAATGCTCTCATAGAAATAATTTGAACGATTCAAAGGGGGAGCTTCTGAAATCATCACTATTTCTATTATATTGGGATTGATTTCAATTCTTGGAAAAATTATGTCCTTGTTTATGTCAGTACAGGGATAATCACATCTGAAATCATTTATTATCATAGCTTTTATCCTTGAACGGGCTTTCATATAGCATCCTGCGGGTGCATGAAGTTGTTGGCGAACGAGATAATTTCGGCGGAATGACCATCGGGAGCAGAACCGAGTATTCTGCTGTTGTAAGACCGTAGCTGTGCCATTTCATTTTCTATACATTGTTCCCTGGTGAAGGACCATTTGCCATTTATTATCAATTCTCTTCTAGATCGAAGTTCTAATTGTATAGACCTTTTCTTTTAGATACGAACCACTTTTCTTGATTTTATATCTGGTCAATGCTACATCTGAAGACAGTACCTTGCAGCAAGAATCGCCTAGTTCATATCGTGTTAACGGTTGATTCTTTAGTTCCATTATTGATTTCTTTTTGTCTGCTAAGACCCCTGTTGACGCCAATTTATCGCCTGAATTTCCTATAGGTATCCTGGTTTCCTTGAGTTCTTTATTCCTACTCTTATTCTCCTATTTTATAGGAACTACAATTGTAAGAGAAAAGTTGTTGTGACTAGTGAATGTCTGGCTGTCTCTCAATAGGAATAGTAATTATGAAAGGGACGCCCTTGTACCTAGTAAGTGTTCGGCTGTCCTGAAGTAATAACTTCTGTTCCTTCTCTCAAGAAAGCGTGCAGCATCATTGTGGCCAAAAGAACACTCAGCTTGACTTCAACCCAACGAGTGGTATGATCAGCTGGGTAAGCCGCACCAGTACTCCATAGAAAGTCAACGTCCGAGATGTCTTTCATCTATCCCGGGGCGGGACTGTGAAGATATTATCCAATCAGCGAGAGTGCCTCAATTGGAATCGCACAGGAGTATCTGCGAAACTGGGCGAGTAAAAGAGGATGCAAGGTGTAGTAAGAATTGTGCCTATATGCGACGCAAAGCAACTTCTGGGTCGCAGACTATAGCTCATTTGACTGGAGGTTCCTATGAATAGACTGAATTTCACCACAATCATCATCTGGCTCGCGGCCTTTTGCTCCATCACTGGGGTCACAATCTGGTCGATAGTCAGCCCTCTGCTACAATATCCAAATGCCCTCCCGTACGTACTTCTCGCTCTTGGAGTCTTCGGACTGCTTTGGGTCGGTGTGATGCTGCAAAGAAGACTAAGGGAGTCCCGAGGAATCATAGTGTCGCGTAAGGCTCGCCCATCCGTATCACGGAACTTCGCGGCTTCAACACTGCGTTCTATAGACATATTCGCTGGCGATTTGAGTTGGCTTGAGACCGACATTGAAGTCTACAAGACTCTCCGCGATAACGGCGTGGCAATACGAGTACTCACTGATACGCCTAACGCCGCTGCTATCGCCGCCGGCAAGGCTCATGGGATCCAATTTAGGCAATATCCTGGCAAAATGAATCCTCCCATAAAGGCAAGCATATCCGATGCCGATGAAGAGACCGAATGCAGAGCACTAGTGGTGAAACGCCGTACTCCTCGAGCCAGGCCTCGGCAGAGGGAGCCCTATCGCTATTGGATGAAGTTCTACCACGGCTCGCCTGAATACCCAGTCATAAATGCTATGGCGACGCTCTTTGAGGAGCTCTATTCCAGAGGCATACCACTGTAATTGTCAGCGAACGCTTCCCAGTAAATCATAGGGAGATAGCGTATCAGAGAGTGCAATTGACTCGGATTGGTGCTGCCACCCAGAGTGCCTTGCTCAACTCCGAATTCTCGGAGTTTCGTGACCCAATAACCGTCAATAGTACCACTTACTGGAACATGGCCGATGGGACGACCTATATGGCAAATATGGGTGGGGTGGTGAAACTGGTATTCTTGACCTTCTCGACAAACGAGATATCCAATCAGATCTCGGTTGCCCTATTCAGCCCATTCCTATCCCTTTGCATCCTGCCCAATCATTCATATTGGGCTGGGCGTGTTATTCTTGAGTTTTCGTGTCCAGTAATCAATGATTTTGTCATAAGACTCCAGCAGAATCTCAGCCTCCAGTCTTACCAGCTTGTCCAATTCGCCGCAGTCCGCCGCATGTATTGCCTCCCACATTCTAGGCTCGACGGTTCTTTTTGGAATTACGATATGGGGCAAGCCATAGTATCGACAAATCAAGTTGTGTGCTAGGCGTGCAACACGGCCATTTCCATCCCTGAACGGATGTATGCGGATCACCTCATAGTGAACTTGGGCAGCAAACTCCAATACTGCCCAAGCGTCCCCTTCCTTCATGTCTCTTTGCTTCCAATCTAGTAGTTGGTCAAGGAAGTACATCTGTTGAGGGATTTGTGTATAACGTGGCGGCACGAAGCTTGTCTTTCTTAGAGTGATGTCTTCATGACGATAGCTCCCGGCGACTTCGGGCCACACATCTCCTAGTATTGTCTTGTGCATATCTCTTATTACATAGATAGTAACCGGCTCTTGCTTGACAACGAAATCTTCGATGAACTCCAGCACCCTCTCTTGTCCCCTTGCCTGAAGTACTGCCCGGTCACTATGACCCATTTCTGCAAATGCCGGGTACTGCCTGACCAATTCCTCTACTTGCTGCCAGCTGATGCTGATCCCTTCGACATTCGATGAGACAAAGATTATGCTTGTGTGGAAGAACACTCTCAACCCTTCATCCAAGAAGTTGGACCCCACCAGGTCACTGACTTTTCTCCTTCTCTCTAGAATCCTATTACGAAGTTCAATCATTATTCGACTTGAGATTGGGCTTGAGCTGCATTATCCTTTCGCAAATCAGAGCAGCAGACAGAAGGGCGCAATTCTTCGTGCTCTTGGAAATGTCCTCAAAAGAAACGAGCCTGAAAGTGAAATAGAGAAGCGCAACGCAGTACTCTACCATATCTGCCTTCTGCTCCCTGAAGACTCTGTACGCATGATTCCTCACTTCAAGTATCACGTTAAAAGTCATTTGCATTTGCTCACGGGAATGACCTAGCTCCGGCCGAGCAGCAAGGTTTTCTTGTGAAAGCAGGAGCGACTCAAAGTCAAGGAACGTACCGATATCGTTCTCGGATGTCAACATCATACGCTTCAGCTCAACTTCCATGTTCGCAAAGTCGGACAGAATATGAGCGTGGGCGGTAGAACAGAAATCGATTATCCAGGGGATTCGATGTTCATCGATGAGGATATTCTTTGGATTCATATCCCCGTGAATCGTTGAGGTATACGTTGTGGTTTGGTATTCCCGGTCCACTTCTTTCAACAGAAAGTGTAGAGGGTTCTTAAGAGATTTCTTGAGCTCGCGTAAATAGAACTCAGGGCTATCTGCGTCCTGATCCGGAAACGAATCCTTAAAAGCCTTGGTCAACCTGCCATCAGCTTCCAGTCCGTTTTTTGGACTGAAAAGGCGTGATTCGTAATCGCGGAATATCTTCAAATCGTCAGGGGATGGTGTCATTTCGTATAGCGGGATCAGGATTCCCGACTTGCGGCCAAACAGATTCGACAGAACTCCAGCAATCTGATCATAGGTGACTTCCTTCTTCAGATATCGGCTGAAGTATGATTCAAGATCCTCCATCGCCCTAGGATTCGAACCCAAGAAGGTGAAATCCATCCCCCCAAGCGTTCTGCTAAAAGAGATCTTTCGCAAGTTCGGCCGCCTATTCTCTCGGATATGGGGAAGGAAGTATTCCGAATAGTTCATGCATTCCCTTGAAGTTTTGCTTTTGGACCCGATCTTGGTCAAAGAGGGAGTACTCTCCCACCGCCCCTGCGTCGTGGTCTTAGGCATTCTCCATATTTCCACCAAAAAGACCCTAGAACCACTCTTACCGGGTTCTACTTCGCTTATTCTTATCCTGGACGTAACATGCCCGAAAAGCTTCTGTAGAATCTCTATTTCTTCGTCACCAACCGAAACGCCTTTCGCGGATATCTTTAGGTTCAGTAGTGGATCAACTTCCTCTCTGATTGCCCGGCGAAGCCTTTCGATCTCTTCCTCCAATAATGGTTTGTTTAGAAAATGCCTGCTTATGCCCTGCTGCGCAATCTCGCTTATCAGAAAACCGTCGGTTCCGTATTTGGACACAAAAACTATGCACTGGTCGGGGTCGCTTTCCTGAATCCTCTTAGCTAATGCGGGACCGGAGTGTCTATCTCCAAGTATCAGCTCTATGTCTATCAGTGCGACATGATAGCGAGCGTATTTTAGCTGCTGAAGAGCATCTTTAGCGCATTTGACGCCAACCACATCATACCCCACCAATTGTAGCGTCTCGCTTATGTACTCCCGGTGGGAATCCGTATCTTCTACGAATAGAATATGATATTTACTCATTCTACCTAGAGACCTTCCAGATTGTGCTACACGGTGTTCTTTTCAATTGTTCTCACCAGTGTTTTGCTTGAACAATAGTTATCGATTATCTCTGATATTCCCTGCAAGTAATACGGTTTTTCCTCATAGCCCGAGGCACCAAGCCACAAACACTCCCTTGCCTGTTCGATTCGTATGGCGGGATAGCTAGACAGAATGACAACCGGAGCCTTGGGGAACATCTTCTTCAACTGAACGAGAATCGTGGTCTTCTTTTGCCCAGAAAATATCGACCCCACCAAGATCAAGTCAAATTCTCTGTTCCTACGGAAGCCCCCAATTGTGCTGCTGATCCCTTTTGCGGAATATGTTTGAATATCGTACCTAGAGTGCGGTAACCCTTTGGTAACTCCATTTATCCATTCTTTGTCCTCATCAACAATCAAGACCCTCTCCATATATATCACCCCTTCCTAGTAGGTAGTCTGAGCGCAAAGACAGAACCCTCGCCCACCTCGCTTCTCTCCACACATAAATCGCCGTGATAATCTCGTGCGATCTCCCTGGCTTGTGACAAGCCAATGCCAGCCCCTCCGTCCTTGGTCGAAACATTCGGTACGAATATACTTTTCGAGAGCTCCTCGGCTATTCCACAGCCAGTGTCTTGAACTCTTATCAATACTCTATCTTTCGAAACTGGAAGTGAGGCAGAGACAATAATGTCTCCACCTGACGGTTTTGCTTCAAAAGACTCAAATGCGTTCTTTATGAGGCAATTAATCGCAATTATCGTCTTCTTGGCGTTCACGCAGACTTTGACTCCCAGCTTCTTTCCCTCTCCTATCGTCAGATGAACATTATCATATTCCTTCATAAGACCCCGAGTCTCGGGGTGACAATACGCCTCGTTAAGCAAAGAAGATACCGCAACACCTTCCCGAATCATTGTTGGTATGTCCAGCGTGAAAACTTCTAGGCTGCTTATTAGATCTGAGTCAACATTCCTTACCAGGTCTACAATATACTCAGCCCTTTCTCTTGAAACCGTAACTTGCGTGAAGTTCTCCCCGCTCTTCTCTGTCTGTTTCAATACGGCATTAAAGAGGATTTGCGCAATATCGGCCAAGGGTGTTTTCGTTTTGTGGATTAGGGCCGTTATTCTCTGCCTGTCTACTTGGCGCATATTGCCCTCAAGTAATTTGGCGTGGTTGAAGTGTTCGATCACGTAACCCGCTTGCTCGGCCAAAGACACAACTAATCGAACATCGTTTTGCGAAAATGCGTTTCTAGCGGTGCTTTCCAGATTCAGAACGGCTATGACGTCGCCATGCGCTTCCACAGCTACTGCCAGTTCCGATTCAGATCCCTCCACGACCTCGGCGTAAGCCAAGCCTCCAGCCTCGGCCTGCTTTCGGCTCTCTATCCTTATGAACCTACCTTGGGCGAATACCGCGTCAATGACACCGGGGGGTAGCTCGGGATACGAAAGTATTTCCCCTTCAGTAAGACCAACAGGAAACTTCAAATGTAGTGTGCTTGTGCCGCTGTCGCGGATGGCGATCCAACATACGGGTACGCCGGTAAGTTTTACAGCCTCTCTGGTCAGGAGCTCGTAGACCTCCTGCTCACTCAGCCTGATACTTGTGGGAAGTACTCTCAAGAGGGAAACCAAGGCGTCGTATCTGCCCAGTTCAATTCTATTCTGCATTTCTTTAGCAAATTCTGTAGCTCCTGTCAAATCAACACTTGGAAAGGCCTCTGCGAATCTCTGCAGAATGGAACAGAACTCATTCTTTGTATTTATGGTACTTTCGCGATCATCCATAGGGAAAACCTTAGTACCTCTCGCTGCCTTGAGCCATTCAGAAAACTCAAGACCTCCTCTCTCGCAGTGAATCCTGATACGCGCGAGGTCAGGAGGTGAAAAGAACATGGATCCTCCAGCCAATATGTGGCAGTGCTGGTCTCCGAGCCGACAGGGTGCTGCCCAAGTTATCACATTCATATGACACGCTTTGAAAACGGCCCGCCCCATTTTCGCACTCGCATCAACGAGACACTTGTTTGACAGCAGACAACGATGCAAGAGCTCGCGCGAGCCCTTCGCCTTTGTCAGTAAGCACACGGGCGAGGTCTCTTGCCAGTCAAAATAAGGTGGTAGAAGATCATGGACTTCCCTGTCCACGATTCGAAAATACAAGCCGGTTTCCTCTGTCAGTCTCCCTCCAATCTCTTGCCAGTGCCCCTCTATCGACATGGTAACCCCAATACTCTTTTTGATGCACTTAGGATAGCAGACAAGCTCAAAAGAATCAAGTATGGCCCCAACGCATCTCCTGAATCCCCTATAGAGATCCCCGTTTTCCGCGGCTCTTTCTTCCCATGGCTATTTTCCCAGTTATGGGAACTACAATCACGAAGGGAAGCCGTTTGTGCGTAGTAAATGTTCGGCTGTCTGCAGGAATACGGATGAATTCAAAGTTTGGATTCTTTATTCTTTGATAGAATCCTTCTACATCCGAAACTCTTTGGGATCTTATTTCTACTTTTGCCATAGATTAAGTCTACATTTTAGGAAGATCTTCCCTCCAGAGCAAAAAAAAGAGCAGAGTAGAATTGGACATGCTAATTTATGCAGGACCAACCCATTACTTGATGAATCTAAAGGCTTTTTCTGATTTCTTCAAGAGTAGCCTTCTGATCAGGTGCCATCTCAAAGAATTTGTTTAACTTCTTACAAGTATAATCATCACAATAAGCACAGTTCTTAACATTTCCCTCCTGGCCACACTTTCTTATCTCACAGACTCTGGGGTGACTAAAAAGCCGTCCATCCTCCGACAAACATCCATCGCAGTTAATGTCTCGTGGTTTAATTTCTGTCTTGTACTCCTTAGACCACAGCTCAGCAACTTTCATCCTTTCATTGTCATCGTCTTTCTGGGTTGCCAGAAATGCGGGGCATTCAGTGCAGACTATGCCGCAAAAAGCAATCATCTTACCCATCTATCTTTCCTCCTTTATTCCACAATGATGCAGCAAGCCGTCGGTCTGGTTAATCCGTTCCAAAGCGTCAGTTCATTCATCAAAGAAAGGCACTTTTTAGAAGTTCTGTGATTAGGTTCTCCTGTTCTCGTTTTTCTTTGTAGTTTCGTGGGCTTGAACTCTTAGTAGCATCTTCCTACTCCACCTTTCCAGCAGTTCAATGTAGTAGAGTGGTCTTTTTTCCCTGTCTTTCTCTGACTGTTGCCAGTCTCTGGCGACTCTGACTACCTCACGGTCGTCTGCATCTGTAAGAGCATCAATGAGATCATCCTTGAGAGCTACGAACCTACCTTCACAAAGAATAACCCAGGACTGTAAGCCAAAGAAACAGCATTTAAAGGGATAGTGTAACCTATGGACAACTTTCCTTGCATCATGGGGGTAGAGCAGGTAACTCCTGGCGACAAAGAGATTGGAAGAGGCCTTAAATCGAACATCCTCCAAAAGATCACTTGCGGTCGGCTTCCTGCTATTGTCGAGTGTACCATAAAGGACCTTGTACTCATAGAACAACTGCGCGCCCTCGAAACGTGGCCAAGCCTGTCTTTCTGCGATTGAATAGAGACCACCGCAAGCTGAATTCTTGGCATTTGTCATTGACACTATTGCCTTTCGGAAGGCACGCAAATCCTCCGGACCGACGCGATTAAGGACTGTCGTGATGTCAATATCGCTTTCAGCCTTGCCTTCTCCACGAGCCCAGCTCCCGTGAAGACCAACAAATACCAGTCGGTCACCGAAGGTATTCTTCAGTTTCCCTACAAACCGGTCAAGCCACTGGTCTACAGCTCTCTGATCAAGCATAGATTTCTCCGTTCTTCATTATCCACCATTTCCGAGAAGCGTTAATGCGCATGTATATAGGCAACCTAACCCAAATCGCAGCAGTCGTTGACTTACCCCATTAATGATAGCACTTCTTAAGGTAAAGTCACGGGTATGATCGCGTCGGGGCAGGTCAAAAGGAAACCTTATGCCCGCTGTTATATAACATGTTCGGCCTTTTTATGCTGTAATTTTCTTAATCCAATCTAAATTTTGAATGGGCTTTTCGCTATCAAGTATAACACCAGAGACTTCTAAATATGAAGCAAAATCTTTCATACAATCGACTAAAGCTTTTTTCATTTTTTCAGTTACTTTTACCTGGGATTCCCACCACCAGTTTTTTATAGTCAGTTTCTTATCCTTTTTATCTTTAAGCGGTTCAAATCTTGCTACAAATTGATCATTATATAATATTGGTAAAACATAATATCCGTACTTCCTTTCATTCTTAGGTGTAAAGACTTCCCATTTATAATCGAAATCAAAAATCTTTTTGGTCATTTTTCTATCCCATAATAGATTATCAAGAGGAGCTATTATGCAAGCAGTATTTTTAGTATCAATTTTGGTTTTGACTTGTTTTATTAAATAAAGGTATTTACTTGAAATATAGAAGGAATCTTTTATGTTCTCAATTCTTATTAGTATAATCTTATTTTTGTCTAATAAACTATTAATCGCCTTATTTCTTGCCACGCTTTTTAGTCCTCTGATTCCTAACCAGCCATCGCCTGAACGATTCCAATACAGACCCAAACTGCATATTCTTCTTTTGACATACCATTCATAATATTCATGCTCGGTCTTATTGTGGTCCTTCAAATCAAGTATTGCTGAGGATATATGATTCTTTGTAAAATCATATACCTTCTTCGTTCCTTTCTTTTCATAAATCAGCAATTCTCCGCTAAAATACATACTTTCTAATGCAGCACGTGCTAATCTTGTAGGAGCCCAAGACCATTTGACTTTTTCATTATAATCCAAATCAGTGGATGAAAGAGGTCCTCTTTTTCTTATTTCATTTCTAACTTGTGGCAATATACTCTTTATTTCATTTGATGGATTATTTAAATCAGTTTTTGCTGCTTTCCGTAAACGATAGAAAAAGGGCCAGTCTTTCACCGAATAAATTGACATATTCTTGTCCCACCCGTCTAGTAATTTTCTGTCTTTATATAGAAGCTCTTTTAGATAATTCTTAGTATATTTTTTTACCCTTGATTGTAAAACAAGATCGGGATTTCTTCCTACTTTGTTTAATGGGTCAAACTGGATACAACCAACTCTATGAATATATTGAAGGATACCATCTTTTCCCCTCAGAGATCGTACAGGATTTAAATAATGATAATTTAACAAAAAATATTTTGCTTGCTTTTTCGATATCAACATTACTTGCTTAACTCCAATTAGTTATTTGATCGCGAGTTAAATTTCGTTTGTAGGCAGACTGACCGCACCGACTCATTGGGTGCGGAATAACTCTAGGGCAAGCTAACCCAAATCTCAGCACTTGTCAATCAGACTGTGTCACAATTGAAGTCCGGTAATCAAAGTGGAGGGGAAAGGGCAAAAAGACACAGATTATCTGGATCTTCTCCCTATTTAGCTTCGGTTTTGGACCCATAGTGGAGGGAATTTTTTCAAAAAATCGCAAAAAGTCAATTGTGACACAGCTTGAATTTGGTTTAAGCCTCTACTTCAAGAGTTAGTTTAACAAAAAGGAATTGTTAGTCAATCCACAGCATCCAAGCCGTATGAGAAGACCTTTTTTGACACTACCCCTTCTTAAGCTAAAATAGACTGGGATGAGCATTCTGCATATCTCAAACTACTAATTCTGCCAAGGAGACAATAGATGACCAAGAATACAATAGATACAATAATAAATAGGCGACTTAAATGGCACAAAACTGAGACGATTCTACTCTGGCTTATAATTGCCGTGGCAGTCATACTCATACCAACTGGAATAGGCATATATCTATATGTTGGCAACCTTAGTATTGCAGAGTATGTTTTTTCAGTTCCTCCTGGGGACCTAGCTATCTTCCAGGTTAGAATGCTATCCATTTTTTCCAGGGGCCTAGGTGCTGTTTTTGCTCTGACAGGGATAGCT
>SDBS01005288.1_pt1 | contig 12608 bp, 11 predicted proteins | sample 2277091 | NCBI WGS metagenome assembly SDBS01 (sample SAMN10404972, study PRJNA504765) | marine sediment metagenome | isolation source: marine sediment core GS10_PC15, 163 cmbsf | place: Arctic Ocean: Southern Knipovich Ridge | collected 2010 | reverse complement strand
ATATGCAGCACCCTGCTCATCTGCTTGTTTGAAAAGCGTAATCAGCTCATCACATGATGTGCCTGCCAATTTCTTATCAATAATCTTCTGCACCTGGTAGGGAATATATCTGCCATCTATCGGGCGACGAGTAAGTTGATTTTGTACCTGTTCAATTAAACCGTGAATCATATTTTTATTTACCTATTAGTTGCCAGTTCATCTAATCGTGCTTGGATTATCTCTTTTATCTCTTCTGTCTGCGCTATATCTAATGCTGTATTGCTATCTTCATTTTGCGTATTAATATGCTCTGACGATAAATAGGGCAATAGCAGCTCAATTATCTCTTTATATTTTTCTAAAGCAGCTGCCATCAACGCTGTTCTTCCCCATCTAGTTTGGGCATTAATCTGTTCCGGCGTTAAGTTTGTATTTAAAAGCAACACAACGATTTTTTTGTGACCTTTATCTGCTGCCAATATCAATGCTGTTTCTCCATACTTATTTTGAATGCTTACTTGTTTGGACGTTAAATAAGCCAAGAGCATCGCAACGATTGCTTTACGCCCTTCATTAGCTGCATACATTAAGGCTGTCACTCCATCTTTATCTTGCATACTTATCTGCTCTAGCGTTAATCCCGCAGCTAAAATCATTTTAACAATTTCTGTATGACCATTATTTGCAGCTTTTATTAATGCTGTTTTTCCATTTCTATTTTGAACACCTATCTGTTTTGGCGTCAAATGGGATAAAAGCAGCTCAACAATTTCTTTGTAACCCAACCAAGCAGCATGCATTAATGGAGATCCATCATAATTTTTGTAATTTACCTGTTCGGAAGTCAAATCTGCATTCAAAAGCAACTCAACTATCGCTTTATTGCCATTCCCAGCAGCATACATCAAAGCAGTATCTCCTTCTCTATCCTTTATACTTATCTGTTTTGGCGTTAAATGAGGCAAAAGTATTTCAACAATCTTTTTGTGACCATTCCAGGCAGCATACACCAAAGCCGTTTGGCCACCCTCACTTTTGGTATTTATTTGTTCCTGAGTTAAATAGGGCAAAAACACCTCTATAATTCCTTTGTGTCCTTTGGTGGCAGCCACATGCAATGCAGTATCTCCAAGAAGATCTTTTATATCAATCAGATCTGGTGTTAAATAAGGCAAAAACAATTCAAAAATTTTTTTACGATTTTTTTCAAAAGCTAAATGTAATACAGTTTTTTTATATTCATTTTGCACTTGTAGCTGCTCTGGTGTTAACCCCTCAGCTAAAAGTAGTTTAACAATATCTGTATAGCCTTTCTCAATAGCATACATCAATGCCGTTTTTTCACATTCATCTTGAGTATTGATTTGTTCTGAAGTTAAGCCTGCTGCTAGGAGCATCTTAACAATATCTATATGCCCTTTCGCGCAAGCATTCATCAAAGCACTATGCCCATATACATCCTGTGTGTTTACCTGTTCCGGCGTTAATCCTCCAGCCAAGAGCATTTTAACTATCTCTGCATGTCCATTGTAAGAAGCTCTCATCAACGCTGTTTTTCCATATTCATCTTGAGCATTTATCCATTCCGAAGTTAAAGCAAAAAGCATATCAAAAATCTCTTTGTGACCTTTATCTGCTGCCAACATCAATGCTGTCTCTCCATCTACATTTTGCGTATTTATCTGTGCAGGAGCTAATCCTATGGCCAAGAGTAGTTCTACAATCTCTTTGTTACCCTTTTGAGCAGCAAATATTAACGGAGTAAAAGCCTTATATGTTTTGAAATTTATATCAATACCAGGAACATTCAAAAGATCTGCAACTTTCTTTGCATCGTTAGCCTTAACTGCTTTTATCAATTCTTGATTCGTTTGTGCAGCATTCTGTATCAAATTATTTTCCATACCATGTAACCTTAATTAGATAATAATTAGGCAAAATCTCTCATTTCTCACTTTACCAAAATGGCCCGCAAATTCAAGAAATCCGCCTATTATAGGCCATAATCGTTATTTTGTGAGTAACAAAATTGATCTAAGGAGCTCGATATGCTCCTATTTTTTGTTTGAGCGTATCTATAGAGACACCCTTTTGACTATCAACAATCTCACGATTTTTGACAAATAGAATGGTTGGGTATGCTTGTATAATGGCCCACTCGGCCAGGGAAAATAGCTTATCAGCATCAATTATTACAAATTTGACCTGATTCTCAAACTGCGTAGCAACGTCTTTTAATTGGCTCACGAAAGATTGGGATTCAGAGGTATCTTGATAATAACATACAACTACCAATGGCTCAGTCGCATTATACACTTCCATATCAAATGCCATTCTTGCTGGACTGAGATTATCCAACAAAAGAAGCCATTCTTCAGGGTCATAAAATTCCGGTAACTTATTCTGCAAAATCAATTCTCGCATAGCTCGCGTTGATTCTGTTAACGAAACGAGGGGATATAAAGCGAATTGCGCTTTAGCCTCCTTCTCTTTTACCGGGAAAAAACATGAAGGAATAAAAAAAAGAATGAATAGATTCAATTTTTTCCACATTTAAACATCCACTGAAGCTGAGTGAGTTTTAATATACTCGCTATTTTTTCTTCACTTATTTGTGATGTGGCACACCCGATAGCAAAATTATATAATTCATCTTTTGAAGGACGGCACAACACACCATTTATTCTCAAAAAAACAAGCATTGCCAATGCCCCAATTCGCTTATTTCCATCAACAAATGGGTGATTCGCTATAAGATGGTAACAATAAGCAGCCGCTAAGATGTATAGATCCTGTTCCGTACCAATGGAACAAAGTAATTGCGGATATGCAAGAGCTGATTCTAATAATCGTTTATCACGAATACCAATTAAACCACCAAATTGAACATTCAGATCTTTGTGTAAATATATAACGATAGAGGTAGATAAAAACTGCATAATTATTTGGCTAATTTTTCAAAAACTTCAGCATATTCATCAATTATTTCTTTGGCAATCCGTTTGGTTTCACTCTTGCTACGTTTGCCCCTTTTTTTAACAGGACGAACTATGAGCGCTCCTTCTTCTATAGAAAGCTCAAGACTCGTTTTTTCTGAAATATTAAGCAGACGAAGCAATGGTTTATCAATAATAAGCGCAAGGCTATTGCCACGACGTATTAGTTTTTTTGACATGCGATTACCTTTTGAAAGCGTAATAATCAGATCTTGCCCAGATTACAATGTATTTACATTGTAGCACAAATAGGCTTTTTTTAGAACTTTTTAGGCTCATCAGTTAGCAGTAAGCTTGTCTAATCGCACTTGAATCATTTTTTTTATCTCTTCAGTAGGCGCCATATCCAAAGCTGTTTTTCCATTTATATCTTTAGAATTTATTTGCTCCAATGATACATGGAACAATAGCAGCTCAATTATATCTTTACGCTCTTCTCAACAGCACCCAAAAGGCCAATAAATGCTACCATCCCAACAATTCGATTAAACTTTTGTATTTTTTTCATAAAAAGCATACCTCTTAAAATAGACCGCTTCCATGCCTCTCTTTACAGTATGAATCATTCTACTTTCTAATACAAGAGTTTCGGGGGAAAAAGGCTGCATTAAAGCGCTTAATTGTAAAATCGGAGGCCATCGTGGCTAAACGAGACGCGATTTTGAACGGCAAGTTGATGGCGTAATTGGAACTGGTGAAGCGAACATTCACCTCACCAGTAATAGTGGAAATATTAAGATTTTAGAGACAAAAACAACTTAATTCACTTTCAGCGGTATTCTATACTGCGCCTTTTGCAAACAGTTCAATTTCATCAAACAACTGATTTGCCACTGCTTGAAGGGTAAATTCAACCACTTTACTCAGCTGCATAAGATTTTCATAGGAGTATTTAAAATTCATCGTGTTGCAAAATTTCTTAGTCACACAAGTCTCAAGATCAAAATCTTTCACAAATGGTTTATAGGCTGCAAACGAAGGATCATCTAACAATGCATGTAAGCGTTTATCATTAATGCGCGGCATATACGCAATAACGGGTACATTTTTCTTTTGTGTATCTTTAAAAATTGAAAGCGCTTTGGTATGCAATCCTTCATACTGTATGGCAGGAAATTGTATGCCCTTTTGCTCTGCATAATCGGCAGACTTTTTCAAATGTAATCCATTTTCGACGGTAAGGGAGGCATCATAAAAAATAAACATATCCACTTTCCGCTCAGTACGATCTCCGCTTACTGGAGGGAATGGCAGATTAATAATGAGACCGGCATCAATAAGATCAATAAATTCTTGATCTTTTATTTTGCTGCCGGGCATCCCTTTTGTATAGTTATGTACTTCTGCCCAGCCAACTCTTTTCTCTCCAACCGGCTTAACTATTTTTTCAATGATATTTCTTACAATTTTGCTCGGCACAAATTTGCCAAAATTGGTATATGCTTCCGCAAACGTCATACCAAACATTGCTCCATAGGTGCCTAAGTGAAAACCAAGACTTTTTTCAAGCGCAAAATTCGTGGATTTACCAGCATCAAATTTTCTTCCAAATGCCCATGTTGGCGCATATTGTTGTAACCATGCGCCCCCAATCTCCCATGGTGTATACTCAAACCATTCAAGCTGCGGGCTACTCTGCTCCGCATATGCTGCCGTATAAATTGGAATAGGGAGTAGACCTCTTTCGGGTAATGATGCCTGTTCAGAAAGATATACGCGCTGTGGATTATCTGAAACTATCTGTAAAAGACGATTTGCCAATAATGCACCAAATATATTTACATGGGTAAATGGTTGATCATCTGCAGCCTCCACTAAAAATAAATCACTTATCTGTTTGAATTGTGACGGAGACACGCTTGGTAAACCTTTATTAGATAACGATCTAAACTGTTTTTCCCGAAACGTTTCAATTGACTCTCCTTGGTTTTTAGCAAGATAGGAATACAGTGGCGCCACGCCCCAAGTAGATCCCGAAACAGAGCATACCCAAGTCACATAATCGAGTAACCCTGCTTTTTCAAGACCAACCAATAATCCAATGGCCATTACCATGGCACGATATCCGCCACCGCTTATGGCAAGAGCAATTGTTGGTACTTTTTGAGGATCATTTCCCAAGCGCTTTTTCAATAACGTTCTTGATCGCTCCAATCTTTTTTGTTTAGCTCGCCGTTCGCCTTGAGAAATATCATTGCCACTATGTACCTGTGCGACTTGATTTTTGTAAGGCGTATCCCACCATTTTGCATACTGTGAACGAATACCTTGTTTTATTGTCTCTGATATCTTGGCTTGCACCGCTCGTACAGCACCAACAGGGATGCTCACTACTTTACGACCTGCAGCCATTACTCCTCTTTTAATTTTTGCAGCGCCTTTTGCAATTATAGAAGACCATTCTGACGGACCATATCCCTTTAATTTTCCATCTTTAATAGTAATATACAAAGAGCTACTCAGAGATGTTGCGCCAACATCACCCCTATCAGTCGCAGAAATTTTCGGCTTAAGTTTCGCATTATCAAATGAAAAAAGAAGAGAACGTATCGCCCCAATTTTTCTCTCAATTGCTAACATCGAGGCATCTTGATTGGGTAAAATAGTAATTATTGATGATCGCAAAACATAATTACGGCTCAATAATTGATGATAATATTGTGCTACATAAAGAGGCTGATTTGTTTTATTATATATTTTTATCGAAGATGTTGGGCCAAATACAGCCTGAGACGTATAAAATGAACTGCCTACAAGCAAAATCATGAAAAAATTAGCTACTTTTTTATACATAACACATTCCTATTTAAAATTGTATTTCATAGAAATGTAAAAAATAGCTAGTTCTTTTTTCAAGTTTGTTCTTAATTCTTTATATCTAAATCAAGACACTCATCTAATCTCAAAAAACTCTCACAATCATATTGATGTTACCAAAGCAAGTGAGCTTTATGTGACTGAAGGAATAACTATTTCTTCGGGCAATATTTCTGCTACACCGGGCATCGGTATTAAAAAAGCACAAGAAAAATTATGGCGATTTGTTTTGAATAGAGAATTAAGCGAACTAAAAACATAATGCTAAAATAAGAAACAAAGCTACCAACTGAAGCATCACACCTCAGTTGGTAGCTTTTTCAAATATTTAACTCGAAAAAGTAGTCCCTCTGTTTACTGAGATTGCACTCGCACAAGCCGTGGCTCTGGCTGTTCAAATTGCAGTTTACCCTTACCACGCTCCCGGCGGGATACTTTAACAACGCCAGCCTTTTCATCAGCGATTATAAATTCTCGTTGCATTTTATTGTCTGGTTTCAGACGACCACGACACAGAGCTTTATCACCAGTCTGCGGGTTGGTACACGTTTTTGGACGAATTTTGATAACCTCAAGAGATTCTATTTCATTTGCATCATCAACTATTTTATCACCCTTTTTTGTGGTGGCCTGTGCAAGATCCACCATTATTTCACCATCTGACGGTAGAGAGGGAATTTTGATTTTTCCCTTTTTACCATTAATTTTCACTTTAATAATTAGATCTTCAATATCGAATGAACTCTCATTTTTAACCTTCGCCAACGTATTATCGGCGCAGCATGCAATCATAGGCTCCATACCATGGGCATACACTGAAATGAAAACCGATAGTGTCATCAATAGATACTTCTTCATCAACACTCCTTTTTATCGCCGGTTACACCTTTTACCTCTCTATTCTCATCGTACACAATCTTACCCTCTTAAAGCAAGACTTTTGCCTTATTTTAGGCATTTTTAGCCCCAAACGAGGTATCATCCATTCTTAATCTTTTACCTTTTTATAGCTTACTTCTTCTTAATTATTTCTATTACAGCTTTGGCACATTCAGATGACGTTTTTTGATCTGTTCTTACGACTATGTCACATTTAAACGTAGGAACAACATAAGCTGTTTCAGATTTAAATTTACCGATCAAGTTTTGCCTATATACTTCAAATTCTTTGAGAGAAAACTCTCCGTAGGTAAATTCTTTACTCCCTATTGCATCAATAGAATCTTGCAAGCAAAACTCTACCAAATCAAGACTGGGTATAACCCGTTCCTTCTCTAAACCTACAATCTTTCTTTCCTCTTTCATTTATTCTTTAAGCTTGAGCTCCACAAATACGGGCCGGTGATCGCTTGGATATGGTTCCCTCTGCTCTTTTGCAACCACAGCAAACTGCTCAACCTGCACTTTCTTGGAATCATTAATCAGGATGTGATCGATATTTTTAGGATCCTTTTCATCCCATCCGGTCATCGTTTCTACTGGTCCAGAAGTTTTTTGTGCAAGCTCTTTGGTATGCCTAAAATTAGGAAGAATATTTTGCATGTCGTGGTCAAACTCCGCATTAAAATCCCCAGTAATAATAACGAGATCAGAAGTATCTTTTGGCAGGTGCTCTTTGATTCGTTCTAGTCCAGTAAGCCGTGCTTGGTGATACATATGGTCAAGATGGGTATTATAAAGATAAAATTCTTTACCAGTTCTCTTATCTTTGAATTTTCCCCAGGTACCAATACGAGGAAGCCAGCCTGTCGTTTGAGCATGCCATGGCATCCAGCCGAATACGCTTTTAGGGTCGCTGATAAAAAATGTACCATCATCGAGCTTTTCAATTCGTTTTTTTGAATAAAAAATCGGAGTATGCTCATCGGTTCCCAGGCCCCACCAACTTGCACCACGTCCTTTGCCAAATGAGTCATACTGGGGAAGCTCTCGATTAAGATCGTTAATTTGTTCTTGAGTAGCCTCTTGCAGACCTAAAATGTCTGGCTGGAATCGTTCAATCAGTTTCGTTACGAGGGGTAATCGATTGTGCCAGAGTCGCTCATCCTGCTTTTCAGTGCCTTTGCGGCGAATGTTGTAGCTCATGACCCTCAGAATAGGATCGCCATTCTCCATGGCATGCATAGGATAGTGAGCAAAAAGAACAGCAAACAGTACTGTCAGAATAGAATAACGCTTCTTCATGGAAAATTCCCCCTTTTGAATAGGAAAAAGCCTTGTATCTTCAGTCCCTAGGGTAGCATAGAGGCGAAGCTAAAAACAATGGATTCGATACTCATTAAATTTTTCCTTTCCAGTTTCGACTACCAAGTTTTGGCAATAAATATTTAAAAAAATGGCGCAGCCAGACAAAGCTCATGAAAAAACCTGTGCAGCCTTCGAGACTGCCTGCCAGGCATTTCAAACTTTTCGACTGAAAGAATACGAACAAGTTACGTTTTAGATATCTTTTAGTTAACTGTATTTTACTTGCGCAATGTATATTGATGATTTTTATCTTTTAACAATAGGTATTTTGCAGAAGAAGGAGAAAAAGAGACATCTTTACGGTATTTTTTCAAACCTAGTTTACCCTGCGCTTTAAAGTCATCCTCCTTAGTTTCTTTTGTAATATAACGCCCCCTTTGCCAATCCCAATCCACTATATCTTCATCATCAGCATCGATAAAAATACAAAATTCAGAGTATTGTTTAAAATTATAATCTTCGTTATCACAAAGTGTATATTCGCCTTCGAACAAAATAAGTTGAATTCCCTCCAAAGAAAGAACTTCTTCTGTTTTATATGGAGGTGTCACCTCGTTATTCCAACCAGGCTTTTTTATACTTTTTTCTCCATTTTTAATTTTTTTCATCACGGAGTGCACGAGAGCGTGCTTCAAACGCGGATGAAAATTATCAGGATCAAAATGATCGGGAAACATAAAATCATCAAGTCTCAATACTGCAACACCAAGTCCCTTTTTTTTAAGAAGGCCCGCTAATTGGGCTGCACAATAACTTTTTCCTACTCCAGTACAACCCGCTATTGCTATAAGCCTAGGAACCATCTGATCTTTATTTTGAGCGACTACTTTTTTTGCATCTTTAACAATTGGATTCATCTCGGGGTGTTCACAAACTTCCATAGAATGAATATAAAAAAAGGATGTGAAGACAATATACGGCAAGAATATTTTACGAAATATAAACATGACTTTCCTTTGTTTTTTCTTTATCTGGCCTACCAGTCATTTTTGTCGACACAAATGACTGGTGGTCGAGATTGGATACACTTCGAACTTTTAATTGGAAAAGTATACAAGATTTTCTAATTTTCTAGTAGTTTTTCGGCAAAAGAGTATTACCAAATAGCCGCAGCTTATTCGATCCATTTTTTAAAATAAGATGCTTACCATTATCGGCCAGTGAAAAAATACCGTAATGGGGCTTTATCTCAATATCTTTTGTGGGCCATTCATAATTATCAAATAATGCCCATGGCATATAGCCTGCAATCGGATAGCCATCTTTTACTGCACGTAATAATGCGTATATATACTCATGGTAAAAACGATCTCGCTTTGAATCATCCATAGTTGCAATGCCATTTTCTGCAACAATTACTGGAAGTTTTTTCTGAGTAGCTTTTTCAAATGGTTTTACAAATCTTTCATAAAGTTCAACAATCGCCCGATACATACCTACAGGGTAATGATAATACACATCCGATTCTGTCTTTAATGTTGGGTCTGCAATTTCTATTCGATTTGCAAAAAATTGGTACCGATTTGCATAATAACTTAAACCAATAAAATCTAATGCCCCTATGGCCTTTTTGTTCTCGTATTTTATATCAACCGCAATTTCTGCAACTTTTTGTGCAATATGTAAATCTTTGGACAATAACTCCCCCAATTTATCAACCAAGATCATAGCACGTCGTGCAGTATCGAGTGGAATCTGGACCCAAAATATTCCATTAATAAAAAAGTTATATACCGCGTAATGCTGTATTTGATCAGCAAAACCAAGTACAAAATTATTTAACATTTTTAAACGTCTTTGATTAGGAGTAAATAATGCTGGATCATATTGATGAATATTCTTAATAAATCCAATTTTTGGTTCTGAAATTATTTTTTTTACTTTTAATTTTTTGAATGCCCTTTTCATACCATGATACACACGAACATGAGCTTCAAGCATATTTTTTAAAACCGTTGCCACCATTTCAAGAGATTTTATTTTTGAGGGTGGTCCACTATGCGCATAATATCCCCTAAAGGCATATCCATCCGGCGAATTGAAGGTAAGCCACAACGGCTCACGTGGCCATAAAGCACTCAATGCTTCTGTAGCCTGCTTATCTTTACTAACCTCGCGCATAATATATTTATAAAGTTTTATACATGGACGCGTAAAATAATTGATATTGTCAAAGTGTTCAAATCCTCCCTTTTCTAGAAACCAATTCGGATCAGTATAATGATGAAAACATACTACTGGTACAATTTTTTTCTTAAGAAGATATATAAACCGTTGAGCATAATGATCTGCTACCTTTTTATCCCATGAGCGCGGTCCTCCTGGTTGCAAAAGCGCTAATTCAATAGAAAAACGAATTGCATTCAAACCAGGAATCGCCTTTTTTGCATCATCAATATACATTTCGCCATAGTTCCACCAATCCATTTTATATCCTGGATCAGTAGGAAGGTTCAAATTATTGTCTTTGGCATATCGAGACCAGCTACACAGCTCGGGAGTACACTTTTTACTACTTTGATGCTCCGATGTAGAACCACCAAATAGAAATTTGTTTCGATCAACATGCGAAAATAAATCCTGGGCTATTGCATTGATAGACGGGATATTTTCAGGCATTTGAATAGGAGATACATTCCGATATATACCCTTATCACGAGCACGCAAAATATTATAGCCTATGAATTGTCGTTCATAATGAGCACCTACCAAACTCCCCACCCCAACGAGAATTTGTAGCATTGTCAAAAAATCCATAATGCTCCTTTTCTTTAAAGCGATTGAGCCGCAAACATAAAAAAATTACGTGCAAAAGATCAACAACCTACTGTTATTTTGCAAACATAACCTATCAAATTATATCAATACTCGACGACAGTCTTGTGAACAAAACACCAGGCATGCAAGAGTCCTTAACTTTTATTAAAACAATTGCTTATTACATTTGGAAGCGTATACAAAATAAAATGACATTCCTTTTGTTTTAAAGAATGCCATTCAAAATGATACAAGTTATTTATTATTTAGCTAAGCGTCCCCAAAACCTCTTGTATGTTGAGTGCATACTTATCGATATTTTCAATCAAATCTTCGTCATTGTAATCACCAACATTCTTGATATGCGTATAACCAAGGGTATCGAAAGCTTTTCCTAAAAAGTCAGCGTGATCACCCCCAACACACACAAATATATTTTTATCTTGTAAAGAGTAATTTACGATATGAGATAGAAATACAAAATCGGTTAGATTTAACTCTAGACCTTCTAGCTGCCCTTGTAGTGGCATAAGTTCTTTATCAGAGGATTCGCGCTTTAATTCTTTTAACTGATCTGAGATCTCTTCAAAAGATTGCCTAAATTGCGCAGGAATATGATCGCCAATTTCTGAACATTTTGAAAGCAAAAAATCAATGTGAGCAACTAGTTTTTCTCTTACCAGATCACATCTACCCAGTCGAAATTCTATTGATTGAGCTGTAATAGATTCAGACCAAGCTCTTTCTACGATGCCTGGAATAAAAGCACTTGGTAATATTTCTGCAGGAATGCCTAACTGACATGGATCTTCTGCTAACAAATGTGAAGAGTGTCGAGCCCTTAAATGAGCAATAAAATCTTCTCTCTGTGTTGATTCTTTCTGGCATGGAAAATGTACGTCTGAGACAACCACAATAGAATTCCCATTTGGTCTTTGCCATTTACCTACACGCACAGCTGTAGCTGATACAAACATAGGAATCATAGACAGTATAGAAACAATAGCCAATAATGATTTCTTCATAAATCCCCCTATTTTCTAGTTTATCTAATAATATAGTACTCCAATCCACGGCTTTTATCAAAAGCCCTTCGAATAACTGCTCTAGATGGGGAAATTCTATGTTTCAAAGATACAAATAAGGCTGTCTAAACCTTGGTGGTCGACATTGGGTACACTTCGAACTTTGAACTGGAAAGGCTTACAGAAAAACTGCATGTAGACTAAATATTATTCATTTTTTAAAAGGGGTATCAAAGGAAATTTTATGCCCACCCGTGATCTTATAATTATCACTCATATTAACCGTTAATATTAAAATCTCCCCAGGAGTTACTGCTGCCTTCCAACCTATAGCATCTCGTTCAATCTCAATTAATTTTTGCTTAGCAACTGATATTCGGTATTCATATTTCTCTTTGATTTTCTGCTCAACCTTCTTGGTTGTCATAGCTATGCTAATAACACGATATCTCGTATTTTTTTGATTACCTTTAATTCCAAGAGCAGCATAATGAATCATCTGACCATCACATAAATCGCTACCAGATTTCAACTTGAAATCTAGCTCGGGCATCTCTAGCTCTTCAGAATGTGAAATATGAACATTATATCGTTTATCAAGTAAAGAATATAACTCTAGCTCATGGCCCTGCTTGTAGAACTTATGCCATAAGCTAAGTAAAGCATCTAAATAAAGTTTTCGAGATTCATATTGCCTAGAAGAATTTGGAGAGATAAAATCATACGAACAAAGGAAAGCCCATGCTATCTCACGTGATAAATCTTTCATGTAATCGCCGGATAT
>SDBS01005286.1_pt1 | contig 12609 bp, 9 predicted proteins | sample 2277091 | NCBI WGS metagenome assembly SDBS01 (sample SAMN10404972, study PRJNA504765) | marine sediment metagenome | isolation source: marine sediment core GS10_PC15, 163 cmbsf | place: Arctic Ocean: Southern Knipovich Ridge | collected 2010 | reverse complement strand
AAGGCGTGGAGAACCTCGTGCTCGACGGCTGGATCAAGCAGGGTATCGACTGGGCCAAGGAAACCAACGACAAGGAGTTTATCGACCTCGCGCTGAAGATGGAGCCTCATGAGCTCCTGGAAACGGCGGTCGAAAAAGAAAGCGCCTGCGGTCCCGGTGCGACGGCGGTTCTTATCGCCATTGCTAAAGAGCTCGGCAGGAGCGAAGGGGTACTGCTGGCGCATACTCATAGCAACGAAGTGATGGAGCGGAAATTGGGGCGGTCGAGCGAAGACAGTGTCGGGTACGCGGCGATCGTTTATTAATTCGAACGGCCCGGCCCGTCATGGCAAAGGGTCTGATGCCGTTATAAACGGTTTCCCCTTGCCTTGACGGCGGACCACGAGCCTGTGCGTTATAGCAAGGCCTGTAAAAGCTAAAAATCAGATTGTTTCGTTTCCACGGCATAAGATTTCCCCTAAATCGTCGTTTCAGCAATCAATTTTTATCTTTCAATTGGTTATTTAATTGTTCCAGGGTTCCCCCTCTGTATCCCACTTGAATCGCAGTTTGGCGTACGTGTTCAGGGACGTGTTGCCCCACTTGGCCCAGTCGATACCCTGCTTGATCCAGCCGTCGAGCACGAGGTTCTCCACGCCTTCCTTCGGTATCTCGTATCTCAACTCTCCCCAGCTTGCTCCGCGCAGGCCTACGATCTCGGCGCGGGCCCCGCCCGCACCCGCCGCCATCGCGAGCAGCAGCACCAGTGTTCCACCGATAAACCGGTTCATCGTTATCTCCTTCCGAATACGAGGGCGTGCGTCTCGCCCCACGAATGTTCTATCGTAAATTCTTCGAGCAGCTTGCAGTCGCCGTCCAGGATGTCCCGGAAGAGCTCGCTCGGGTATTGCTTTCCATAGTAATCGTCCTCGCAGATGACGAAGTCGACCCGCTTGTCGAGCTTGCGGTGGTCCTCGTCGCCGCGTATGAACCATGTGATGTGGTCGAACCTCGCGCCGGGATACTCCGACTCGAGGGCATATTCGTACATCACGCCGTCCCAGCCGTTAGTCGCGACAGTCATCCCGTCGAATCCGTTGTGCCTGAGATACTCGATGACGGGACTGACGTCCGGGTGCTGTTTTTCCAGCCAACGGAGATTGTTGATCCCGTATGCCCAGACGACAGTGATGACCGAGACGGTGAAGAAGACCTTCACTGCGCGGCTTGTCTCGCGCATCGAGAAAAGGTGAGCGATATGGTCGATGCCCATCGCGCCGGCGGGAGCAAGGAAGAGAAGGGCGAACACGACGTTCTTGTTCACCGATGCTTCGGCCCTCGTGATGATATGGATCAGGAGTATCGGCATCGACGCCAGAATAAGAAGTCCGGCAAGACGCCTGTACCTCTCGTGAAAGAGGCCGAAGGCGGCCAGCAGGTAGGCAAGCGAGAGCCAGCGGAAGGTCCAGTCGAATATCGTCGCGAGAGGAAGGTTCGAGACCTCCCTGGCATTCTCGATCTGGTAGAGCACCTGCGGATTGGGCGGATATGGAGTAAACCAGAAGAAGAGGGTCATGAAGACGGTCAGCGGCGCGAGAGCGAAGAGGAGCGATTTCATCACGCCGTGTCTGAGTATCACGTATATGAGGAATATCGGTATGAACACCGGCAGAAGGTACTTTGTTATCGCTGCGAGGCTCAACAGGATCGTAGCGGTAGTGAGCGCCGCAGCCTCGTAACCGGTCGAGTCGGCCTTGTGAGCCGCCACCGTCATCAGGAACGCGCCCCCGAGGAAGAGGGCCGCGGTCATGTCGTACGTGGCGAGTTTCATCAGGTAGAGAGCCTGCCCAGAGAACATGAATATCGCCGCCGCGAGGAGCCCGATATCCCTGCCGGCGAGCATCCTCGTCGCAAAGTATATACATGTCGTGAGCATGAGTCCGAAGATGATGTTCATTATCCGGGCGCCGTACAGTCCGCCGTACGAATCACCGAACGAGGCGAACAGGGGCCATGTCATCACCGAACCGGTATGTGCCGGGCAGCCGGGGCAGTATTCGCCCGCTACGAGCTGGCGCCCCATCACGATGTGATACGCCTCGTCGACGAAGACCGAGTTGTAGTCGAGCTTCACCAGGCTGATCACCAGGCCGTAGGCGAGGATGCCGCCAAGGAGGATGTAATGTATCCTTCGAGATCTCATTATTCCACCAGCTCCTCGATCTGGTCGGCGATCATTACGAGATACTTCGCCGGCTTGCTGTGCGGTTCGTCGAATTCTATCCCCATCAGAGCCTCGGGGAAGTCTTCGGCCGGCAGCAGTATCGTCCGGGCGACCTTTCCATCGATATCGACTATATCCTGTCCCACGATGACCTTCATCTTCACCGGGTCGCCGGGCTCGACGGGGATCTCGGTCGAGATCATGCAGCCTGTCTCCGATATGTTCCGGATCGCCGAATATCTCGGTTTCCTGTCGCCGTTCGTTACGACGGCGGGCAGCCAGGACCGGACCCTTCGCGCCCTTTCCGGGATCTCCTCGTCCTTCTTCAACCGCCTGTCGAGGTAGGTCTCGTATCTCGTCGAGTACTCACTGAGGAACTTCGATACCGCTGAGGTGGAGAGGTATCGCGTGAGGCGGTCCCTTCGAGCGCGCGGCATGCCGTTGAGTTTGATGCCGAGCCTCGAGGCGAGGTGGCCGTTCGCCTTTACTGTTTTGCTGTGGGTGATGTAGCCTTCCGTCTCGATGTTCCCACCGGGCAGGATCAGTTCGATGCCGATCTTTCTCTCGGCCGGAGCCTTTCCGATCGTTATTATCGAGATGCCCTCGTGTGTGAGGTTGTCGGCGACAGCGATGCGTTTCTCGCGCCCCTCGCCGTTCTCGTAGTGGTAGAACATCGGAACGTTGTCCGTGATCCGGAAGTTTTCCCTCTTCTGAGAGAACTTCTTTCGAGCGTACTGGATTATCCCTATCCCCAGGCCCGTGTTGTAGAGGGCCCAGAGACTGTTGACCGCGATTATGAACTCGTCGCTCCGGTCGCCGATGATCAGGAAGGTAAGCGCCCATACGATCGCGGTGATGCTGATGAGCACGACGACGATCTGCGGGATAAGATACCGGCCGGACGACCCGCCGCTTCCCTTCGGCGTGACCGCAAACTTTCGCGACCTCTTCGGCATCAGGAATGCGAAGAGAGAGCTGAGGTATGTGATGAACTTGCCCATACTGAACTGCTCGAGCAGCAGGTTGCCCCCGAACCCGCGTCCCATCTCGTTGAAGGCGAATATCGATATCGCGTAGTACGGTATGAAGTGCAGCAGGTACTTTATGTCGATCGCGTGCATCGGCAGAACGCCGGTGAACAGGATTATCGGCGGAGTGATATAGAAGATCAGTTTCTGGAACCCTTCGAACGGGTAGATCAGGCTCGCCAGGTAGCAGAGACGCTGCGGAAAACTCAGCCCCTTTATGAAGAACGGATTGGCCTTGAAGAAGACCTGCCATCCGCCCAGGCTCCAGCGCCGCCGCTGGATGTGGAAGGGCACGATCGTTTCAGCGGCGATACCGTAGGCGAGCGGCTCGTTGTGGTAGACCGAGTTCCAGCCCTCGGACTGCAGCCTGATCGAGGTCATCATGTCCTCGGTGATCGAACCGGTGGCGAAGCCGTCGATGTCGTCGAGGGCCTTCCTGCGGATGATCGCGCAGGTGCCGACGAAATAGGCTGCGTTCCAGTGGTCCCTTCCCGGCTGGATTATATAATAGAACAGTCCCTGTTCGGCCCAGATATACTTCTTTTCGGGTGCAACACGGTGCTGGAACGAGTCGATGTTGTAGAACTCCTGTGGTGCCTGCGCGAATCCAAGCTCGTCATCCTCAAAATACCCGAGCAGTCGATCGATGAAATGGGGCAGGGGCGCGTGGTCGGCATCGAAGACCGCGACGAACTCCGCCTCGGAGTGCTCGAGGCCGAAGTTGAGGTTGCCCGCCTTGGCATCCTCGTGTTCATCGCGCGCGAGATAGATACAGCCGAGTTCATCGCAGAGCTCGCTGACCTCATCGCGGCCGCCGTCGTCGAGGACAAGTGTCCTGTGAGGATACTTCAGATCGTTGCAGGCGAGCAGTGTCTTGCGCAGCACCTCGACCGGTTCGTTGATCGTCGGGATGAGGACGTCTATGGTCCGTCCCTCGAGTGGCTCGGGTGCCTCGCGAGTTTTTGGTTTCCAGACAGTGAAGTAGAAAAGCATGGTGGTCAAGAAGCCGAAGACCTCGGCACACCACAGCGACCACGAGAAGAAGAGGGCGTTCGGATTGAACGTCTCACTGACTCGCCAGTAGAGGTAGTAGATCGTTACGGCGACCGCCAGTACGGCTATGACACGCCTGAAGCGTTCGCCTTTAAGGTTCCTGAAGTCCATGGCACAGATGCTCAACTATTGAAGTGTGACCCCAGGTCGTGGCGGCAATTGAAAGTTGCGAGATTCCCGTTGCAGCCCTGGACCCAATTGTTCGAACAACCATGTTCCCATCCATGCGGGAACATGACATAATTATACCATAGACCAAGCGGTTATGACAATAGACCGGGGGGTGAAATGTATGGCAGAGCGTGTATGTCCGTGGTGGATGGGGTATTTCCTCCTCGGCCCGATTCGAAAAATATTCGAAAATCCCCGGAAGATCCTCTCTCCATTCGTTAAAAAAGGTATGAATGTCCTCGAACCGGGCTGCGGGATGGGGTTTTTCACTCTCCAGGCGGCGAGGCTGGCCGGGCCGGAGGGCAGGGTCTACGCCGTCGATCTGCAGCAGAAGATGATCAGCGCCCTCGAGCGCCGTGTGCGCCGGGCGAAGCTGTCAGATGTCATCGAGGGAAGGGTCTGCCCGGCCGATACCCTGGGTATAAGCGACCTGGACGGCTCTATCGACCTGGTGCTTGCCTTCTGTCTCGTCCACGACGTGCCCGATGCGGACAGGTTGTTCAGAGAATTTCGAAAGGCGCTCAGGCCGGCCGGACGCTGCCTCGTCATCGAACCGGCCGGGCACGTGACGGAAGAAGCTTTCGAGGCGACGCTGGAGATTGCCCGTGGAGCGGGTTTTTCGGTCGCAGCGGGCCCGGATGTCCGCAAAAGCCATACGGCTGTTCTCGAGCGGGGATGACGGATGCTTCGGAGGGTTATTATGTCGCTCTCAAGCGGGATGAGTCGAGGTCAGGCAGTGATTCGGGACTGGGAAAAAATCCACTCCCACTGGTGGGAGTATATATTTTCTGATTGTTAAGAATATCATGAATTTTTGAGAACCTGATGCCTGATTCATTGAAGGTGAAACTCAGCGGAGGATCTGCGCGTCGAAGTCGAACTGGAAGTTCATGTAGAGGATGTCATCGTCGATATCCGACTCGAATTCGTTATCTGTCCTTTTGCTGACGTAGTTGAACTGGATTCTCAAGTTCTCGAGCGGTGACCAGTTGATCCCGGCCGTCCAGTCGTCCTGTGTCGTCTCGTTGCCGTCACGTCCTGATTCGCTGATGAACCGGTCGAATCTCAGCGGCCAGTTCGAGCCTCCCCTTCAGCATCGGCCAGACGCCCTGCAGCCCCCACCCGGAGTAGTCATAGAGGTACTGCTGGGCGTCGAAGTAATCGTCCATCTGGCCCGCTCCATAGAAGCCATAGATCCGCCGTGCATGCGGGTGGCCGATGGCGATATCGGCCGACCAGGCGCTTCTGCCGATATCCATCACCGGGCCGCGGTCACCGAGGGCGATGTTGTCATGCTCGTTGCCGCTCGCGTGCATTCCGGCCGTAACCCAGTGTATCGGAGTGATCTCCAGCCTCCCGCCGTAGTACATGTCGCCAAGCGAGTTCGTGTAGAGGAACTCCTCGTTTTCGCGGCCCCCGATGTACCTGTTGGCTCCCATACCGTTTCCCGCCATCAGGAACCAGTGGATCTCCCACTGCCTGCCGGGCGGCCACGATCCCTTTATCGCCAGCCCGAGGTCCCTGTCGTACGATTTTGCCGCCATGACCGACGATATGTACGGGGTCCTGGTCATCGAATAGTCGCCGATCTTTCTGCCGAACGTCGACCGCGACGCGAAATCGAGATCGTTGTAGGCAGTGAGCACCTCGGCGGTCGAGGGTATCTTCATCTGCCCGACATATATTGTGAAGAGAGGCGACGGCAGCCACCCTCCGTAAAAATCGACGATGTCAGTCCTCTCCTCGAGCCTGATCCGAAGAAGGAGCTGAAGGTCGCCCTCCGGCGATCCGAGGATGAATGCGATCCTGCCGTGCCTGAACGCGAATCCCGACGCGTGATCGGCGGCCCTGTCGCCGCTTCCCGGCTGGGTCAGGCCGTTCTGTACCTGCTCGTGGATCGTCCACCAGAAGCTGGCCGTCGCTTCCATGTCGAGTGTCGGGGATGAGCCTTCATTTTCATCTGCCGCCAGGGAAAACGGAAAGACCGTTGATAACAGCAGGGCGGCTGTGACAAGTGTCCTGTTCAAATAATCTGTTCTCATATTTAATCCGACGGCACCCCGAGACCGTATATAAGGATTGCCTTCTCATCGATCAGGGCCCATCCGCCGTTGATGATGTCGAATTCCTCGCATTCCCCCGGCATCGGGTTGATGCGGATTATGACGGCTCCCTTGATCATACTTCCCGCGTTGTGGTCCTTGTCCGGATCAAAATCCCATTCGCGGACCGTGCATCCCGTGTTGTCCTGGTTCTTTCCCCTGTCGGGAGTGTTGTAGTCATCGTTTGCCGAGCCGGGCGGTATCACATTTCTCAGTGGTCCCTCGCCGATGATCCTGCCGGTGACGGGATCGAGATACGACGCTTCGAGGGGGGCGCCGTCGCGCTCCCAGGCGAGGATGTGCCACTGCTCGTGGCCGATGCCTGCGCCTATCCAGGCTCCGTTACCGAGGCCGTATGTCTCGGTGGGATACTCGACGAAGGCGCAGTCGGCGCCGAGTGCGTCGACGTCGAATCCTGTCCAGAACCTGTGATCGGGATACTGCTGTGTGATCTGTTCGACGGTGAATGAGCGGGCATATCCGTCGGGAGCGAGCACGTCGATGCTCGTCGCTCCGGTCAGATCGACTCCGACGGCATCGAGCAGGTCGGCGATCTTAACGCCGGTGTAGGTCGCGTAATAGTCGAACTGCTGCTTGGTCGTGTTGGCCAGCCCGAACTGGGTGTGAGAGGGCATCTCGGCCAGATCGGCCATCGTCACCTTCACCACCGGGCAGAGCGTCGGGCGCTGCGGCCTCTCCTCGACATCGGCAGCCGCCGGCTCGAGGATAACAGGCTCAGCAGAAGGTATTTTGGCCCGCGCGGCCGCGCGGGCCCTCTCCTGCAGCTCCACCACCACCCCTAACTTCCTCCACACACTCTCCCGGAAGCACAGAAGCCTCTTCAAAGAAAGAAGAGGGGGGTCACGATGTCTCTTCCCATTCCCATTGTAAATATTCTTGTTTGTTGAAAAGCCGTCTCAGGTGATGTATACTCTTATGATATCAGTGGTTACTTCACAGGTCTGAAACATCGGCTGAAACAACGGAGGACTGAGATGAAAAGAATGACGATCCCTGCCGCCGCATTGATCATATCGGCGGCTTTTCTGTTTTACGGGGGCTGCAGCAGCGACGATAACCCTGTCGCGGGCGATGCCTCGATGAGCTTCGTTAACTTCCAGAGCATGGACTACGGTCCCGATACGCTGACGATCTACAGCGGCGTTGACACCTGCGGCGGCGTTGATACCGACATCAAGGTCACCGTACCGCCTCTCGAGGCGATATGGCCCGCCCTGATCGGCGGCGGTAACCCCATGTGCCCCTGCGCGGATTCGACCGGTATGCTTGTCATGTCGAAAGCAGTGACGACGCACAGCCAGGATGACTCGCTTGGTATTTTCGAGACCACATTCAGTTTGCCCAACGGGATTACCGGTCCCGAAATGCATCTCAAGGTGATCGCCGATGACGGCGCGGAGATATACCTCAATGACTATCATATCGGCACAGCCAGCCTCTTCGGCGGAGTCTGGGAGACGACAATCTCGATCGACTCGCTCTTCAATTACTCCGGGCCGTGCCCTCCCGGTGGTGAGCCGTGCAGTACTCTTGACATGATCAACTTCCTGAGATTCGACCTGGTCAACACCGGCACCGGTGAGTTCGGTGAGCCGGTCGCGCGCGCAGATACCGTTGACTGCATGTACGTGCAGTTCGAGGCCGAGATCACATGGACGATGGCCCTGGATGTCACGATCGACATCAAGCCGGGAAGCGACAGGAACCCTGTCAACTGCAAGAACAAGGGTAACGGAGTCATTCCGGTAGCGATCCTCACGACCGACGGCTTCGACGCGCAGGCAGTCGACTGCATGTCGGTGCGGTTCGGGCCTCTCGGCGCATACGAGACCCACGGCAAGTGTCATCTCGAAGATGTCGACGATGACGGTGACATCGACATGATGCTCCACTTCCGCAGGAACGAGACGGGAGTCGCATGCGGCGACACGATGATGGTCCTCTGGGGCATGACACTCGACGGGTTCGAGTTCGAGGCGTGGGATCATATAAACACCGTTCCTGACGGTGGCTGTGATGGCTGCGACGATGATTCGACGATGACGACTGACAGGTAACCGCTGCCCCTGTTCACAGAATCGCGGCGATGCCCCGGTATCCGGCCCTGCAGCCGGGCGCCGGGGCTTTTTTTATCTTCCGCGGGAACATTATCCCCGCATCCCGGTATAATCCCCATAAAGGATTGACAGACAGCCTCGAATCGGTATTTTGGGGTTGAAACGGTTCCGCAGTGGCCGTAGAATTCTGTACCTGTTTATGGAATGATCGAAAAAGGGGCGCCCGCACCGCCGGACGCCTCTTTGCAACGGCGGCATTCAAAATCAAACACAGAGGAAAGGAGCCGTGCATGATCGAGATTTCCGGACTGACGCGATACTACGGCGACCTTTGCGCCCTCGACCATATCAGCCTGACGATCGAGAGAGGAAAGATCCTCGGGCTGCTCGGGCCGAACGGGGCCGGAAAGACGACCGCGATGCGGATCCTCACCGGTTTCCTCGCTCCGACGGAGGGCACGGTCACCGTGAAGGGGCATTCGATCGAAGACGGGATGCTCGAGATCAAGAAGCTGATCGGGTATCTCCCCGAATCCGCCCCGGTCTACCAGGACATGCTCGTCTACGACTATCTCCAGTACGTAGCCGACATCCGTGAGATGCCGGCGGAGAGCAGGGAAGACCGGATTAAGGAGATCGCGGCGATCTGCGGTCTCGAGACCGTGATGCACAGGTCGATACACGAGCTTTCGAAAGGTTTCAAGCAGAGGGTCGGGCTGGCGCACGCGATGATAGGCGATCCTGAGATCCTCATCCTCGACGAGCCCACTACTGGCCTCGATCCGAACCAGATCGTTGAGATCAGGGACATCATCAAGAAGATAGGCCGCGAGAAGACGGTCATCCTCTCGACACACATCCTCAGCGAGGTCGAGGCGACATGCGACCGGGTCGTCATCATCAACGAGGGACGGATCGTCGCCGACGGCTCGACCGAGGAACTGAAGCGTACTTCAGCGGAGGACTACTCGATAAGCCTCCTGCTCAAGGATGCGCCGGAGGGCGAGGCAAAGCAGCTCTTCGATGGCGTTACCGGCATTGCTTCTGTCGACGCGAGCGGGGAGGATGGAATGATCCGCGTACGTCTCTCCTGCAGGACCGGCGCCGACCTGCGCGAGGAGGTCTACTCTCGCGTTAAAACGAAGGACTGGGCTCTTCTCGAGCTGACCCGCGAATCAAAGAGCTTCGAGAGTATCTTCCGCGAACTCACACAGGAAAAGGAGGGTTGAGATGACGGCTGCGGCAAGTACCATGCGAATATTCAGGCGGGAGTTCAGGCACTACTTCGTGACGCCGATCGCCTACATCGTGATAGCGATATTCCTCATCCTGACCGGCTGGTTCTTCTTTTCGACCTTCTTTCTGTACGGCCAGGCGGAGCTGAGGAACTTCTTCTCGCTTCTTCCGATAATATTCTCGTTCATCCTGCCGACGATAACGATGAGGCTTTTTTCCGAGGAGTACAATGTCGGCTCGTACGAGATACTCGTCACGATGCCGGTGACAGACCTGGACATCATCCTCGGCAAGTTCTTCGCCGCGCTGACATTCATCGCGGCGATGCTCCTGCCGACAGTCAGCTACGCGATTTCGGTCTCCTTCCTCGGTGAGCTGGACTGGGGGCCGGTCATCGGAGGATATGTCGGGGCGCTCCTTCTGGGAGCGGCGTTCTGCGCCGTCGGGCTCTTCGCCTCGGCGCTGACAAAGAACCAGATCATCGCGTTCATCATCGGGATGATCATCTGCTTCTCCCTGACGATGGTTGACAAGGTGCTCTTCTTCCTCCCCGAGTCGATGCTCGGGTTTTTTCAATTCATCGGGGCGGACTTTCATTTCGAGAACGTGGCGAGGGGAATACTCGACACGAGAGACATCCTTTACTTTGTGAGCGTCGTCTTCGTGGCGCTTTACGGAACCTTCCTGGTCCTCCAGGAAAAGAAATAGGAAGGGGGAGAGATGAACAGGCATATAAGAATGGGCAAGTATTACAGATTCCTCGTTTACCTCGTGGTCGTTATCCTGGTCAATGTTGCCGGGCAGACCCTCTTCCTCAGGGGGGACCTCACCTCGAACGGGATCTATTCACTCTCCAGGGCGAGCAGTGATGCGGTCGGGAACCTCTCCGAGCCGCTGACGATCAACGTATTCTTCACGAAGAACCTGCCCGCTCCGCACAATAATACGGAGCGCTACCTGCGGGACCTTCTCGAGGAATACTCGGTCAAGTCGAACAGGTACTTCAACTACCGGTTCTACGACGTCAGCCCGGAGGAAGGCGACATCGGTGAGGACGAGAAGCGCAACCAGCAGCTCGCGCGCGATTTCGGGATCCAGCCGGTGCAGATACAGGACGTCGAACAGGACGAGGTGAAGTTCAAGAGGGCCTACATGGGGATGGTCTTTATTCACGGCGACGTCATCGACAAGATCCCCACGATCACTACGACCGACGGGCTCGAGTATACGATCACCTCGAAGATCGAGAAGATGAACAACAAGATAAGCGCTCTGGTCGGGATGCAGGAGCCGGTCGAGATCAAGCTGATGTTCTCGCCGGCGCTGATCGAGATAGCGCCTCAGATCCGGATGGAGGGGCTCTCCGAGATGCCGGCCCGTATCGAGGAGATCGTCGCGGAGCTCAACGGGAAATACTACGGTAAACTCGAGTTCTCCGTTGCCGATCCGACGGCTGGTGCTGCGGCTGAGGAGGAAAACAGCAAGTATAATATCGTCACTCTGAGGTGGCGCGAGAGCACGGACGCCAGCGGCGCGGTCGTAGTACCCGCCGGTAGCGGGGCCGCCTCGATTGTAGTCGTGAAAGGCGACAAGTTCAGGACACTGCCTCTTATAGAGGTCTTCAACGTTCCTCTGTTCGGTACGCAGTACCGGCTTGCCGACCTCAACACACTGGGCGAGCGGATCGGCGAGGCGATCGACGATGTCATCGACATCAACAAGAAGATCGGCTATCTGGCGAGTCACGGCACGGCGCCGCTCAGGGGTGCTCAGCCGATGCCCGGCCAGCCTCAGCCTCCTTCAAAAGGGTTGACCAATTTCAGCAATCTCATCTCGCAGAACTACTCGATCAGCGAATTCATGATCGCTGACGGCATACCCGACGGGATCGACTGCCTCATCATAGCCGGCCCGAAAGAGACTCTCAGCGACTACGAGCTCTTCCAGATCGACCAGTTCCTGATGAAGGGCAAGTCACTGGCGATCTTCTACGACGCCTTCAGCGAGATGAACATGCCGCAGAACCAGATGGGACGCCAGCAAGGCCCCGTCTTTCTGCCGGTAAGCACCGGCCTGGAGAAGATGCTCGACCATTACGGCGTGTCGATCAAATCGTCCTACGTCCTCGACAGGAGCTGCTTCGAGCAGCAGATGCCTCCCCAGTACGGAGGCGGAAAGCAGGCGATATACTTTGCGCCGATCATCAGGAATGACAAGATAAACGGTGACCTCGATTTCATGAAGTACGTCAAGTCGCTCGTCATGCTCAAGGTCTCGCCGATCACACTGAGAGAGGAAGCCCTCGCCGAGGCCGGTCTGCAGGGCGATATCATCTTTTCCTCGTCGGACGAGTCGTGGGAGATGAGCGGCAGGATAGACCTCAGCCCGTGGGCGATGCAGCCTCCCGAGGATCCGGCCGAGATGGAGAGCTTCGATCTCGCGGCACTTATAACGGGAGAGTTCTCCAGTTACTTTGCCGGGAAACCGGTGCCGGAGAAGCCGTCTCCCGAGATGGAAGAGGCCGACTCGACTGCTGCCGCCGATGTATCAGGCGGGCAGGGCGCCGATCTCGTCACAGGCGAGGGTGCCGTGATAGAGACGGGAAAGCCGGCGATGATATTCCTGATCACCAGCTCGGAGGTGCTCGGAAACAACATCCTCGACGAGGGAGGAGCCTCGACGCAGGCGACCTTTATCCTGAACGTCATCGATCATCTCAACGGCAGGGACGCCTATGC
>SDBS01005285.1_pt1 | contig 12609 bp, 9 predicted proteins | sample 2277091 | NCBI WGS metagenome assembly SDBS01 (sample SAMN10404972, study PRJNA504765) | marine sediment metagenome | isolation source: marine sediment core GS10_PC15, 163 cmbsf | place: Arctic Ocean: Southern Knipovich Ridge | collected 2010 | reverse complement strand
AGTGTTTCCTCTTTTTATTACCCATTAACTTGTAACCCTCCTTTGTTCTACTTGCTTGTTATTTTATTATATAACAAGTCTTATTTTTCTCCTAAATGTGTCTAGTTGGAGGGGTGCAGTCCACTTACCCCTTCGGCTCCTTTTCTTTTAGAGAAAAGGTCTCTCCTGTTACCTTCATCCAGATTACAATATCAAATTTATTTAAGTGAAATATTTCACCTATTATATATTGGTATACTACATAAGTTATAAAAATCCTTCTTTTTTATAAAAAAATTTCCTGCTACATTAATTTCAATTTTAAAAATTTTAGGAATAAAATAATTGAGTTTAAAATAATATAATAAGAATTAATAAAATATATAGGAAAGTCAATAGAAAAAAGGAGTTATGGGATAAGCCTTTTATTCCATGTTTTAAAGATATATATTCACTAATGATGTATATAAACCGTAGACATATATGCATCATTGAATCTATAGTAAGGATATCATGGATAAAAAATATTCAGATAAACAGAAATCATTCTTAAAGAAAATAGGGAAAAGGATAAGAACTTTAAGATTGGAGAAAGATATCTCCCAAGAGAGACTTGCCTACTTATCTGGGATTGATAGGTCTTATCTTGGTAAAGTGGAACGAGCAGAAAGTAATATCTCAATCTTAAGCTTAAAAAAGATCTCAGAAGTCTTAGGTGTTTCGGTATCAAAATTATTTGAGGAGGACCGAACTAAGTGACCAATACAGACCAATTGATAACCTCTTTGGGAAGTACCGCAGAAAGCTCTGATTCTTCAAAACGTAGAAAGACAAACATAGAATGGATAAAAGACCTAGAAAGAGATGACCTTACTCATAAAAAAAACGAGAAAGCTATTCATATAAGAAGGACTGCTTCTGGAGAAGACTTATTCATCCAATATCCTGGTAAAGAATCAATGAACAACAAAAGACCAAGACCTTGGGACTTTAGACCAAAACTATGCAAACCTGATGATGCCGCTGATAAATACCTAAAAGACTTATCCTTTAAGGATATCTGGGATGTGATAATTGGAATCATCAATGATCCTATGCAAAAAAAGGAAGAAATAGCCAGTCTTTTAGCCATCACTTTTTACAGGATGGCTTTTATGTTAGACCATAAATATGATGAGACCTCAAAAAAAAGGAAAGTCGTTTACCTATTATTTGATGACGAAGGTTCCTGTTCTAAAGAGGAGCATTTAGAGGTTTTCGAAAGAGGTTTTCTTGAATATTCCCCCCCTAAATACATTTTGGATAATTTCCCAAATCTCAAGATAGAGATTGATGGAATGAAAATAAGCCTAGAAGCATTCTTGTTGTATAATGAGCTTTTAGCTTGGAATGAGGACTGTAAGTACTATTATAGGAATCATTATGAAAAAAAAAGTGGATGGTTGAAAGGGATTGGAAGGGTAAATAATCTTCTAAGCCACATATCTATTATTGGATTCTTACTAGGAAAAATAAAACTCTCAGAGATGGTCATGCAATTTACCCGAGGACAAGGTGTCGGGCCTGCAACAAATAAGCAAATAAAAGACATATGCGAAAAATTTTTAATTCAAAATAGACAAACAAGACAAAAAACTTTATTAGAGTATCGATTATAAGAATCGTTTCATCAATCAAACATAAATATTAAAGCAAGGACTTATAATCTTCATGTCAAAGATGAGAGAAAATATGCCAATACCACTTGGCAGCCCCCCAAGAGCGAAAAACAATAATATATCAAAAGTGATGAGATCGAATAAGGCAAAGGATACGAAACCAGAATTAGCAGTCAGAAAGGCATTACGGGCTAATGGACTTCGTGGTTATCGACTTCATCCCAAAAAAATCCCCGGAAGACCTGATATTTGCTTCATCGGTAAGAAGGTAGCGATTTTTGTAAATGGTTGTTTTTGGCACAGATGCTCTTACTGTAAATTACCCCTACCAAAGACAAATCGTGAGTTCTGGAAAAATAAATTTTTAAGGAATATAGAAAGAGATCGTTTGAAACAAAAAAGATTAATAGATGGTGGCTGGACAGTTTTGACATTTTGGGAATGCCAAACAAAAAGAGATATCAAAAATATTCTGGAAAAGATCATGACCCATCTTTCTTGATTGACATATTGGCTTTCATGACAACCTCGAAGGCTGTATACAATGCTAGTAATGTGAAGAGGTCGACATCTTTCGATGTCTCAGTATCAAAGGATACTAGAGCTTTGATATTTTTTAGGTCTTTATACCTATCCTTGGTAATCTTTTCTATTATTTTGTCTACTCCATTTTCTGCAAAAAACAAAGGGGATCCCTCTATGTACCTACCATCTTCCCCGAAGTAATCTCCAAATCCTTTATTGGGTTCAAATAGATGTAAGGCATACCTTGACACTTCTTCTCTTATTGAATCAAACCACGAGGAAAGAATTTCTTCTCGGAAGAAGAGGTTTTGATATTTCTTTGACCAATTATTAATTATCTGGGTCGATATCTTTTTATCGATTAGTATATTCTTATAATCTTTTCCGCTTCCAAGACATAGATTCACACACCAATTCAGAGAGGGTGGTCCAGAAAAAAAGATGTCGATCCTCTGTCCATTCGATTTGGTGCATCTTAGATGTTCATTGAATTTTTTCTGGGAATTATAGGTCTTTGTATTTTCCCATAGATTAGTTTTATCATATTTATTGATTTCGTCTTTATTTAGATTAGAACCTACGTATGGTCTGTTACCTTTTTTTACCTTTTTAATTGAGTCTGAAAAAAATCTTTGATAAAACATCTTTGCAAAAGCCTTTGATAAAAAAGGGGAGACTGCATTACCAATTTGTTTATGTTTTATGTTTGTCGAATTACCATAGAATTGGTAATCAATGGGAAATCCTTGGAAAGTCGCTAACTCTCTTATTGTCAATCTTCTGAATCCTCCATATCTTTTATATTCATCTAGGACTTCGTCGTAAGTCTTTTTATGTTTGCCATTTTGATATTCTTTGATGTTTAATGGAATGATCATGGTCTCTCTTGATACTTCCATCTCAGTGGCCATAAGAGTTCTGGCAGGTTGGTCCAAATCATCCGGAAAGTTCATCACTCCGTAGACTGGGTGATGCTGTTTCATCTTATGACATTTATAGAGAATAATCCCCTTTTTTAATATTGTGTCATAGAAATGATCGTTCAGGTCCTTGATGGGAATTTTCAATGGGTAATTTGGGTCTTCTATCTCTATGTCCATATCTTTACCGGTCAATGGGCCAGGCAGTCTTTGCAGAATATCTCTTAAAGTCCTCCATCTAGGTAAGTCTCTCAATCTAGATTCTTCAATCTTGTGTGTATCCAGATATTCATTCCGAATCTTCTTATCATGAAATATCGATGGAGAGACATGAGTCATTTCGGGAACATAGAAGTTTCCACAAAGCACTCTCCTTCTTTTTTGAGGAGCGCCGTAATCCGCTGAGTTTAAAATCGTGACTCTTGGTATTCGGATCTTATAGAACTTATTAGGCTTTTCTATATAGTTGAATCTATAAAGCCCTGCCTCTTTATCAACACATTCTTTTTCTAAGAACTGTTTTAACCTTGGGACATTTTCCATGACCCAGGGAAAGTCATCCAATTTTAATGTGTTTTGTATGAAATCGACTACCTCCAGATATCTTCGGACCAACACCATACCCTCGATGACATTGCCCTTACCCCCCCTATTTGAGAAAGAAAATTGAGTGCAGGGAGGACTTCCCACTAATAGATGGACATCTCCTTTTTCAATCTTACTTTTTATTTTTTTGAATATATCTTTACTAAGTATGTCTTTTTGAATAGCATCATCCTCGATGCCGGGATGGTTCAGATCGTGGCTGATCACTGCTGGCAACCAATTATCAACAGAATATATACATCTAAAGCCACCTTGCATCAAACCTTCAGTCCATCCACCACATCCAGAAAAAAGGTCTATGAAATTTATTTGTCTTGCAGGACTATTCTTTGTTTTTGGCATATCTTAAAATACATACCTCACTGGACATTTATTATATCTCTAAATAACTACATTTCAATAGTATTATACATGTAAGTAGTTATTTTTTCTATAATTTCATTTGTTAAAATTTAGAAATTAGAGTACATTTAATAGTTTTTACTTTAACCATGTTTTTAATTCTATATTTTGAACTTCTATCGATTTAGAGAAATTTGTATTCAACTTGCTTTTACTTCAATTGTTTTTTATTAAAAATAAAAAACGTTAAATCATTCAATAAAATTACTTAATTATTTTTTGGGAAAGAAAATTTTAAAAATATATATAGTATTATAAATATAAGCCTTTATTTTATTGATTTATTCCAATTGCACAATAAATCGAAAATTCTAAGGGAATTTAATACGTAGGTTTAATGAGGGTCAGATGTTCACATTTGAGATTCTTATTTTTCAAGGCCATTTTCACCTCTTTCATATACTCTTTCATGTAATAAAGAACCATACGTTGTAAAAAAACTAATATATCTGTTTACTTTATTCGTCTTCATTATCTTAGGTAGTTTGAAATCTATTAGCTTTTAGTTGAAAATAATACTTTTCTACTCTTTTATCCCACTCTTCTTCATTCAATAAAACATTGATATAAGGATTTCTTATAACAATAGGCTTATAACCTTTTTTTGTCATTTTATCTCTATTGACAAGATATAAATGATATTGGTATGCTTTTATTTTTGATATATCGATTTCGTTCTTCGACCAATAAAAACTTGCGTTATCGGAAAATGATTTGACTTCAATAAATCTATTTATGATTATCGAATGCATATCTTGATACGATTGTATATCATATCCCGCATTGACATTATCCGTAGAGATGATTCTTATATTATCTACATTGATGTGCCCCTTTAATCTGTTTTTTTCATAACCTAAAACATATTCTTCTGCATCTTTTCCAATTTGTTCCTGTATATCTTGTTTTTTTTCTAACTCTTCCAAGGTTAATTTTCTGTGACTATTAGACTCCATTAGTGGAATAATAACCCTTAAACATAGTTTTTTATAATCATCATTGATTACGAATTGGTTTTTAATCAATTTATCTGGGATAAAAAAATTGAGATTGATCAAGATATTTCTGAATTGTGAAAACTTAAGATCAATCAAATCATTATTGATTACAATCAATTTTTCTTTATCATCATAACTAACGTTGGATTGATTTAAAAAAGAACTTAAGAGGTTATCTTTTAGAAGTTGGCAAAATAATAGTTGAAAAAAATGACTTGAGATATGACCGTCTTTTACAAATTCAATATTTCTATTCAATGAAGCAAGACCATTGTTTATTTTGATAATCTTCAACCATTCTAAAAAATGCATTATTCCTTCAAAAGAATACACAAAATCATATTGGTCGGAAAGACATGTTGTTTTCAATCCAGCGATTGTAAAACTATCTTTCTTTAAGAGATTTAAGATATATTGGATTTGTGCTGCATTGCCAAAATTCGCAGTATTAAGAATTGTATCGATCATGATAGTCCTTTATTATAGCGTGGATATCATCGTAGCCTTCATTTACATCATCCATGTTCATGCTTAACAATGGGATTTCTTCGTTTTCTATTATCTCAAGCATCTTCCTTTCTTTCTCTAACACCCTCTTGTGTATGACTTCGTCTACAGAATCCTTTGATAAGAAAAAGTAGTAATTTATCTTATCAGTTTGTTCCAATCCAACCCTATGAATACGATCTTTAGATTGCATATACATCGCAGCATTAAAATTCTTTTCTAGATATATTGCATTATGACAAGCTTTATGCAATGAGATAGATTCCCCTACGGCAAAGGGATTAGCAATGATCACTTTATACGGACAATCCATTTCATGAAAAGAACTGATGATCTTTTCCCTTGTAATGATATTATCATCTGAATCATCCTCTTCGTTTGGAACTGCTCCATATAATAACTCACTTGTTACTCCTTGTAAATCCAGATAATGTTGCAAATCATGCATATTGCAAATATGGATTGCCCATACGACTACTTTGCCATCAGCTCCTTCTTGACTGATGATATTTTTTATTAACTGTGCTATCTCTATAAACTTGGCTGGGATCTCTTCTTTATCATACCCCTTGATCATCTGCATTATTTCTCTATCATCAATTCCTAAGCTACTACTAATACCTATCTCACTTAGATAATTATCTAATGATTTATTCAATAGGTTTGGATTAGTTGCACATTGTATCAATCTAATGAGTCTTGCAGTTTTAAGTTTCTCGGTAAAACTTCCGGTACTCGCCTCTTTCTCAAAATAATCTACATACTTCCTTTCAATATACTCATATATTATTTGTTGATACTTACCCATTTTAACAAGCCTTGGTGGATGATATATTGGCTCAGGTAAATTTAGATCTGATTTTTTTATCCGCATAAAAAATGGTGAGATATCAGCTACTAGTTCTTTTACTTTCTCCTTTGCGCTAGCGGTTCTATCTATAGATAGATTACTCAAATAATATACCGGAAATCTTATTATTCTTTTTTGGGGCCATATAAATCTATATAAGTTAAACAGATCCTGATAACCATTGGGGGCAGGTGTACCTGTTAAGATCACTCTTGATCTAGCATATTGTGCAATAGACAGGGCTGTCTCTGCCCAAAGTCCACCTTCAACATTTTTAATTTTATGTGCCTCATCTAAAACAACCATCACTTTTTCCCTTTTTAAAAAAGTGATTATATCTTTTTGACTTGCTGCAAGGCTTTGATATGAAATAAGTGTGACTTCTGTACGCTCATTAGAATAAAAATGAAGCATTCTATTTTGTGCATCTACCCCGACCATTCTTCTTATTGTCGTGGAATGCCCAAAACACTCTTTGTATTCAATTTCCCATGGAGCAAATGAAGCTATGGGGCCAACAACCAATAACCTATCTATAAATTTATTATGATTCGGGGGTAGGCTATTAAGATAAGCAAACGCCCCATACACGATAGAGGTTTTCCCGGATCCAGGAACCGAGAAATTACATGCATTTTGAGCAAAAGCAAGGTGATAAGCTGATAATATCTGTAAAGTGTATAATTCACGAATCAATTTACCTTCAAGGACTTTTACGAAATCTCCGAAATCATCTCCCTCGTGTTGATTATTTCTAATATTTTTTGCCTTTATTGAAAAATCTACAAAGTTTTGTCTTTCTCTATCGTAGTCAGCTAATATTTTTGTAGCATGCTTTGTTTTTACTTCAGCTATATTGAATTTACTTAATAATTTTTGCATTAACGCATATTGTTGGTCTGCGGTATTCTCTTTTGTAATCAATGGTATGGATATTTCACCAGCTGTTTCAAAGTTAGCACCAATACTGGCAAAATTAGATCTTGCCCTTCGTTTCTTTATAATTGCATCTTCTATATCACCTGTGATGATATATGCGTCGTTATGGACATCTAAAGTTATTTTCTTCATCTAGGCTTTTCTCTTTGTTTAATAATAGTTATAAAGTATTCCACGAGCTTTCGGATCTCATGACTTTGTTCTTTGATTTCTTCTGTATAAAAAGCATCAACACCAGTATTAATCGCTTCAAGAGTTTTTTTAGCTCTAGTTAAAAGTTCGCTAGGGGAATTCGCTTCATTGTGATCCTCTAGTGATCTTTTGGTTAGTCCCATGTTTTTTCTCATTGAATCAGATACTTCTTTTTTCCAATCTTCATTTCGACCAAGGATTACTTTGTCAACTTCCTCACCTTTATGCTTTTCCCTTAATTCTTCCAAAGTAGGTTCATTCTCGTTAATAGGTTCAATTTCTTCAAAATATCTATCTTTGAATTCATCCCAAATACGCTCACGATTGAAAAAACCCTTTCCCTTACCTGGATTACCTATATTTCTTATTCCATGTGCAGTCCTAAAACCCGCTCTTATATAGTCAAAATATATCAGTTTTAAATCATCTATATCATCCGCTTCAGGATTCCAATTCCTTTTTATTTTCTTACCATTTGACTGTTTTTCCAAATATCCCCTTAGATCAACAAAAGGCCCTTCTACTGTTTCTTCATTTAATATTGTATACATCCCTTCATAGCCATAAGTTTTTAAATAATCTTCCATTAGTGTCAGTATGTCCAAGTATTCTTTTATTTTGGACCCCTTCTCCCCCATCATGTTCCCTATTTCATCAAGTTTAAAGTCTTTAGATAAATCTTGACATTTCAAATATTTCTCTATTGCATTATAATCTACCTTTTCATCAACTCCCATTTGATAAATAGTCTCTAATTTTCTTATTTCTTTAGGATTGCTGTCCAGAGTATCATCTAAGATTACTGCTTTAAAATATGTAGGAGATTTGTTATCTTTCTCTGCTATTCTCTTTAATATCATACATCTACGATTACCATCGATGACCACACCATCCTTAGTGACAATCCCATATTCTAATTGGCCTTTAACTTTTATATCTTTTAATGTAGCTTCGTTCCTATTCTTTTTTGAATCCCACAAAAAATCAACAATGACCTTTTCACCTTCCGGTGTAGAAGAATCAATAGGGCCATATTGCTTCTCGTGTGTCTTTACAAATGTTCCAATTCTTCCGTTATATTGATTGAAGACTAAATACTCCACTGGAATCTCAAAGACCGCTAATTTTACAGTACTACTTTTATATGTCATCTCTTTGTAAGCATAAGGCTTTCCTGTTTTTAGTTTATTTAATCTTTCTTCTCTTAATTTTGCATCCATTGTAACTCCTCCTTATTTAATTATTTTGCTTAAAACAATTTAATTAGAGACACACCCTATTTTTTATATGGTTTAATTTTCCTTTTTACGAGGTCTTCCATTGGGAAGTCTACCTATAATAATACCTAAAGTTTCAATTTTCCGGTTAAGAAACTCCTCATGTCCTATGGATTTTTTGCTAAAGGTTACCGAATTATTGAGCTGTCCACCTGCTCCCTGTTTTTCTTCTAAGGCAAATATTATTCTATAGTTTCAATCTGTTTTAGTGCTTTTATATAAAAAAAAGGAAACCGATACTTGATTGCGTTCGATATAATTAAGCGTAAATAGTATTTTGATGGTGGTTCGTGACAATTTGATTCTTTATTCTTAGCTACCTTGTAAGTTATGGCTTCAACCACTCTTTTTCCTTCTAAACTATCTACACAGATTCTTACCTCTTTGTAACACTTGGGGCAACCTTCTTTCTCTCTGATTATTTGAAGTTCATCATTGTCTATTTCTATCAGCAATCCGTAAACCTCTCCGTTTTTTACTTCCATTATATTTGCAGCACCACACTTACGGAGGGAAGAAAAATAGTTAAAAACTAATCTATAGCATACCAGCTTTACAGGAATTATCGACTTTTGATTAATTTTATGATAATTCTTTTTCTCACACCATGCATTTAAATCCTCTTTATCCATGTTAGAGCCATATGCGAAATACTGATGCATTTTTCTTTACTCCTTTCACTCGGTATTGTAATTAATTGTATTTGTGGTTTGGGTTTGGCCTCAACATTTGACATTCATATTTTTTTAAAATCTCATCCTATAACTACCAATTTAGTCCCAGTGATAGTAATCTCAACATAAATACTTTGGTAATCACCCGAGAAATTATACGAGTAAAATCTTATAGTTAACAGATAGGTTAATCAACCGTCAAGAATAAAGATTTGGCCCCAATGTTTACCTTTTTAGCCTATAGCAATATTTCTTATTCTATTCGAAATATATTTATCAATATTACTACGGTCTAACAATTGAGCATAATTTAATAATTTTATAACATCTGAATCATCAAAGGGAATTATTAAACCTCTTTCATCTCTATATGTATCCTTGCATCTATCCATGAATAAATTTATATCATTTATATCGCGGCATAGTAAAAATCCCACCATTCCACGATTTGGAGAAAATCTACCAGATAGCTGGTCTAATTCAGGATTTTTTGGATCAGTAGAATAATTTTTGCATTCTACCATTATATATTGACATGGTATTCTCATTTTGTTAGACAGCCGCCAAAAAATCCCTTTAGAAGCTGCATTGTCAAACGTAATATCTATCCTTTTTCTTCCTTGATGAATCTCTCGCTCTAAACTAGGATATATTAATTCTGGATAAAAGATTATCTCCAAAATTCCCTTGATTAAATGGTGATATTTTGTTGCGTTATCATTTCCTGGGGTAATTTTTCCTAATTCTTCAATAAGACAAGTAATAAGTACCCTAAGGTCTGTTTCTTCAAATTTGCTATCTGAAAGTGGTAAAGTAGTTGTCTGTTTTTTAAAATGTGTTAACATTTGAGGATTACTTTGTGTAAATTCACGGAGAAATTTCTTTGAATAGGGATATTTCTTTTTTAAATCCTTTTTTGTAACATATTTGGTTCCATTCCGTCTTTCTTGCACAAGGGCTGAATGTAAATTTATATGTTCATGTTGAAGAAAATTCAGTGCAAAATGTTGAAAATAATTTTGCGGAGTATAATCAATACAGAAGGATACAATTCCTTTAGGGACTAGCAAGATTTTCTCACCATCAATGATTAACATATCTGTAAATATATTTTCCCACTGAAGATTTTTTCTGTTCCAGAAAAAACCTGATGTACTATTCGTAAGCGGAATACCATAAAGCTTACACTGCTTCTGAGTATATTCAATAAGGTGCTCTCTAATAATATTTGTTGTTACATCAGATAATTTATCCTTCCCAAATCCATCAATAAATAATAAATTATCTTCTAAATCTTGAATTAATCCTGTTTGGATAGCTTTGCTTTTAACCATACTATTAAATATATCCTCAATATTCCCTGTACCAATTCCTCGTCCCATAGGCACTCCTTTTGATAATCCTAAACAGGTAGAATTTGGTTCATGTAAATTATTAAATAATTTCTTTGCTTCAGATATTTTGTTATTTTTAATAAACAATATTACTTGCTGAAAAAAGACTCTTATTGTTCTTGTTGCTTCTTGAGACCAATTATCCTTTCTTTTACTTAAGAAAAATGGATCAATAAAAAGAGGAATATCTTTAGATATGTCAATATTGATAAAATCAAGTTCGGGTTGAGATTTTTTAATATTAAATATTTTGTTAATTTTCATTTTGGTGCTCCTTTATTAATATTATAGAATCAGTCTTACCACAATACATGCTAGAAGGCATTTCAAAAGCTTTATTCCATATATAACAAACACTCAAAGAATTTAACTTTTCCCTATTGATAAGTTCGATTATTTTTTTTAAGCAATATTAAATCATCTTTTTTATAATAAGACATTTTCATATTAATAAAACCATATAAATCTTCGCCGACTGTAAATTTGATCATATCTTTTTTTGAATAACTTTCATCATTTCCGATATAAAATATATTTCTTCTTTCTTTTTCCTGAATACAGTAAAAATCTTTTTCTCCATATCTAAATTTAAATTTAATAACACTAACATCTTTTCTTTCCTGATTTATTATGAATTTTTCTCTAATAATTTTGCAATTCGTATCAAGATTCTTGATCTCTCTCCACATTCTAATATTATAGAAATCATTCAATTTAAGTATTTCTTTTTCTTTTCCTTCTTTCATTTTATTAAATACATATAAATTAGTATAAAAATATCCCAGTTGCCCAAAACCATCTAATGTAAAATCTACATCCAGTTTTTCAATATCCTCTAATAAGTAAAATATATATTCTCTTTTATTGGGATTAATCATCTTTTTATCGAAACCAAAAAATATTTTTTTGACTTTTGAGTAACCGACTATTTTTCCTATTTTTTGATTGTAAATAACAATATATTTTATTAAAAAAGCATCAGGGTTTGCCGTTTCATGTATATAAAATTTTTTATTTTCATAAAGATAATTTATTCTTCTTTCATTTTCATCCCTTCTTATCATTCCGACAAGCACCGGCATCTTTATTTCTCTTAAATATTTCTGATACTCCCGTCTATCATAATTAATCATACTTTCGAAATTACTTTCTGCACTTTTAGAAAAAATATTATCTAAAAAGTTCTCAAAAAGTTTATTTTCTTTCCCCGGGTGTAGTGGGATTGCTCCAATGTTAACCAGATCAATACTTTTGTAAAAATTACAATCCTTAAATTCATTTTCATCTTTGGGATAAGGGAATAAGACGATTCCTCCTAAACTTTTTATTGCATTAGAATAGGTCTCTTCTCCGGCACTTTTCTTTAGAATAGCATCCCTATATCTATGCATTTGACCTATTGTATCCTGGGGAGGAGAATACGGAAAAATACCATTTTCGGCCATTTCTTCCTTTCTCTCAAAACGATATTTAGCATCAAAAAAATATCTAAAAGGATTGGAATAGCCTTCTTTCCTAAATTCAATAAAATTATCCGGTTTCTGTAAATATGTAGGAGTTTCAAATCCTCTATTATAATAAATGCTTATCTTTTCTTTGTTATGTCGTGTAATAAAATCAACTTCCGATTTTTTACCCTTTCTCAATCCTATGTTGATTTTTTTATTCTCTATTTTAATGAAATCATT
>SDBS01005284.1_pt1 | contig 12612 bp, 7 predicted proteins | sample 2277091 | NCBI WGS metagenome assembly SDBS01 (sample SAMN10404972, study PRJNA504765) | marine sediment metagenome | isolation source: marine sediment core GS10_PC15, 163 cmbsf | place: Arctic Ocean: Southern Knipovich Ridge | collected 2010 | reverse complement strand
TGCAGCGATGCCGGGAGCCGTTCGTCTCATGGGTTGAAAGACCATGTATACCGGCACATTTGTTCCCTGCCGGGAATGAATACCAGATTGCTCGTCTGATGCCGGGGGGTAGGTCGATACAGCAATGCAGTGATGTTTTGCGCAGATAAATGATAGAAATTCGCCGGAAGGCGGAAACAGAATCCGGCTTACAGGCCTGCTACTTAAAAAAACCAACTGCAGCGCAGTTGGTTTTTTAATGATTAATGGTAATCACCTCATTCCCTTCCCGATTATCCTCCAAAGTCGGATATCGGGATTAGTTCAACTGATGACTTTCGCTTCGCAAGCTCGCAAAAGTCAAGTTTCACTAACATTACCTCATCACCTTGTGCCTATTTTGTAAGTGCTTTCATATAATCTTCTACTTTTCCGGGAGTACTCATAATTTTACGGAAAGTCCCCATACTTAATTCCGGCCAGTGCAAAGCAATCCTGTACTTTCCATGAAGCATACTTGCTCTCTTTCCAACAATGATCAATTCAAAAGGCATAGCAGCAATATGATCCTCCCCGATGATAGGTAAAAACTTAGCTTCCCCATAATCTTTGTTTAAAAGTCCCACTCCAAAAACAGCCACCTCTGATTCATTATCTATGAGTTCATACACTTTTATTGCATTGCCACCCTCTTTGGCCAGATTCTTCCTGATGGTTGCCACTCCACTGGTAAAAGAGGCAAAATCCTGTAAAACAACCGAATTATCAAAGTAGGGCATGGTAATCATGAAATGATACTTTTTCAACTTCTTTATCTCCAACATTCCTCCAAAAGGTTCAAATTCATTGCCAACAGTTCTCAATGCTTTTTTTGCTTCATCTGAGATCATTTTCAACCTGGAATAATCTTTAATATTATCCCGGAGATAAGCATAAAATAAATATTCAGGGTTGAGCATGCTGATTTCTGTTACATCTCCCTTCCTGAAGAGTCCTACTTTTAATGCAGCAGCCAATGCTCCGTTATCTTTTATTCCAAAGGTGATCTTTTTTAAATCATCCCTTGTATAAACAATTACTTTCATGTATTTGCTTTCCTCAGGATTATATTCCCCTATAATCTCAAACCCACTCGCTTCCAGTGCATTTTTTACTTCAAGTGAGACTTCGTGCAGGGGAGAAGATTTTGAACCCAATGAATAATACGATGACAATTCACTCTGAGAGTATGCCGATATTCCTGAAAAAAGCAAAAGGATAAAGATACAGTTGAGAGTTTTAGTTTTATTTTTCATGATAAGCTGGTTTAAAAATTAAGATACAAATTAGTTTAATTCTTTAAATTCTTCAAGACTTATAATCTGAATGGGTTCAAGTCCTTTCTTTTCCATGGCTTTGTTTAATTTCGGAAGTTTATTTTTAAGAAGTGAATCTACTTTTTCTTCCCAAATTAGCACCTCTTTTTCAAGAATATTTAGTCCATCAATTTGAGAACTGCCAGGCCTTCCCTGGTATAAGATACTGGTGGCATAAAGGAAAGCAATTTTCCCCCTGAGTTTTTCCTCTCCGGTAATTCCTCCCATTTTAGTTTCCACCATTTCTTTATGAAAGCCTTCGAGTTGGTCGGCTAATTCTAATAAATGTTTACTGGAAGGCCCAGTAATTGCAGAAGCACCCTCTCTGGCCTTTTTCATTACTCCTGTAGCTTTTGCATCAATGAAAGCAAGATTTTCAAGCATCCTGTATCCCTGGTTCACAGTCTTTATCTTAAGTGCTCTGTCTTCTTGTGAATAGGGAGAATCAGGATCGAGTGCCAGGGTGATCTTCCCTTCATAAGTGTCATCACCTTTGATTAATTTAATGGTGTAGTTTCCGGGATCATATAAGGGACCAAACATTGCAAACTGAGCCATTGAAGGAGAAGAAGGAACCTTTGGAGGTTTCTTCATCAAAGTCCAGGAAACCTTATTAATACCTTTTCGTTTCCCTGCAGGTAATTTAACCATGAAATTCCCTTCGCTGTCATATATTTCAATATGCATATTACCAAAGACATGTCTTTTTTTAAGGTAGTAGCTAATAATTGCCGCATCCGGTGGGTTTTGTCCGGTAAATTCATCATCTCCTCCAAAACTGAAAGGAATTGACAACTGCCCCAGGTAAAAAGGTGGTGCATCCAGGAATGCCACATCTTTATCCAGCAGCTCTTTTGAGATTTGCCTCAGGGGGCTAATGTCATCAATAATAATAACTCCCCTTCCATGGGTTCCCAGCACCAGGTCATTTTCCCGCGGGTGAATTACCATATCACGAACCGAAACCTTCGGAAGATTACCTTTCATGTGCGTCCAGGATAAACCATCATCAAAAGACACATAGAGCCCGAACTCAGTTCCCAGGAAAAGTAAGTTTGGGTTTACAAAATCCTGAACAACATTATGACAGTAGCTTTCAATATTCCCGCCTGCCAGGGCAGTCCATGTCTGTCCATAATCTGTAGTTTTGAAAACGTAAGGTGTTTTGTCCCCTATTTTATGCCCGTCAAAAGTAACATATGCAGTTGCTGCATCAAATGTACTCGGGTAAATGCTCGAGCACCAGGTATTTGCCGGCAAACCCGGAATATTAGAAATGGTATTTGTCCAGTTCTTACCTTCATCCCTGGTGATTTGTAAATTTCCATCATCTGTACCAACCCATATCACTTTTTCATCTTTGGGTGACTCAGCTATACTGACAATAGTACAATGATTTTCAGCAGTTGAATTATCCAGGGTAAGCCCACCTGTTTCGTATTGCTTCTGTTTTTCTTTATCATTGGTAGTCAGGTCGCCCGATATTCTTTTCCAGCTATCCCCGTTATCAAACGACTGGAACAAGTATTGTGCACCAACATACATTGCTTGCCTGGTTTTACTCAGGCTGATACCTGCATCCCAATTAAATCTCAGGTCATCAGAATTTTCATCAGGGAATGGTTTGATGAGTTTTATTTCGTTTGAAGATTTATAATAACGAAAAAATTGACCTCCCTGGAACTGCCAGTATATAATATCATTATTATATCTGTCAGGGATCATTGAGAAACCATCACCAAAACCGGCACTTTTCCAGTCGGCATTGCTTATTCCCCCGGTTTTCTCTGAAGGACCATACCATGATCCATTATCTTGCAGGCCTCCATAAACATTGTAGGGTTTTTCCATGTCAACAGCAATATGATAGAACTGGGAGACAGGAAGATTTCTTAATAACACCCATGTACTTCCTTTGTCCCGGGTTACATAAACCCCTCCATCGGTTCCAACATACAGAATATTATTGTTTCTTTTGCTGATCCATAATGCATGCATGTCAGGGTGAATATCTCCTCCGGCCACATAGGTCGACCTGAAATATTCTCCCTTGTTATCACTGACATGGATGTTAAAGCTTGGCTTATAAACCCGGTTTGTGTCTACAGGATCTGCCATAATATATGAAAAGTAGAATGGTCTCTCCTGGATGGGAATGGTCTTGTTAACTTCTGTCCAGCTTACACCACTGTCTTCTGAACGGTAAAGTGCCGATTTTTCAGATTCAATCAGTGCATAAACAAGTTTTGGATTCACAGGGGAAATGGATACGGCGATCCTTCCTAATTCACCTTTTGGGAGCCCATTAGATAGTCTTTCCCAATGAAGGCCCCCGTCTGTAGATTTATACAGACCTGAGCCCGGCCCACCTGACCTGAACGTCCAGGCTTTCCTTCTGAAGTCCCACATAGTGGCAAAAATAATATCCGGGTTAACCGGATCAATAGCAATATCAGTACAGCCGGTATTTTCATCTACATACAATATTTTCTCCCAGGTTTTTCCTCCATCACTGGTTCTAAATAGTCCGCGTTCTTCGTTAGCATTCCACAAATGTCCGAGAGCAGCAACAAATACAATGTCAGAATTCTGCGGATGAACAAGGATCCGGCCTATTCTTTCGGTATTCTCCAAACCCATTTTCTTCCAGGAGTCACCTCCATCCGTGGTTTTATATATGCCATCTCCCACAGACACACTGTTCCGGGTCCAGGGTTCTCCTGTACCAACCCATACTGTGTCCGGGTGTCTTTGGTCAATTCGGATTGCACCTATGGACTGGGTATATTTATCAAAAACAGGCTTGAATTTAACTCCGCCGTTACTGCTTTTCCAAAGGCCTCCGCTGGCAGCACCAACATAAAGGATAATAGGCCTGGTATCTACGGCATCAATGGCAGAAATACGACCACTCATGGTTGCAGGACCGATATGCCGTGCCCTGATCGTTTCAATAGTTGAGGATTTTAAAGAAAGCTTTTCTTGCGCTATCATTGGTAAATTAAGCAGTATAAAAGCGATGATTAAAGTGAAGAATCTGATTGTTGTTTTCATATTGGTATTTATAAAATTATATTGTTGCCTCCAGGTAAAGTATAAAACTACCCACAGTCATGCTGAATCCTGCCGGTCAGGCAGGTTATTTCAGCATCTCCACAGCTGATAGAATATCCTGAAACAAGCTCAGCATGGCTAATCCTAAAAGGGAAGTTTGACTTGGCCAGGGTTTCATGCTTTTCTGAGTATCTAAATAGTTTTTGGGGCTAAATTCCTATCCGATCCGGAGAAAATATGGATATAACAATAATGCCTACTCTTGTGGCTTGGGTTTCGAAAAGAAATCATCATCCATTTTTACATTAAAAACAAATTCTGTAATCACGATCTCTGCCATAATCTGGCCATTCATTCCTGAGGAAATACTAAAAGGGAAAGCCATCCCATCTATCATCTGGTAATTACCCAGTATGGTTTCACTTTCTATTTCAACCCCCTGGATCATTCTTTTGGCTGTGGTTTTCAAAATAATATATGTTTCTATGTCGATAAAATATTGACTCACATCCCCATTTTCTTTTGTAAGTTTTAAATTATACACCTCCGTACCCTCGGCTTCTTCTGTTCCAATAAGTTCAAGGGTGGACCCTTTTTCTTTATAATTATACAATTCTCCATCCATATCTGCTTGTTCCTTCATTTGCTTCAACTCGTCAGGGCCCATATCCTGAGGGTCAAGCGTACCAGCCATGGGGTTGATTAACCATCCCGATTCGCCATCAAATGCCTGGATTATCTGCTGCCCCTGAATGCTAATCTCCATTCTAAACTTCATTGGCCTTGACATGTACATTGTAAAAGGAAGTTCCATGCCTCCCTGAACCACATTCCCAATTGTTTTAATTGTATTGATCTTAAGTAATTTATCCTGTCCAACAACATCGAAATGATTCTCCAGAATTTCCTCCAGATCCTGAGCCTGAAGATTTAGCGAGAATACAATAGATAAAGCAAATAAAACACTAAATAATTTTTTCATTTGAATTGATTTTAAAGTTTGATAATTGTTCTGATTGATTACAGAAATGAACCCAAAGTTGGATGGCTTCAATTCCGGTAATGTTTTTGGTAATTTAGGTATTTTATAATGAAAACACAAACCAATATGTGATTGTGAAACTCATAAAAATTACTGAAAGTTTAAGATTGTTTTTCTGATCGCAACTAATCTGGTTAATAGATCTTCAAGAAGGCTCAGGGGAAGCATATTTGCTCCGTCAGAAAGAGCAGAACCCGGATCAGGATGTGTTTCCACAAACAAGCCATCCACACCCACTGCAACTCCTGCCCGGGCAATGGTCTCAATCATATGAGGATTTCCTCCGGTAACCCCTGTATCCTGGTTTGGTTTCTGCAGTGAATGGCTTATATCCAGTACAACCGGATGCCCAAATTCCTTCATGTCTACCAGGCCTCTGTAATCAACAACTATATCATGGTAACCAAACATGCTTCCGCGATCGGTAATTAAAATTTTATCATTTCCGGAGTCAATAACTTTTTGAGCAGCAAATTTCATTGCAGATGGCGCCATAAACTGGCCTTTTTTAATATTTACCACTTTTCCTGTTTTCGCTGCTGCCACCAGGATTTCTGTCTGGCGACTTAAAAAAGCAGGGATTTGCAAAATATCAACATATTGAGCCGCCATTTCAGCTTCCATGGCAGAATGAATATCTGTTACAACCGGCAGTTTAAACTCTGTTCTTATTTTGTCAAGTATGATTAATGCTTTTTCATCACCTATTCCAGTAAATGAATCAAGGCGGGAACGATTGGCTTTTTTATAGGATCCCTTAAAAATAAGCGGAATTCTTAAGCGAGCAGAGATTTCTTGAATCTTTTCAGCAATTGACAGTGCTATATATTCTCCTTCGATAGCGCATGGTCCAGCCATTAGAAAAAAATTCGCCTCATCAAGATAATCCAGGTTTGGAATGGAACTCAGTGTTTTTGATACTTTCATAAGAATAATATTACTTGAGTATAAACAAAAATAATTGAAAAAGATTAGCTAATGAAGGATTATGACGAAAACTGACAATCCTTTTCTTCCATGAGGGGAAATTAAATATGCCGGGAAAAAGAATGAAACCTAAATTTTTAGTTTTTTCTCAAGATCCCCGATCTGAAGACGGAATCTCTTGTCTGTGTCAATCAGGTTATTCACAGTTTTACAAGCGTGCAATACTGTTGCATGATCTTTTCCTCCTATCTTGGAACCTATGGTAGCCAGGCTGGATTTTGTTAAACTTTTGGAAAAGAACATCGCAATTTGCCTTGCCTGAACAATTTCCCTTTTCCGGGTCTTGGTCTGAATAATATCAAGCGGTATATTGTAATAATCACAAACAATCTTTTGAATATAGTCGATAGAAATTTCATGATAGGAATTTTTTACCAGTTTGTCAATCATTTCCCTGGCAAGATCTATCGTGATTTCTTTTTTGTTGAGAGTGCTCTGTGCCAACAGGGAGATCAGGGCCCCTTCAAGCTCTCTTACATTGGTTGAAATATGGGTGGCAATATATTCAATAACAGGATCATCCATTTCAATCCCATCATTATATATCTTCTGTCGAAGAATAGATGTTCTGGTTTCATAATCCGGAGATTGCAAATCGGCAGATAAGCCCCATTTGAACCTGGAAAGCAATCTTTGTTCCAAGCCCTGGAGATCAACAGGTGCTTTGTCTGAAGTAAGAATTAACTGTTTTCCTGTTTGATGAAGATGGTTGAAAATATGGAAAAATGTATCCTGAGTTTTTTCTTTCCCGGCAAACTCATGCACATCATCAATAATCAGTACATCAATCATCTGGTAGAAATGTAGAAAGTCATTCTTGTTATTATTCCTTACCGATTCTACAAACTGAGTTTGAAATTTATTTGCTGTAACATACAGTACTGTCTTTTCCGGACGGCTTTCCTTTACCTGAATTCCAATGGCCTGTGCCAAATGTGTTTTTCCCAGTCCTGAATCTCCATAAATAAGAAATGGATTGAAAGCAGTACCTCCAGGATTGGTTCCCACAGCAAAACCTGCCGATCTGGCCAGTCGGTTGCAATCTCCCTCCACAAAATTGGCAAAGGTGTAATCGGGATTCAGGTGAGGGTCCACATGCAGTTTTTTGATGCCCGGAATGATAAAGGGATTCTTAATAGATGTCCCCTCTGAATCCATTGGAAAGGAAACTGGTTTGTTTTTTAACTGTGACTTATTTCTGGCTGGAAATTTAACTGTGTAAGGCTTATTCTGGGAAAATGCATTATTCTCAATTACTACGCTATACTCAAGCTTGGCTTCAGTTCCTATCTCTTTTCTTAAGGTTTTCTTTAATATATCCAAATACTGTTCTTCCAGGTATTCATAAAAGAATGGACTTGGTACCTGTATTGTCAATATGTTATTTTCAAGTTTTATGGGAATGATAGGTTCAAACCATGTTCGGTAACTAATAGAGGGAACATTATCTTTTATAACTACCAAACAGTTGTCCCATATTTTTTGATGATCTTTACCCATCTAATTTCAGGTTTTTTTTGGTTTTATTGAAGGTTAATTTGAATAAGCAATTTTGTTAAAAAATAGTTAAAAAAAAAATTAATTTTCACTTGACTTTGATCAAAAAAGTATATTCGTTTTATTTTCAGCTTTTTATTCCCTCAAAAAAGTTGAAAAAAAACATAAAAAATTACAACTAACAGTCAATCAGGATATTACAGGATAAGCCAAATAAAAAATTGTGAATGAGACACTTGGACGCTTAAAGTTAAAGTAATTTTTAGTTAATCTGTAATTAATCCTGAAATTTAGTCTAAAAAAAAGTTCATTTCGTCAAAAGAAGACAGTAAAAAAACTCTAAAAAAGTTCAAAAAAACATTTTTATGTAAAAATTGAATGCTTCAATTTGAAAAAAGAAGAATGAAAGATCAGGGAGAACTCACCAACTAGCTTCAAGAAAATTATTACTTTTTCTTATTCTCTTTATTTCCGCCAAAAATTGAAAACCGGACATATTTTCCAGGATTCTCCTTCATATCAATCATCAGGAAATCCAGGTCCCTGGTGAGATGTTCAAGATATATATAAAGAGAATCATTGGTCATAAGCTGACCTATGGTTCCAGTGCCCTCATTCATATTCTTCAATAAAATCTGAGTTTGATAAAGACTTTGATCTAAATTATTGATCAGACCTTTAATATTTGAACTGGCGAGTGAATCGCTTACAGATGAAAAATTATTAAGAATATCTGAGAGGTCAGTCATAGATTGATTTAGCTTCGCCGTTAATTCATTTACATTGCCAAGAATGGAATTAAAATTCCCGTTTTTGTTTGTCAGTAAGGTGTCGAGGGTGTAGCTTGAGTTCCTTAAGTTGGCAGTTAGCTCATTTACATTTTTTCTAAATTCAGGATTGAAGAGTTGGTTCAGTGCATTCATAAGTGAATCCAGAGAGTCAAATAATTTCTCTGCTTTGGTTTTTATAGGAAGTATTTGTTCACTTATCAAATCTGAAATGCTTCCGCCAACTGTTCCTGTAAGAGTATCTCCTGATTGGGCATATTCTTCAATATCTCCGAATAATATTCTGATTGCCTGCGATCCCATAAAATCAATGCCGTATATATTTGCAATGGAATTTTTTGCGAAGGGGATATCTTCTTCAATACTGAATTTCACAATTAATTTTCCACTTTTATCAGGTGTAAATTTCATGTAATCTATTATACCTACTCTGAATCCGTTGATCATTACCGGGTCTGAAACCTTGAGTCCTTTCACATCTTCATATACCGCAAAATAGCTTGTTGTGTGTTTTACGAGGTTTCTACCCTTCATAAAATGATATCCCCAGATAAAAATAACAATGGAAATAATTCCAACAATACCAACCTTTACTTCTGTCTTGATTTTCATTAGTTATAAGCTTGAGTTGCTCCAGTAAATTTAATTATTTATTTATTTCTTTCAGGGCCTCCGACAGGGGAATTATTTTATCTCCCATGAACGCAATGACAAAGGCATCCTTAAAATCTTTTCTTACTTCCGACTGGAGATTGACAATTTCTTCATAGGATGCAGTACCTCCAACCGCATATTTATACAATTTACCAACTTGAAATTCTTGTATATCAGTGTAGTTCTGAAATAATTTTGAGTTCAAGTCCAATTTTTTCCGGGAAGAACTTATCTGGACTTTAAACAGAATTAAGGGTTGATTAACTATATGTGAAAAATTACTCTTGCTTTCAATTTTTTCCTTATAGTCTCTGAATGCTCTGAAGATGGCTGAAGCAATATAATCCTGTCCGGTTTCTGATGCCAGGAAAATTTCTTCTCTTGAATTCGACAAGTATCCGGCTTCAATCAGAACACTGGGCATAGTGGTTTTCCACAGTACAATAAATCCGGCCTGTCTCACTCCTCGGTCTATCCTGTTTACCCTGTTTTTAAACTGATGCTGAACAAGGCCTGCAAAATCAAGACTTTGATCCAGGAAGCTATTTTGTAAAAGACTAAAAATTATATATGATTCGGTAGAATTAGGATCAAAGCCCTCATATTTGGTAGTATAATCTTCCTCAAAAGTAATGACTGCATTTTCTTTTTTAGCCACTTCAAAATTCTCATCATTGGTATGTAGCCCCATTACATATGTTTCTGTTCCTGAAATTCCTGGATTTGGAAAGGAATTGGCATGTATGGAGATGAAAAGATCGGCATGAGCCTTATTAGCAATATTGCCCCTTTCATATAAATCTATAAGTACATCTGTTTTCCGTGTGTAAATAACCTCAACATCTTCCAGGTTTTGTTCAATATAATTACCCAGCTTCAGGGCAATGGCCAGTACAACATCCTTTTCTTTAACGCTTTCCCCTGAGGTTCCGGGATCTTTCCCACCATGCCCCGCATCAATTACAACTGTTTTTATTTTGTAGGACTCATTTGCCATTTGTCCCCAAAGATCTGGAATTCCGGAAAAGAAGATCAGGCTAATTATAAGGAAAATAAAAATGCCCTGTTTATGATTAATTAAATCAATTATTTTAGGCTGGCACATTTTATGATGTGTATTTTTTAGTTAGTTTTGTTCAAAACCTTAGAGCTCGTGCTTTCTCAATGAATTCCAGTCATTATTAGGAAACTTATTTCATACAAAAATAGTATAATCACCCGGCAATTAAAATTACTGGTCAGTCTTCTTATGAGTCTTTTTTTCACAGGCTTTCCGGTTCTTGTGAAAGCACAAGAATTTGCAGATGATAGCACTCTGGTTCAACAAATGGCAGATTCGGTAATTCAGGATTTGCCCAAAACAGACGCATCCTCTGGATTCCTGGATGCTCCTGTAGATTATGAAGCTTCAGATTCCACCCTTATTGACAGGCCAGGGCAAATGGTTTATTTGTATGGAGATGCCAGGGTAGATTATACCGATATCACTCTTGTTGCTGATTATATCCAGCTAAATCTACAAACCAGGGAGGTGTTTGCAAAGGGCCTTCCCGATAGTAGTGGAGTGATTGCTGGTAAACCGGTTTTTACACAGGGCGATGAAACTTTTGAATGCAAAACAATAAACTATAATTTCAATTCGAAAAAGGCCCTGATTACAGGGGTAATCTCAGAGCAGGAGGGAGGTTATCTGCATAGCGACTTAACTAAAAAGCAAGCTGACGGAAGCATTGATATGAAAGATGGTAAGTATACCACCTGTGATGCTGAAACGCCTCATTTTTACCTGGCTTTGACAAAAGCCAAGGTTTTGCCCAATGATAAAATTGTTTCAGGACCGGCATACCTGGTGGTTGAGGGTGTGCCACTTCCTCTCATTCTTCCTTTTGGGTTTTTTCCAAATCAAAAAACACAGGCTTCTGGTATATTGATACCTGAATACGGGGAAGAGAAAAACAGGGGCTTTTTTTTGAAGAATGGAGGATATTATTTGGCTTTATCCGATTATTTTGACCTGGCTGTAACGGGAGATGTGTTTTCGAATGGAACCTGGGGAATGGGAGTCCGCTCAAATTACAAAGTACGATACCGGTTTAGTGGCGGGCTAAACGTAAGATATTACAAAAATGTGGCAGGAGATCTTGACCTTGGAACATATACCAGATCACAGGATTTCTCTGTCAGGTGGTCACACAGGCAGGATGCAAAATCCAATCCGGGCAGTTCATTTTCTGCCCAGGTCAATTTGAGCTCATCAAGCTATGACAGAAACCACAGTTTCGAGACCGAGAATTACCTTACAAACACCAAACAATCAAGTATTGCATATACGAAAAAATGGGCCGGTACTCCATTAAATTTCAGTGGAAGTCTTTCACATAGCCAGAACAGTGCAAATAAGACGATGAATCTTAATTTTCCAAAATTATCTTTTAATGTAAACAGGATAACTCCATTCAGAAATATGTCAAGTTCTACTGAGGATAAATGGTATAAGAATATTGAATTGAGCTATTCTGCCAATATGGAAAATCGTATCAATACTTATGATTCCTTGTTGTTTACTTCTGCAGTATTTGATGATATGGCGAATGGCTTTAAACATGAAATACCACTGACGGCAAATTTTAAGCCATTCAATAATTTCAATATTTCTCCCAGAATACAATATAAGGGGGTAATTTATACTGAGAGAATTGAGAAAGAATGGGATGAGAATTATATCGATCCTGAATCCGGGGAGATAAAGCCCACCCTGATTGTGGATACAATAGCAGGGTTTCAATATGCTCATGCCTACCTGCCATCTATTGGTATGCGTTTGAATCCTAAGATCTACGGGATGTACCAGTTTAAGAATCCCGAAGCCAGGGTGGTGGCAATCAGGCATGTAATGAGTCCGGCATTGAGCTTTAGTTTCACTCCGGACATGACAAAATGGTCACCAAATTATTATGACACAGTACAGGTTGATACCTCAGGCAGAACCAGTGTTTATTCCTACTTTGAAAACGGAATTTATGGAACTCCAAGTCTGAATGGGAAGTCAGGATCCATTAGTTTTACCCTGAATAATAATATTGAAATGAAAGTAAGAACCGAATCAGATACTATAAGCGATTATAAGAAAGTGAAATTACTGGATAACCTGAGGCTCAATACGAGTTATAATATTTTTGCCGACTCTATGAATCTTGCTCCAATTGGTTTATCTGGGTATACTACCATGTTTGATGGTAAATTTAAGATTAATTTT
>SDBS01005283.1_pt1 | contig 12612 bp, 11 predicted proteins | sample 2277091 | NCBI WGS metagenome assembly SDBS01 (sample SAMN10404972, study PRJNA504765) | marine sediment metagenome | isolation source: marine sediment core GS10_PC15, 163 cmbsf | place: Arctic Ocean: Southern Knipovich Ridge | collected 2010 | reverse complement strand
TACATCGCAGGGATTTCCAACGAATACTATCACATTCCTGACATTAAAAGGTCCATATTTTTAAATTTCGAGGATAGCAAAAGAGGTATGAAACAATTTATTTCAAATCCAAAACCATACATCATGTTGGGTTTAATGATATTCGTGTTTATATGGGCATGGATTTCATTAATTCAGACAATAATTTACTTTTTTTCAGGATCACTGGCATTTTCTACGATGACTACTTATTTTGTTTTCGTAACTCTATTGTTTTGGAAAGTCGTTTTTAATTTCTTTCTATTATCAAATGGATTTATTATGGATAGGTATTTAAAAATAGATGTCTTAGCATCCTTGAGACTTCTTTTTATTGAGTTGTAGATATTTTGCTGAATTTCTATTTTTGAATCCAATTTCTTTTCTAAAATCAACTTGTTTTTTCTACTTATCTCTGATACTGTTAGAGAGTTCTGTATTATGTAAGGAATTCTATGTAAAAATGGTTCCTTTATTGAATTTACCCGGATAATACATTGTCCTTCATTTATTATCGATAAATAGCTTTTCTTTTCAAATTCTAAATTTAAAAGTTCACTTATGATGTCTTTTTCTATATGATTTTTGAAAGTTAATATTCAAAAATACATTTTTCTTGATCTTAGAAGTTGTTTTATCTTATTTATCAAAAAATATTCTAAAGTGTTCTTATAAAACTAAGAGTTTTATTAAGTTCTTTATAAAAACCTCTTTCAGTAATTGGCACATCAATCCCAAGTGGAATTTTTGATTTATCTATTGAAAAGAAATCTATGTTCGAAGCTATTTCTTTTTTAACAGAAAGATTTTTTAATTGAGAACTGTCATAAGATATTTTATTTAATTGTCTTGAATCTGGATATTGCGTATAGTATCTTAAAGTTAAGTCTGTCTTATACATAGATATAATTTCATCTTCATATAGCCCCGTTTTAGGGAATTGGTTAGGTATTCTTGAACTCTCATATACTGAGACTAAATCATCATCCTTAGATTTCAGGATTTTTCCAACAATTGTACCTATAGAACAAATTATTGCTGAATACAAACCAATAGGCCATTTTTCTACAAATACCTTAGCGAATTCTGTTATTGTTTCAGTAGATAGTCCTTTAAAAATTTCATTAATAATCTCACCAATTTTTCTTAATTCAGAATTACTTTCTAATATCCAAATTTTATTATGTAAAGTCCCTTCTATTGACCCTCTCCATAGTTCAAGTCCATATCTTCCAAAATCTACGAGATTTGGCTTTCTACTCGGATCAGAGGGTTCAATATTATTTTGACTCGCCCATAAATAATAAAGAGAGACAAAACCATTTAAGTCTCCTGGAAGAATAATTCGTATCTTATTTTTTATTGATTTACTAACTGTTTGAGCAATTTGGCTAATATTATTATGTGTTTTTTCATTTCCATAATTTTCTTCTACAAAGGGTAGTTGATCCCAAACAATAGAACACCAATAAATTTTATTACGTAATTTCTCTCTTATTTTTTCGGGAAACCATGAAGGCCCTTGAGAGCTTATTTTAAGCTTCAGTCTTTTCATATTAAGCTGATAATCTACCATTTTCTTAATCACTTCAAAATAAATATAAATCTTCATCTAAATAAATTTCACTAAAGCTTGGTCCTGTGGAACCAAAGTATTTACTTTTTTGTATATCTTCTCCTTCGAATTTGTAATCACATTTATGAAATGTTATCTGGGCTATTCTTAACCCAGGGTATAAGATTAAGGGAACATCACCTACATTTGTCAATTCTAAAGTAATCACACCCGCATATCCCGGATTAATAAAAATTGCTGTTGCTATAATTAAACCAATCCGCCCCCATGAAGATCTTCCAATTATATATCCCATTATATTATTGGGTAATTTGATATACTCTAGTGTACATCCTAAAATAAATTGGTTTGGATGAAGAACTAAATGATCTTTAAATCTAATTATTACTTTTTCTTGATAGCTTTTTATTTTTTTTGATAAATCTTCTTTTTTAGGATCTAAATCTGAAAATTTAGTCTTTTTTGCTAAAATAAATTCAGTACCTAATCTTAAATCTACCACACCATTTTTAATATGCTCTCGATTAATAAGGGGAGTGATAATAATTCTTTTTTTAATATCTGGGTGATAAATAATATCACGGAAATCCTCTAAGGTTTCTTTACTTGCCTCTAGATCTCTTAATTTCATTTAACATCATTTTGGGTTTTTTTAAATTTCTCATGAATATTTGACAGTTCAATAGCTTTTAAAGTCAAATTACTTAATTTTTGGTATATTTCCATTTTTTTCAATTGAATCCTATCATCAATCGAATAATCATTTTCTTCAAGATTAAAAATTTTAAAATGATAATTTATTTGAAATAATAAAAAAATCCATCCCGCGTTCAATATGTTTATTATATCTGCCGGATTTGATCTATGTTCTTTACTGTCAATAATTTCATTTGGAGTAATATATTCCCTTAATAATTTAATTAAAGAAAAAATCTCCTCAATATTATCTTTGTAAGAAAAATCTTTAATCACTTTATTTTTCACTAAAGGTTTCAGAGAGTTATCAATTGTCTCGCCTAAAATTTCTGGTCGAATAATATCTTTTAAAATTACTTCATAAATTGGATCTTCATCTAATAGTTCTTCTTCTGTAAAGTTATTCTCTAAATATTCTATAATCTCAATTATTTTCTCCCCTATATTATTTTTTTTGGGTTTTCTCCCATCAATTTCTTCTATAATCAACCCATTTTCAAGAACATTCCAAGTCGACTCCTTTTTAAGATCTATTATTTGATATTTCAATCTTAGCCAATTTGGTGGATGTTCCTCATCTCCTAATGATTTAGGATCAGTTAAAAAAATTAAATCAATAAAAGCAAAGAAATAAGAGAAGCCAAAGATTTTTAACGCAATTTTGTCGCATATTATTTCTTTAACCCACATTTCTGTTTTTTCATATAATTCTTCAAGACATTCATTTTCGACATTATATCGTACAAGCGAATGATCTAAATCCTGATATTTTTGATCCTTTTTTATTTCTTCAAATCTATCATCTACAATATGATGAATCTTTTCCAAGGATACTAATTTTTCTGAGAATAATATTGGTTTAATTTGATCTTCATAAATATTATATATTTCTTCTAAATAATGACCTATTTCATGTCCTAACAATGCTGATGAAAAAATATCTTTGGATTTAAAATAAGGAAGAGAAAAAAGGAGAAAACTATTTCTTTTCTCTTCTTCTAAATCTAAATAAGATCTAAATCTATTTAATTCAGAAGACATATCTAAATACCCATAATTAAATTCAAAACCAGGGATTATGATAAACTTAACATCTGCTGAAATTGTTTTAATGAATTTGTCAATAAGAATGAAAATTCCTTGATCTATATAATTATTATTAGATTTTTTTAATAATTCAAAAAAACTATTGAATATATTAAAATATTGAAAAAATATCTTAATATCTTTTTCGTAATAAGAATTGTACAGGTTTATATCGAATAAATTATTTGAATCATCAACTTCTTTACAAATTCGTTTATTTGTTTCAAGAAATGTTAGATACATTTTCTCGTATATGTTTCGCAATTTCGAGATTAATATTGAATAGTCTTTTGTAATAAAGGAGTAAGTTTCTAATTCATCAAATTGCTGTTGTAATTTTAAAAAATAGAAATTTATAGAGTTTAAAATTTGTTTTAGCATTCTTAAAGGACTTTAAAGATTACTTTTTTCTCATTGGATAATTTGTTAGCTTTTTCCAATAAAATTGCTCTGACAGAGTTGAAAAGTCTAAAGGCTTCATCCAATCTTTCTCTGGTTATTTTATTCTCAGAAACGGTTTCCTCAACTTGTTTTTCGCTTAAGATAATTATATCATTAATCCTCTTCATACTTAAGGGTTTTTCATATTTCATTAGAGCTTTAAATGTGGTATTATAGGCCTCTAAAGACATTCTTAGGCTTACATCATGTAAGTCCTCTTTAGAATTAAAATTTTCTTCACCACGCATTATTGATAAATATTTTTGCCCACTTTTTATTAATGCTATATATTTTAATGCATTTTTTAGAAGTCTAACATCTTTTTCTTTCAGGTTATAACCTTCATTTTCAAATAAAGATACTAACTCTCTCATTAAAAAAGCATTTGTTACCAATGTATTTAATGTAGTGAGGTTTTTAAACGACATTTTTAACACCTTTTAGATGTAAGATATAAAGACACAATAATTTAAAAATTATTCCTATGCTTTATAAATATCAATCTATTTATTTAAATCTCTTGTATGTTTTACTTAATTTTTATTTATTGGAAGATAAAATTAAGTATTACTAAATAGAGAAAAATTTATAAAATATTTCTGAAAAAGCCGACAAAATTTAGATTATTATCAAATTTTAGAAATTGATAATTTTAAATTAGATCAATTATATCTTATTTTTGGATTATGATCAAAGCCAAGCAAAATATATTATTTATTAATTATTTGAATCTTAGAGCTGTGAATTTATTAGAAACTATAGAAAAGGAATCTCCTATTAAAAGCATAGAATTAATAGAAATAATATCCCATATTAAAGAAAATAGATTAATGTCAGAAAGTACTTTTTATAGATATATAACTCTCTTAGTTAATAATAAATTAGTCGATAAGAGTTATAATAGAAGCAAAAATGGGGGTTATTTATATACAATTAATGATAATGGGAGATTTTTCCTTAAATGCCTTATGAATTCCCATCAAGATTTTTATAATAAATTATGCTATGATTTATCTTAATAAATTGGAAGAATTCTTCTAGTTATTATTTAGTTCTAAAAGCATTGTTTTATTATTTATTAAAGAAAGCTTTTATCTTAGTAAGTTTTAATGCAGATTTCGACATATCTTTTAGAAAACAGAAATTTGGTTCTAGCACAAAGATCTGGAATGTATCAAAAAATTATTGTACAATCTTTTTCAAAGATCTGTATACATCAATATTTAAGCAGGTTTTCGAAAATTAACCTGAAGACTTTCATCTTTTTTGAAGTTCAATTCTTTTACAAGCTTTTTAGGAATAGAAACGCCAAACGAACTTCCAAACTTTCTTATCTTGCGTAAAAGAACAAAAGAAGCTTTTCCTTTGTATTCCTTGAATATTTCAATTTCAATTAAACCTTTTCATTTTAATTGTAATGTCTCTAAAACATTTTGTTTTATTGAAAAACCCAATACATTGCTTGAATCTACTGAAAGAAAAACTATGTCCTTTAATTAGAAGAAATATTGAGATGTAATAAATTAATCAATAGTAAAGACTATCAATACAAGTAAAAATCTACTCATTTTATTTCAAATAATAATATCAACGATGTTCTGCTGTATTACTTGTGGCATTAGTCCGAACGCCTCTATCCCATCCACCGAAATGGCATTTGGGAATGCTTTTTTCATAATGTAATAACCCGCATTTATGTCGGCATTGATAAGTGTGCCATTGAAAGTTTTGAATAATCCTCTTTTTATTCTTTTTCCTACATATTTATCATGTTTTTTGATTGGTTCGTTTTCCAAGAAAGAGCATTTGGAAGTAAAAGCATTTTTTTTTGTTAAAATTGGGTTTTAGAAAAAAAATTTAGCAGCACAAATAATTTCTTCCTGGACCACTAAAAAATAATAAAAAAAAGTTAATTAATTCTATTAAATGATATTAATAAGGTCATCTAACACTTTAACATCATTATTTTCTTTTTGAGCTGCAGGATATCCCTCGGAATAATAAGCTTCTTTAGGGTTGTTAATCCTACTAATTTTAAATAGTTGATGATGATCCCCACGTGGTGGTGTAAGATGGATTACATATAATCCTTTTACAACAATGTTTCCATCTCCCTTGGGTTCAACATCGTAGACAAAATCTTTATATTCAAATCGCTTACGGGCTTTAAATAATAAAGACACAATCTCCTTTGCTTTCTTATTTTCCTGTTCTTCATTCAAACTTATTTTTTTATACGACTTAAGCTTTGCCTTAAAGCTTAATCTTGGAAATAATGCTTTCCCTTTTCGTTTCATAAAAAAATCAATAATAGTAAGAATCGCTACAATTGATGATAAAATTAAACCGAGAATTGTAAATATATCTAACAATGACATTATTTTGTTTTCTACCTCTATTTACATATTTTTTTATATTTTTTTATTTTTCACTATTGTTTTTAATTAAATTAAATGGTTCTACTTAAAATAACTTATCCAACTATTTAAAATCATCTATAAAATGAGCTTGCTGTATTTCTGTATTTCTGTATTTCTGTATTTCTGTATTTCTGTATTGCTGTATTTCTGTATTGCTGTATTTCTGTATTTCTGTATTGCTGTATTTCTGTACTTCTGTATTTCTGTATTGCTGTATTGCTGTATTTATGGGTTTTAAGATGAATTTTAATATTTTTGGGTATTTTGAAAAAAAAAATTAGAAGCCCACAAATAATTTCTTCCTGAACTATTAAAAATATAAAAAAGAAAAAATCTTCTAATTTAAATTTCAAATCATAAAATTCTCTAATATAGGACTTATAACCGTATCAAGAACAAAATTAAGTCCAATTACTAAAATAATAAAAAAGATTCCAGCAATTAGTGTTCTTATTGCCTTTTCTTTTAGATCATCTTTTATAATACCAACTATCGCCAAGATAATTCCAATTATAAGAATTGTGAATCCCAATACTTTAAGATTATTAAAAAGATCAGGTATTAACCAGCCAAATCCCATAGAAACAAATAATGTTATAATTAAAATCATAAAACCAATTATAACCGCATCAAAACCAAATTTCCCGTATAAACTCTCTCCCATAAAATTTCACTCCATTCTTGTAATTTTTGCTTTCTAATTATTCTAAAGTGTCATTTGTTTTTAAAAATCACTAAAAGAATATAAGTATATATCTAATCGATATTTCTCAAATATCCGTGAAAGTAAAAAGAAATCGAAAATAACAATTTTTAATAATTTTACACCGGGTGAATTTTTAGCAGCTAAAAAAATTACTTCCTGGGCTCAGCAAAAAATAATAAAAATATGGCAGATAAATATCGTACAAATCAAAAATTTAATAGAGCTATTGATTACTATGATTACTATAAAAAAGCAATTATACTAGATCCTATTTATTTAAATGCGTGGATTTGTCTTGGAATTTTATATTACCAAAAAGAGGATTATAATAAAGCCATTGCCAATTTTTTGCCATTCTCTGTTAATTTCCATATATGAGTCTTTATAGTTTCATTTTTTCCAAGTTTACCCGTTTCTCTGTCAAATGGCGTTGCCCAATAAGTCTCAGGCTCACCTATTAGAAAACTTTTTTTTTTAAATGCATATTTATTGGATTGCCTTTTTCTTTATCTCGATACTTATTTAATTAGCGATTACAAACTCTCTACTCCATGTAACCTGATTAATATCAGGCAAATTTAGATTAATCTGTAATATATCTTAGATAAAATTTTATACACCAAGAAGTGAATTCACCTATTGGTGAAATTATAATATTTTCACCATTTTGAGTGAAAATTTTATTCGTCTAATAATGTGTTTTTTAACAAGTGTGTCTATTACCACAACCTATATAGTCTTCTTTCATTTGAATTTCAACTATTGTATTATATTACTCTCTAATTCTCTTTTTTTTTATCTAAAAATCCTGAAGTATCTCTCGTCTATAGTATTTATCTAAAGAGAGTGAAAAAACATTAGAATTTTTTGTATAAATTTTTCTCAAAAATTAATTTAATCTAATTAAAACTTTCAAGAAACAATTTTTATTCAAAATTTATAAACTAAAATACCAACCATTTTTCAATTAGTTTATAAACAAAGAAATATATTGAAAGGTTGAAAAAACAAAAATTTCAACAGTGATTCTAATATGAGAATTAAAGACAAAAAATTTAAAATTATATGTGTAGTATTAATCACCTTAATAATAAATTTTGCATCAATATCTTCGACTTTTGGATATAAAGAAAATCAATATGTAGAAGTCATAGTTTTTTTTGAACCGAACGAGAGTGTTGAAGTTTCTGGTGTTGAGTACATCTATCAATGGGATACCTTAAATGCATTTAATGGAAGAATTCCTTACTCAACATATGAGTTATTAAAGAAATCACCTTCAGTGAAATTCATTACAACTGAAATAAAAGTTGATGGATTTATGCAACTTGCTGAAATTGCTCCTTTTGGCATTTGGCAAATTGAAGCTGATAGAGTTTGGGGTGGAGAAAGATCACATCCTGCTGTAGGGAACACAGATGTAATTCCCGGAAATCCGTCTGGTCAAGGAATTAAAGTAGCAATTATTGATTCTGGTATAGATTATAACCATAATGATCTAGAAAGTAATTATGGAGGTGGAATAAATTATGTAGATATATCATTTCCTCTAATCCCTCCAATGGATTATAACGGGCATGGTACGGGAGTTGCCGGCATAATTGCTGCAGTAGATAACGAGATAGATGTTATAGGTGTAGCACCACACAGTACAATTTATGCAGTTAAAGCATTTGAATCTGATATAAGTATATTGAATTTAGCTGCTCTATTAAATAGTATTGTTTGGTGTATTGATAACGATATGGATATTATATCAATGAGTTGGGGATTTTACCCTAATTGGTGGCCGACATTGATTGGTTTAGCAATTGCTTTAGACATAGCATACGCAAATGGCATAGTTCTTGTAGCTGGTACGGGAAATTATCCTGATTCTCCTCAAGAAGATCATGTGCTCTTTCCTGCTAGTTTGCCTAGTGTAATAGCTATAGGTGCGTCAAATTTAAATGGAGAGAGAGTTGATATCGCTAGCTCGTGGTCAAGTTGTTATGGTCCAGAAGTTGATTTTATTGCTCCAGGATTAAATGTAAAGACTACTAAGTTGGGAGGTGGGGTTACTACTGATCCAACCTTTAGTGGCACTTCTGCAGCAGTCCCACATGTTGTAGGAATTATCGCTTTATTGCTTTCTCAAGATCCAACTTTAACTCCATCTGAAATAAAAACAATTTTACAGCTAACTGCTGAAGATGCTGGTGTTCCTGGTCAAGATGACGAAACTGGTTTTGGTCTGGTCAATGCTTATGGAGCTCTCGATGTTGAAAATCCAATGGTAAGTATCACAAATCCATCTTCATATGATGTATCAGGGATAGTATCGATTAGTGCTTCTGCTTCTGATAATTACAGATTGCATAAAGTTCAATTCAAAATTGATTCTGGGTCGTGGTATATAGATTACGATGCTGAAAATGGGTGGTCATGGAATTGGAATACATTCAGTTATAGTAATGGAATTTATACTATTTTTTCTAGAGCGTATGATGCTCGAGGAAACTGGGCTCAAACTCAAAAAACAGTCAATGTCAATAATTATGGTGGTGGTGGTGGATGTCCAATTTTATCTGTTTATAATGGATCTGAGTTTATTGAGGAAGGTTTATTAGATATCCATAACCCTGACGGTATTGATGTAGTCACTATTCATGAACTTGTGACAGAACCGAAATTTGTTAAATATCGCGGTTTTCTTCGCCTTACTGAACATCCTATAACCATTTCACATATTGATAAGGTAGAACTTTATGGTCGACTCTCTAATGGATTATTAGTACCATTAGCTCTTAAATCAGCGTTTCACTCTTCTTTAGGAAATGTATTACCCGAGTTAAAGTTTAGCGATGATAACCGGGTTGACATACTGGGAGCCATTCACAATAACGGTACTTCCGAATTCATTGATATAGAATTTAAATCACCTCCTAATCAAATTTTATCAGGGTTTATATTTATTATTGAAGGGCACAATTATCTCCAAAAATAAGAAATATAACAACTAATCAAAAACATTAAAAAAAAATAATATCATTTTTTTTATTAAGAAAATCTTATAGGTTTAATTAGATGGAAAAAATAGAAAGACGGATATATGGATTTTGTTTTCTGCTTGGAGGGGTTTTCTTATTAATTTTTATGGGAGTTCGCTTAATAGATTTATTATCAAAAACAATTTTCTATTTTATGTTGATATTTTTTATCATTTTAATGTTGTACGGTGTTATTTTGATTCTAATTGGTACTCTAATTATGTCCGTTAACGTTAGAGTAAAAAAACCTGCTGCTCTTATTGTATTTTTAATAGGAATATTAATCATAATATTATCAATTACAGATTTAATTATATATTCTTTTACCATCGTTAATATTAGTGAAATTTTATCAGGTATAGGAATAATTTATCTTGGAATTAGGTTGTTTTTTCCTAATGAGGAAAAGAAAAAAAAAGAAAAAAAAATATTAGGGATTGTATTATTCATAATTGGGTTAATTATCTCACTTTCATATGGATTTTCACTCGTCATGACGATAGTTTTAATTCCGCCAGAATATGCCCTCACTCAATTTCCTTTTGATTTATTACCTTTTCTAATTGGAATTGTTTTATTAATATTTAGTAAATATTCGATAAAAATCACACACACAACACAAGAGAGAAAAAATAAAGTTGTTTTTTCAATTTGGATGGGAATTTTTATCTTATTAATAACAATTTTCTCAATAATGAGTATGATTAATCATACTTATTATTACATTTTCTACACTCCTTATTTTCCCTTACTCTTTTTATTTATAGGAATAGTTTTAATTTTCTATGGCTTTCTATTACAACAGAATATACGAAAAAGAAGTTTAGATATAGGAAATTAAATAATAATGCTCTTTTCTAATAGTTATCTCTTAAAACTAGCCTTTTAAGAGTATAATGCTTTCTTCATTTTATATTGAAAAAGATTTACATGATCCATTTGAACCTTATCATCTAGAGGAGAATGTGTGAATTAACATTGAAATTGAAAAATGGGTTAGTAGAAATCATTTAAAATATAAGGAATTAGAAAACCTAGATAACTCTTTCCAAACCTTCACTCATAAATTTAATTTCTTTAATCGTACAATATTTGAAATGAACATTCCATTAGATACATTAGCATGTTGGATAGAAAAATTATTTATGTATGGACTGTTTGCAATATTCCTCGCTGGAATTGGAGTATATTTCATTATCATTGGTTATCGCTATATAAAAAGATCACCAGAAGATTAATTCAAATTTTAAGCCAAAATTCGTGTATCTTTAGACTTTAATTCCTTACAATGTATTAGAAATCACTCTACCTCAATTTTTCTTCCCAATTCTGTAAGTTGATACTTAAGGTGATTTGAATGGTTAGAACTATTAGGATTTAATTCCATTTTGCGAGACAAAATTTCTCAATCGAACTGCTCTGCGATAAAACCGATCATCCTCCGCTTCTGCTTCGGCGTATATTATAGCGTAAATTTTCTCTAAGTGCGCAATACTCGAATTGATATAGGCGAGCAATTGTTTGAAATCTTTTTTTTACAAAAAATATACAACCGAGAAAATAATGACCATGTCCACAAGAAAGAAACTCTTTAAACGACTCGTGAATTCTCGTAGCACTTAAGAACCGGGGCAACGCTTTATCAAGGTTGTTTTGCTGGTAATGAAGGCGTCCGAGCGGGTAGAGGGGATCAGCGAAGCTATATAATGGTCCGCTTCTGGATAATAGCTCGAGTAATTTTTCGTAAGTCCAGATGGCGTCAGAGTGTTTACAGGATTTTGTTTGGTACCTTATAAAATATTTAATAATTATGAAGAGCGTTTTACTTTATATAATAATAACATTTAATAGAATGATTAATTTTATCATTGTTTAAAATTGGACTCAGTCAAAATAATTCCTAATTATATTATTATTTTAGTTTTCTTCGTGAAATTATCTATTTATAAAATAAATATGCTAAAAATATAATTTCTTAAATATAAGAGAAATAAGCTTGTACATAAAACCTAATGTGGTTTTCAAAAAATAAAAACTATAAGATAATTAAATTTTAAACTTTTTTTTTTTTTTAAATTAAAAAATCTTGAAGTATTTAATCCCAGTGTCCACCCCGCACATAACCAAAAGCACGAATGACGCGATGATAACGCCAAACATCTTACTTCGATACCGCTGACCGCCCCAAATTAGGAAAAGTATCCCAATTAATAACCCTAATAAGCCTATAATCGAACCAAGTGCGAATAAATACTCAAATCCTTCTAAAACACCTTCAAAATAATCGAATATTACCATTATGAATAGATTTAAAATTAGGAGTATTTAAAAGAAAAAACCTTTCTTGTGAAGAATTATTAAATTATCTGTTTTTTGAAATTTGAGCAATTTATATTAGGTATAAAAGCATTTTCCAGAAACTTTAAAAAATTCGAGGGGAAGCGGTTTTAATGTAATCTTCAGTCTGAACCCCATGACCCCCCACTGATAAAAACGGCTTAGACTATCGAAAAGAAGTGGAAGGATGACCCCTGCCACCAAGACCTAATGAGAAGGTTATCTATTTTTTTATATAAATATTTAAACCTTTTCACTTAACATGTTTAGTATTTGGAAAAAAGACATGGGTTTTAAAAACAC
>SDBS01005282.1_pt1 | contig 12613 bp, 11 predicted proteins | sample 2277091 | NCBI WGS metagenome assembly SDBS01 (sample SAMN10404972, study PRJNA504765) | marine sediment metagenome | isolation source: marine sediment core GS10_PC15, 163 cmbsf | place: Arctic Ocean: Southern Knipovich Ridge | collected 2010 | reverse complement strand
GAGTCACCGCTGTTGCTTGGAAGTAGCTTGAAAATATTTTGTAGATTGCATAACCAATTAAAATTATTGGGAGTATGATTTCAACAACAATTAAAAATTTTGTACTTTTTTTCTTGAGTTTATTGCTAAATTTATCCATGAGATGCAAAAATCCATTTGCAATGCCTAAAATCAACCCAAAACCAGAAAGAAACATGATAACCCAAAAAAAGATAAGGAAAGTGATGTTTAATGTTAGGATTCCAAAAATGTAAACCCAAAGCATTATTATAGAAGTAAAAATTAATCCAATGATATAGATTATTTTATAAGATTTTTCTTTCATTACTACTAATAAAAAGAACCAGCTTATTTAATTTCTAAGTTATTTCTGTATTTATGTCTTAGTAAATTATCATATAAACAAAATTATTTTAGAAAAGGTTAATTCTAAATCTTATGGTTGATACAACCGTAGCTGTTAATGAAATACAAGAGAAAAATAAAATTATTGGAAGATCGGAAGAACTTAGACAAATTATTTTAGGAAATACAGTAGGGAAGAATATATTATTAGAAGGCGATGTGGGGACCGGAAAGACAACCCTTGCTAAAGCCGTTTCTTCACACTTAACTTCAAATTTTTACCGTGTTGATTGCAGTGAAGAACTACTCCCGCATAATCTTGTGGGCTATTTTGATCCTCCTCTAGTAATAGCTAAGGGATATGTTGAAGATTCCTATAGATTTGGACCACTTGCTTTAGCTATGACGAATGGTGGCTGTCTTTTCATAAATGAAATCAATAGAATGCCAGAAAATACTCAAAATTCATTACTAACTGCGTTAGATGAAGGTATTCTAGAAATTCCTAAATTAAAAACAATAAAAGCCCATGAAGGATTTTTTGTTATCGCTACCCAAAATCCTGCTGCACATGTTGGAGTAACAGTTCTTGGTGAGGCATTGAAAGACAGATTTATTTGGATTAATTTAACATATCAAGATCCTGAAGAAGAAATACTAATAATTAAACAGGAAGCTCAATTGGGTGATGGAAGCACTGATAAAATTGCTACTATTTCTCAAAAAATAATTCAAATAACTCGAAATAATACATCAATACGTAGAGGTAGTTCCATACGTGGGGCAATTGACCTAGCTACTTTAGTAAATCAATACCAAAATAGCGATAGTTCCAAAAATTGGGTTGAAGCTGCTGTCATGGCTTTATACAATAAAATTGAACTAGAAGATGGACTCTCTCATTCCAAAAAAGAAGTAATTACTAGTATTGTATTAGCAGTATTAAATAAATCGGATTTTCAATAATCGATGATTTCTCTGAGGAAGATACCGAAGAGATTGAGAAAATTCTGCATATGCGACATGTAGATCGCCCCCGGGATGAAGAGATTTTAACCTATGAGATAATTAGAAAGAAGAAAAAGAAACCTGATTACTACAAGCAACTTGCTAACACATTAGATTATAAACAAATTAAAGAATTAACGCAATTAGCAATCAAGCATAAAAATTTAGAAGCATTAATGGGTTTACTCAAAGCTAACATCTATGCTGCAACAGATGTTTTAGATACTGAAGAAGGAGTCAAATTTTTTGCTGAGAAAGCAAAAGATTCTGGAGAATTCATGCCAGAAATATATTTTTTCATTCGACATCCTATTTCTGAAAAATATAAATCTATTTTCAGAAGACTGGCACGCCAAAGTATTATCAAACTTTCACTTAAAATAACAAGCAAAGGAATTAGAGGTCAATTCAAAAGAACTATCCCATTCTATCAAATGGGGATTCCAGAATTCAGTCTGGATGAAACTATCCAACACAATCCCTTAAAAATTTATAATAATAACTTGAATTATCAAGATATATATGGAATTGAGCGAAAACGTCAGAAAAGAAAAGTAGTTTTGATATTAGATACTAGTGGAAGTATGTACGGTCGTTTACTATTAAATGCTGCTCTGACAACTTCGGTTTTAGCGTATAATATGGAAAAAGAAGACTTTGGGATAATTTTGTTTAATTCCTCTGCGATGATTCTAAAAGAAATCAATAAAAAAAAACCAATAATATCTATTATTGATGATATATTAGACTCTGAAGCAGTAGGTTTTACCAATATATTCCTAGGATTAGAAAAAGGCTTAAAAGAGTTAAATAAAATCAGAGAAGTTAAGAAAGATCCATTTGCTATTCTTATCACTGATGGAAATTACAATCGTGGCCAGAACCCGGTTGAACTAGCAAAAAAATTTCCAAAACTTCACGTAATTGCAATGCCAGCTGACAATGATGCTGATCAGGGTATTCACACCTGTAGAGAAATAGCTCAAGCGGGAAGAGGAAAATTCTATCCTATCAATGAATACAAGGAAATTCCACGAGCTTTAATCAATTTATTAACTCAAACTTAATCTTGTGAGGTAAAAGGTTGAGAACTGTAATTTACGTAGAGAAAAGTTAAAAAAAAAAAAATAACCATTTAATTTTATTGATTAGCATAGATATGAATTTTTGGAAATGAATTTATTTTTATTTGTAAAATACAATTATAAAGTCAGTAAAGAAAAGAGAATATAGTAAATCAAATTTTGTAGAGAACATCTTTAAATCTAATACGGTGATATTATAATTACGGAATTAACAAATAAGGGTGATAATCCTAATTATATCTTCAAAATTTGCTTGATTGGCGCTGGAGGCGTAGGAAAAACATGTCTAGCTAAAAGACTATGTTTTAATACTTTTGAAATAAAAACTCAATTGACTGTCGGCATAGATTTCTACACATATGATATTCCTATTATCGTTAAAAGTGAGGAAGCTATAGTTAGACTATCTATTTGGGATTTTGGAGGACAAGAACAATTTAAGAGCTTATTCCCGTATTATATTAATGGAGCAAATGGAATATTCTTAGTTTTTGATTTATTAAATATGGAAAGTCTTATTAAACTCGATTGGTGGTATGCTAAATTAATTCATCAGAAATATCATAACCAACCAAAAACCATAATTGGGACCAAACTTGATTTAGTTCAATTGGAGGACAAACAATTAAGAGTTGATGAGCTTATTATTCAACAATTCCTTCAAAATCATGATGAGAACTCTTTTTTTAAAACATCTTCAAAAGATAATACAAATATTATCAAGAGTTTTAAAGAAATTGTAAAGCAAATAATGAAAGATCATAAACTAGAGTTTGACAAAATACTGTAGAAATCACATAGAAAAATTCACAGCTAAGTTTATTCTTCAATAATCAAATATTCTTTAGGAATTTTTTGTGATTGTCCTGCTTTTTTAAATTTCTGACCATTCTTGACATAAAAATTAGAAAAATTCTCGCCCATAGTCGGTTTAGTATAGGTTTTCTTTTTAATTGCAGGCACTCCGGCATATAGACAAAAATCTTCGGTTTCATCTTTTAAAACAGAACCAGCAGCTAAAACACAATCTTTCCCAAGTTTAGCATTATGTAGAATTGTAGCATTTATTCCTACTAGTGAGTAATCTCCAACACTACAAGGGCCATGACACATAGATAAATGAGCTAATCTAACATTTCTACCAATCTTACAAACCAATTTAGGTACAGTATGTAACACAGCATTTTCCTGAACACTTGTATTCTCCCCAACAACAATTTTTCCCCAATCACCTCGAAGTTTCGCTCCGTACCAAATGTTAGCATAAGCCCCTATTTCTACATCACCAATGATAACTACGTCCGGTGCGATAAAAGCGGTGGGATGAATCTTGGGAGTTGTCCCATCAAACGGACTTTTAATAATCATATTCTATCAATCTCAATTATAAATAGGGTAATCTATATTTTAAAATAGGTTTAAAAAAAAAAATTATCATAGTTCTGTAATATATACTGAATCTTTAATCTATTTATAATTTAAAAATAATTTACTAAAAAGGGAAGATAATTCTGTATATATTATGGATTACGTAAAAATACATAAGAAAAAAGTTCTATTTAATACAACAACTTTAAACTTGCAAAGACGTAATTTAAGTAAGTTAAGCGAAATCAGAAGATTAAAAATTTAAGTGATAATCAAATAGAAGACATTGATGGTATAGAAAAATTAGGAAATCTTAGATATCTTAACCTTTCTAACAATAAAATAACGAATGCCAAAAAACTAACTAAATTAACAAACTTGGTAACTTTAGAGCTTGATGGTAATCCCATAATTAATATAATTGTATCATAATAGAACAAAAAATTTAAAAAAAAATATAAAATAAATAATTTAATTTGATTATTTTTGTAGAGCTTTTAATGCAATTTCGGCGACATTTCGCGCTTCTTCTACCTCTACCATTCCTATAATGACTGCGCGAATATTATGTTTTGAAATGTATTCATATGCCTTGGTTGGTTCTATAGTTCCTGCTGCGAGAGTTTTCATCCCCATAAAGGCTGTTTCTTTCTTACTATCAACTAATCCTTCTAGTTTTTGTTGATTTATCATCATCATTCCTTTTGCATTAAAAGGAACCAAGAAAGTCTTGGCATTAAGATTATTTTCAAATACATATTCTAAAGTTGAAACAGGGTTATGTACAGCAAGACCAGGGATTACCCCTCGAGAAGAAATCTCTTCTAATAATTTAATAACACGATCATTTTTTTCATCAGAGATCGAGGCATGTACATAAATTATTTTTGCATCTAGATCAATCAATTGTTCAATACCAGGATCGGGAACAACTCCAGGTAGTGTAGAACCCGTAATTACATAATCATCGTGAGTTTCTTTCATGATCTTTACGGCTTCACCTACTTTCCCAAATGGGATCGCTCCAATTCCACGCCCTCCACCTTCATAACAAGCTTCCATGATTTCTAACATTGCTGAAGCATCATTGAAAAACTTCTCACGATACATTGCGGCTTTATCTCCAAATTGTGGGGATCCTGCAAAAGGAGATACTCCTGTTGAGACTAACGGGATTTTTACTCCTTCAAATTCTGTAAATAATTGGTTTTCCAACTAAATCACCTTTTACAATTTTATCTTTCCTGCAATTTCTTTTCCAAATTCTATACATTTTTCTATACTCTCATCATCAGGATTCCACTTAGCGCGAATTCCGTCATTGATAATTGAAAATCCGGATTTTTCAAGATGATCTGTTAATACTTTAACTGATTCCCCACTCCAGCCATAACATCCAAAAGCTGCAGCTCTTTTATTTTTAAACTTTAATCCTTTGATCATTTCCATAATTTCTGCAATGGATGAGAGAATTCCTTGACCAATAGTCGGAGAACCAACAAGAATTGCCTTAGATTTAAAGATTTCTGTAATAATATCGTTTTTATCCGTATTAGCAACCTTAAAGATTTTGACATTGATATCAGAATCTACTTCACGGATCCCTTTAGCGATAAATTCAGACATTATACGGGTACCCTGCCACATCGTATCATACAATATTGTGATTTGATTTTCTTGGTAATCATTGGACCAAGCAATATATTTCTCTACTATTTGAATAGGGTTGTCTCTCCAGATAACACCATGACTAGTCGCAATTATATCTATAGGGATTTTGAGTTCTAGGACTTCTTTAATCTTTTTATCAACAAGAGCGCTAAAAGGCGTGAGAATATTTGCATAGTATTTTATACATTCAGTAAATAGTTCATTTTGATCAACGAGATCATTATACATATATTCACTTGCATAATGCTGACCAAATGCATCATTGCTAAATAAAATATTATCTTTAGTTAAATAACACGCCATACTATCGGGCCAATGAAGCATTCGCATTTCAACAAATATTAGTTGCTTATCATTTCCCAGGTTTAAAGTATCGCCTGTTTTTACAACTTGAAAATTCCAATCTTTATGATAATGACCCTTTATTGATTTAACGCCATTAGCTGTGCAATAGATAGGTTTATCTGGTATAATTTCCATTAGATCAGGCAGACTTCCGCTATGATCAATTTCAGCATGATTTGCAATTACGTAATCAATCTTATTTAAATCAATTTCTTTGGCGAGATTTTTGACAAATTCTTTTGAAAAGGGCTTCCAAACAGTATCAATTAATGCAATTTTCTCTTCTTTAATTAAATATGAATTGTAGGTAGAACCGCGATTAGTGGAATATTCATTTCCATGAAATTTTCTGAGTTCCCAGTCTATTTTTCCAACCCAAAATACATTGTTTTTTATTTTAAAGCTCATAGTTATCATTTATTATATTTATTGTAATAAGTAAATTTAGCTTCTTTAAAAATAATTTTTAAAAATGATTTCCGAGAGAATAATCGTTCCAAAATTTTATTTTTAATAACCCATAGGTTTGATAGTCCTATTTTCTATAAGTAAAATAGATGTCCGGGATGGGGCTCTTGTACGATGCAAAATACTTTTTGGTATTGTGAAACACTGATTGGGGTTAAGTTTAATAGTGCTATCTTCCAAATCAATTAAAAGGACCCCTTCTATAACAAAAAAGAATTCATCTTCCTTATCATGTTTATGCCAATGAAATTCCCCTTCGATGACGGCAAGTCTAACAACGGAATCATTAACTTCACATAGAGATAAATTTTGCCATTTTTTAGTACAATTTTCAATTATTTTTGAGATGTCAATAACTTCCAAAGGCTTAAATTTTACTTTAAGATCAATAGAATATTTATTATATTCACTCATTATTCATCCACATTATTCAAGATTTTAAATTATTTAATAGTATTCAAGTTATAAATTTAAATTACACATATCGGAAAATAAATTTTATCAATTCGAATATCCAGAAGAATAAGTTCGAAAAATAGCAGACTTTTAGGAAATAACTGAAAAGTTTTTTTTCATAATTCTATTTATTAAACTATAAAGAAAGATTTTTATTATGGACATCTTCACTCATTCTATTTTTGGAGCTTTAATGTACATACTCTTTTTAAGAGAAGTTACCTTTGACTTTTTCTTTTTAGCAGTTTTTTTCGCCTTGTTGCCTGACTTAGATATATTTATAATGCCCTTGAAAAGAATTTTTAAATCAAATTATCTTGAACATCGAGGAGGTTCCCACTCTTATATTATAGGTATAATAATGTCAGCAATCATTAGTGCAATATATTCATTTCTAACACAAAAATCATTTCTTATAGTTTGGATTATCGGTATGGTTTTTTATGGAATTCATGTATCCTTGGATTTACTTACTACAACAAAAATTCCTTGTTTTTATCCTATTTCTAAAAGAGAATATAGTTTTTATGTCGAAAAGGCAGGTAGCTCATTTACCTTCCTAACTTCGTGGATCTTTCTTATTACCAATATACTAATTTTTAATATTTCTCCGGAATTTTTCCTTTTTGTAATGGTAATTAACTTTTATACCTATTTTACACTAATTTATTATTTATATCGAATTTTAACAAAAGTTTGGGTAAATCGTCATCTTAAAGATAACCAGAAATACTTTCCGGGAGTTTTACCTTTCTATTTCATTATCTTTGAATCTGAAATTGTTAATAATGGAATATCATTACGCCTTGAAAGAAAGTCTCATTTTTCAAAATCTAAGATATTATATGACAATAAAACTATCCTAAATTCCGATGAGATGGTTTTATTCGAAAAAGGAATGAAATTATGTAAGGATAATTATTATTTTGCGAAATGGACGGTATTGCCAATATTTTTCAGGAATGAAGGTATTTTTTCCATCCGATTTTTCTTTGTGGAACCTATGGTGAGGGCACGAGCGATGTATATTCAATATGATTTTAGCTTAGTTACTCAACAATTAATTGGTTCTAATCAAGGATATGGACGTTACAAACCTTAAGATTTAATTAAAGGAATTCTAATTTTTTTTAAAAGATAACATATAGATGTGTCTGTGGCAAGTTCAATTACCATATCCTCTCCTGTAATTACTATGGTTTTTGCCTTATTCATCTTGAAAGAGTCTAGAGTAAAACCTCATAAAAAGTGAAATTGATTGAAAATATAGAATGTTTGTTCTTTAATATAAATATTAAAATTGCTAAGTCCTTTAACTTTTTAATAATTGAAATTTACTATTAAATGAATATATTCCAAATTCGAGAGATATAATTTGGTACGCCCTCAAGTCGAAAAAAACATTTGTCTCCATTGTAAAGGTGCTAGACTCCTATGCGGAAAAAAAATTTGTCCTATTTTGTTGAAGAAATCTGTTCTAAAATCAATGGTCCCCTTTAAACTAAATAAAACGAGAAGAAATGTTGAAATTTTTGGAGCAAGCCCTCCTGGGTTTTTTGTTGGCCATTTTAATTACCCAAATGTGTATCTTGGGCCACTCATTCCATTTCAAGAATTTGAAACAGGATTAGACATTACAGATTATCACATATTAGATGCACCAGAATTGTGGTTCGGAAAACAAATAGTAGATGTCATTCGCTATAGAAGTAGTCTCGTGAGGAGTAATTTTAAACTTAATGTTAATATTGGTCGAAAATCAGGAAAAATTACGCCTTCAATTAAAACCCAGAAATTATTAGAAGCATCTCAAGAGTTATCAATGGCAGCTCGCCCTGTCGACACCGAAACTAAACTAGAGAGAATGAACCTTAGAATATTGTTGGATAATCATTCTTTACCCATGGGACCTTCGGGGGTAACAGAAAAAATAGATATAACAGAAAATACAAAAGTCCATCCAAAAGTAGATTATTGTGTTTCAGACACAGATTTGAAAGCTTCTGATGCAGTTTCTGATTATCTTTATTTTAAAGGGCAAGTTCCTGAATCTACGATAAAGAGGATTTTTTCAGCTGGTCTTCTTGGAGAAAAGAAAAAGCGCAAAATAGTTCCAACGCGTTGGTCTATAACAGCAGTTGACGATATCATTTCAAAAGCCTTAATAAAAGAAATAAAAAAGTTTCCAGAAATCAACGATTACCAGATTTTTGAAGCTACCTACCTTGATAATCATTTTAAAATATTACTTTTTCCTGGAAAGTTTATTTATGAAATGAATGAAGTATGGGCTCCAAACACACTATGGAATGTTTCTCTTGATGGTAACAACAGGCATCTAAAACCCCAAATAATGACTGATTTTGAGTTTTATCGAGGTCGAAAATCTTATGCAAGTAATATAACAGGTGCTTACTATGCTGCTCGCAAGTCAGTTTGTGAATATCTTTATCGTATTAAAAAACAAGCGCGAGTTCTTATCTTTCGAGAAATATCAGGGGGATATATCATGCCGTTAGGGGTCTGGGTTATCCGTGAAACTGTAAGTAGTGCTATGTGTATATCAAATCCTGTAATTCTGGATAACTTCAATGATGCGATTAAAAAAATGTCTGAAAATTTCATGGTGGACTTCAAATATTGGAAACAAAGTAGTAAGCTAATAAATTTCATTAAGACTCAGAGAACCTTAGATAATTTTTTATAGACTTGTTTTTGATAAGATTGATTAAGATACAATATTTTAAACTCATATTATTGATAATTAATTCTTATTTAAAGTGATTGATGTGATTTGGAAAACACGCATTACACGAATAACTAATACAAAGTATCCTTTAATAATGGCAGCATTTTGGAGATACGGTATTACTGAATTTGCTGCGTCATTTTCAAATGCAGGAGGATTTGGGACTATTACAGCTCTGAATTATGATGTAAAGGAATTTAGAAATGAATTAAAAAAAATGAAAGAGTTAACAACCAAACCTTTTGGAGTGAATGTAACAGTTAATCGTCCTCGAGGAAGAGCAGATGCTGATGCAAAAAAAAAGGAGTATTTAGAATATATCGAAGTTGGGATAAATGCTGGAGTGACAATATTTACAACATCCTCTTATCAAGCACCTTACATTGGTGAAAGAGTTCATGAGGCAGGTTGTTATTGGTTCCCCAAAGTTCCATTAATAAGACATGCTTTATCAGCTGAGAAAGCAGGAGCAGATGCAATAACCCTTATGGGTATGGAATCTTCAGGAGATAAAAATCCATTCCAGCATTCAACATTTGTTAATTTAACAATGGGAGGTAGATTGTTAAAAGCTCCTATGATCGCGGCTGGTGGAATAGGAGATGCTCGTGGTCTCCTTGGCGCATTGACTATGGGTGCTGAGGCTGTTTGTTTGGGATCAGCTATTTTAATAACTGAAGAAAGCCCGTTCTCAAAAGAAAGAAAGGAAAAATGGGTAAATACAGATATTTTTTCGGAAGATTATCATAAACGACTTTATCATACAAGATCAGGTGGCACAGGGGTTCCCTCTCCTGCCATAGGGTATAAGACTAAAATTGTGTCTTTAGAGAGTTTAATTGAAAATATAATGAGTAATGCTGAGAAAATATTGAGATCTTTAGGCTTCCCAAGAGAAGAATTTAATACAATATCTACGTAAACTTCAAAATCAATTAAGAAATTTATTGATAATTTAATAAATTATGCAGAGCACACAGTGAATTCAAGGGGCTTTATTAAATACGAGTTTAATATTAATTGCGACTTGAATTTTTTTTTACATTCTTGTAAATTTTATATCTTCTAATTTTAAAAGTATATTTCATTTTTATAAGGAAAAGAAGTATTGAGTAAAATGACAAAAAACGGTTATTTTGGTAAAATTTTATGGATTAATTTATCAGATGATACTTTTAGAGAAGAAGAATTGTCTGAAGAATATTACCACCAATATTTAGGTGGTTATGGACTAGCAACTAAACTAATATATGAAAATATGCCCACCAAAACAGATGCATTAGGAGCAGAATCTATTTTCGGATTTTTTCCTGGTTTACTAACCGGTACTGTTGCACCTTTATCTGGACGATTTATGGTTGCAGGGAAATCTCCTCTAACAGGGACGTGGGGAGATTCGAACTGTGGAGGATTTTTTGGCCCCGAAATTAAAAAATGTGGTTTTGATGCAATTTTAATTAAAGGAAAAGCAAATACTCCTAAATACATTACAATTATTGATGATGATAATCAAATTGTTGATGCTACTGATCTATGGGGTTTAGATGTTGTTCAAACAGAAGAAAAGTTGGCTAACAAACATGGAAAAGTTCAAGTTGCGAGTATTGGTCAAGCTGGTGAAAATTTATCCCTTATATCTGGTATTGTCAATGACAAAGCTAGAATTGCAGGAAGATCTGGGTTTGGTGCTGTAATGGGTTCTAAAAACTTGAAGGCAATAGCTCTTAAAGGAAATAATAAAATTCGTCTAGCTGATAAAGATTTACTTTCACGACATACAAGAGAATATAATCAGAGAATAGAAGAAAGTACTGGTGGGATAATCCAAATGTTCAAGACATTAGGAACTACTGCAGGTAATACTATGATGGTTCAAATGGGAGATACACCGATAAAAAATTGGAGTGGAACACCAAAAGAAGATTTTCCTGCTGAGAGTCAAAATAAAATCTCAGGTATGGAAATAGATAAATACAAACAAAAAGCTTATGGATGTTTTTCATGTCCAGTTCATTGCGGTGCAATTATGAAAGTTTCAGAAGTAGGACTTGAAGAAACTCATAGACCCGAATATGAAACATGTGCCGTTTTCGGTCCCATGTTGTTAAATGATGATTTAATGTCTATCTTTACTATCAATGATTTATGTAATCGTGCAGGGATTGATACAATTTCAGCGGGTACTGCAGTCGCTTTTGCGATTGAGTGTTTTGAAAAAGGTATTATTAGTAAAGATGATACTAAAGGTATGGAATTAAATTGGGGAAACTCATCAGCAATAGTAGAACTAGTTAAAAAGATAATAAGCCGTGAAGGTTTTGGAGATATTTTAGCAGATGGTGTAAAACGGGCTTCAGAAAAAATTGGAAAGGGTAGCCATGAGTTCGCTATTCATTCAATGGGTCAAGAGCTTGGGATGCATTCTTCAAAATTTTATAAGAGCATGGGAGCAACTTTCGCATTCGATCCTACTCCAGGAAGACATACTACACCAACACTGGATTTTAGCACATTTGGTCCAATGGGAAAGCCTAATGGGTTATTTGAAGGTTTTGCATTACCACAAAAATTCAGAAATCCTGGTGATGATAGAAGTGAGGCAGAAAAATTAGTTGTTGGTATTGGACAATCTATAAATAGCCTTGGACTATGTGAGTTTGTAAGTATGTATCAAAAATACCCCATTTTACAAATAATTAAAGCTGTAGTTGGCTGGGATCTTACAATTGATGATTTATTAAAAACTGGTTTAAGAATTCAAACCCTTAGACAAGCATTTACTTTGCGAGAAGGTATTGATATCATTACTAATAAATTACCCGAAAGAGCAGTAGGAATAGATTATTTAGCAGATTATAAAGGATATTGTAAAAATATGGGTTGGAATCCTGAGAATGGTTATCCTCTTAAAGAAACTTTAAAGGAACTTAGTCTAGATTTCGTTATAAAAGACTTATATTAATTTTAATCTTTTCCTTTTTCTTATTTTTTTATAATTGAATTTAAACATAATTTTAAACTTTAAGAGGTTTTTTTATAAATAATATCATTAATTTTTATATTAAAAATGGATATTTCATATGAATCCTGAAGAATATACAGATGAAAAAGAGTCATT
>SDBS01005281.1_pt1 | contig 12613 bp, 6 predicted proteins | sample 2277091 | NCBI WGS metagenome assembly SDBS01 (sample SAMN10404972, study PRJNA504765) | marine sediment metagenome | isolation source: marine sediment core GS10_PC15, 163 cmbsf | place: Arctic Ocean: Southern Knipovich Ridge | collected 2010 | reverse complement strand
GCCACCAGCAGCGCGATGCCCAGCGCCAGCAGCGTCACCGGCCCGGCCATGCTCGACAGCAGCATGTGCAGCACCTGCAGCCGGTCGCGCTGGCGCAGGCGCTCCGCCTGTTGCTCCAGAAAGAAGGAGACGATCTTGCCGACGACGAATCCCGTCAGGATCATCCCCAGCAGCGCCCCCCACCGCCACACCTCGATGCCCAGAAACTCCCTCATGAAGAAACCCGTCCAACCTGCTGCGAGCAACATGTGCATGATCTGCGTTTCCTTTAATACGCCCTTATGGCGGACGGACACTATAGCACGTATGGCTGGAGGTGTCACGACAGGCCCGGGTGGGTTGGATCTTACCGGCCGGACGAGTTCAGGGGCTGCAGTTCCAGGACACCGAAGGGGTTACTGCCATACGGTGGAAACCGGCCTTTTCATGGACCGCAAACTCCTGGTCGACGGCGTTGTCGTGGACTACCGCGCGAAGCAGATGCAGCGCCTGCGAAGCAGCCGGTAAGCCGGCGAGCGGCAATCTCACTTGTCCGGCGCAGCCGCAGGCGAAACCGGATCGCCCGCTTGCGCTCTATCCACCAACACGCCAAAGCCTTTTGACGATTACCCCTTTGACTTGCACGGGCAGACGGCGGACAATGAATGCAAGTCGGGGACGCTCCGCGATCCGCCAGGGCGTGCTGGCACGAGATTTGCTTTTTCCGTTCAGCATGGTAATATCCCCGCTATGCGGAATTCCGGATAGCGCGGTCCAGAGCCTTGGCTCAACGGAATTCCGTTCAATCAATGGTTAGGCGAAACATTCGGAGGCCGAGATGTTCGGCATCGCCAGCTATGCACAAACCCCCGAGCAGACGCTTACCGGAAGAAAGTACACGAGACTATTCACCGGAGAACCCTGATGCTGAGTGAAATCAACGAACGGCTGATGGAGGCCAAAGAACGAGTCCGATCAGCCCGAAAGCTGGAGGCAATGCTGCGGGAAGCGCAACAATCCCTGCCCGCCGAGCAAAACAAGTGCTCGACACTGAGAGAGCGACTTGCGAGCGAAAAATCGGATGTGGACAAGCTCGAAGGACTCAGCCTGACGGGATTGTTCTACAACGTCCTTGGGACCAAAGAAGCACATCTCAAGAGGGAAAAGCAGGAATATCTGGCGGCAAAGCTCAAGTACGATGAGAGCGCGCAAGCCGTCGAAGAAACACGAGAGGAGGTGCAACGCCTTCGAGACGAACTGGCACCATTTGCACACGTCGATGCTGAGTATGATCGCCTGATTAAGGAGAAGGAAAAGTTACTGGTTGGAGCAACTGACGACAAGGCAGAGAAGCTGTTGGCGTTGTCAGAAAAGCTGGCTGATTTGAGGTCCGACCGTAAAGAGCTTCAAGAAGCGATTAAAGCGGGGGAAGCGGCGTCAGGTTCGCTACAGCAGGTCAGTTCCCACCTTCGGTCAGCAGCTAACTGGGGCACATGGGACATACTCGGTGGGGGCATGATCTCCACCATGGCAAAACACTCTAAGATTGACTCGGCGAAGCAGCATGCCCATTATGCTCAGCGACAATTACGGAGATTCCGAGAAGAACTTGCCGACGCTGGCCAACGCCTTAAGGTGTCTCTCGAAATTGGTGGCTTTTCAAAGTTTGCTGACTTTTTCTTTGACGGCTTGATCGCAGACTGGGTGGTGCAATCGAAGATTCAACACACATCGTCGGCCTGCTCTACAGCCATTTCAAGCGTCACATCGGCGGTGAATGAGTGCCGCAGGAGGCTGGCAGAAACGGAAAGAGATATCGAGAGCGTAACCAAGAGCAGGCTGGAGTTCATTGAACAGGGATAGGGTATCAACAGTGCAGAAGTCGCCTAACAAAACGCTGCAGCGGATTCGCTATGCGAACCGCTGAGCTTAATCGTTAGGCGCCAGCGGCGGTGGACGACGTGTCGGCTCTGCGTGCCTTGGCGAAGTTCGGGAGTGGGTTCCGAAGGTGTGGCCAAGGGAGGTTACCCGGTCCAGGTCCGCCACGATGTCACCGAGTTTGGCACCGGCTCGTGATCATAGTTTGTAAGTCTTGAGCCCGCTGCGCTGCTGAACGCCGGCAAAGAACTGCCGGATGAATTGGCAAAAAGCCCGCCGTCATTCCCGCAGCCGTATTACAACCAATGGGCCAGTCGCACAGAGACCGCAACCCATACATACAATTTCTGCATAAGCCCCATAACCCCATATGCCGTCCGCGGCGTGGTATGGATACCGGGCAAAAACAACATCGGCGAAGATGTCTCAAGATACGCCGCCGCGCTGAACGCCTATGCCAGGAGCTGCCCAAAGACGTATGGCCAGGAGAAGGTCTCATTTATCTACGCGCAACCGGCGGCTGAGCTGGTGCCCGGCATTACCAAGCCGGAGAATAGCAACGTCATGAGCGTCGCATTTGGCCAGTGGCCGAAGAGCTTGCAGAGCATCGGGGCTGAACTTGGCCGGTTGGCTGCACAGCGTGTTTATAGACGGAAATGACAGAGGCAATTTGGGGTCAGCCCTTAAAATATAAAATAAGGTCAAGGACAGGGAATCAAGGGGACCCCGATAAGCACCAGGTGATTGTCGATTTCCGATTTCCGATTGACGATAGTCGATAGCCGCGAACCACACGAACTGCGCGAACAGGAATACTATCGAAAAAGCCAATAGGAGAGTGAGAAACGCGCCCCGGCACGTCGGGGTTGGTCCGCCGCGGCGGATTGGCGAAGTTCGCGGCCATAACAACACGCGGCGATCTCCCGGGGGACAACTTGTCGATAGCCGCGAACCACGCGAACTGCGCGAACAGGAAAACTAATCAAAAGGTCAATAAGAGAGTGAAAAAGGAGCCCCCATCATCGGTTGTTAATCGAGCCAGTCGATCGAAAAGAACTTACCCTACCGGCCGAGCGGACGAACCTGCACTCTGCGGAACTCGATGACGCTGCGTTCGGTTTGCAGGGCAATGTAGCCGGGCTTGCGAGGGCAGTCGGTGGCTTCGTTCTGCCGAACACCATTGACCTTCACGTCGACCGTGCCGTTGACGACGCGGATCGTCATGCGGTTCCACTGTCCCAGGGGCTTCTCGCTGCTGTCGGCCAGCTTGGCGACGTGGCCGCGGGCCCCCTGCCCGCGGGCCTTGAGCGCAAAGTCCCCGATCACCCAGAAATCCCCCGCCTTGCCCGACAGGAGCTGGGCCTCCAGGCACGGCGGCCTCGCCCCACCGGGTTTGGCCATCATGAACCACACGCCACTGTCGCCGCCTCCTCCGGGCCAGCGCCATTCCACCGTCAGCTCGTAGTCCGTCCACGGCCGCTTGTGATACAGGTAGCCTCGGCCCGTGTCGTTGCACCGCAGCACGCCCGCTTCGACCCGCCAGTTCGTCTTCGAATCGACCTGCTGACCGTTGTTGACCGCCCGCCATCCCACCAGGTCCTTGCCGTTGAACAGTTGGATGACGCCGCGGGCCTTGATGGGGAACCGCAGCTTGGCCTTCTGACCCTCGCCTTTCGCCCAGGCAAGCCACTTGGCGGCGGCCGCTTGTCTCTTGTCGCCCTCGCCGTAGGCGTCGTAGCCGAATTGCTTGCCGCTGAGCCACCGCAGCGCCTCGGCGCTTTGCCACCGCAGGGAATAATCCTTCGAGCCAAGCAGCCTCGCCAGGGGCACGAGGGATGCCGCCCGGCCACGATTGGCCAGCGTCCGGGCGACCGTCAGTAGGACATGGTCGTCCGGGTCCTTCAGCATCGACGCCAGGTCCTTGTCGGCCTTGCCTGCAAGCAGGTGATCCAGCGCTACCGCGGCCGAGGCGCGTCTCCAGGCGGCGTCACCGCCCAGCGCGCGGCGCAGCAGGAGGGCATCGGCTGCAACGGCCGTCGCTGTCAGCGCCGCCGTCACCACGCGCACCCGCGCCGATTTCGGGCAGCGCGCCCCGGCTGCGAGCACCTCAGCCGCCAGGCCCTTGATCTCCTGCTTCGCAATGATCCCAAGCGCGGCCATCGCTACGCGCTGCCCCTGCTCATCGCCGCGCTCGAGGACCCCGTTGGCCCGCGTGCGGACCTCCAGATTGTCGCTTTGGGCGGCCTTTTCCAGGGCTGCACGGGGGAATACCGCCAGAGAGGCCAGCGCCTTCGTGGCTCTCTCGCGCACGGCATACTTCTGGGCGCCGAGGTCCTTGATCAGGGCCGCCACCTTTTGCTCGTAGTCCGCGCTCGGGAGAAAGCGCTTCAGGTACGACCGAAGGGCCGATGCATCGGGGTTGATCCCCGCTGCGGTCAGCGTCTTGACGTCGGCGTCCGGTACCTTTCCCTGCTCGGCCGGCACGTCGCCACCCAACACGCAGAGGACAGCCAACGCCAACAGGCAACCGGCCCGGGTCAAGACAGGCCGACTCCGGTGCATCCTGCCCCCAACCCCCGTCGCATCCCTCTGGCCTGGAATGAAATCGCGTCGTGTCTTCATATTGCTATTATCCTTACTCGACTCGGGAGTTGCCACCCGCTTCACCGCGGAGAACGCTGCTCGTCACGGCGACTTGTCACGGCGGAGCGCCGAGCCGTAGCCGGAAGGCGCGAGCCGTAGCCGGAAGGATGCGGAGTTCTTTCAGCAATAGGAAATTGACCCTTCGGCCAACTCAGGGCAAACAATTGGAATTTGGAAATGGCCTCCTTGCTCCCGGCGATGGCGGGCCATATAATCGGGCCTCAGAGATCTTGATCCTGAGGGGTGGAAAAATGGGGGGGGGTGGGGTCAGGCCTTAAAATATAAAATAAGGCCAGCGATTGGCGATTCGACTTCGTCCTTCGGACTTCGCCGTGACAAGTTGTCGAATGCCGAGTGGCGATTGAACGGGAAGGACGAGGACGAGGACGACCCTAACCACTAACCCCTGCCGTCGGCCAGTAGCCGAAAGCCGGCAGCCCGCGGCTGGATAATTGCAATTTTGCGGCAGAAGTACTTCTAAAATTCCCACTCTATACAGATGGCAAGGACTGTCCCTGCCTGCCCAGCTGGCGCTAGCCAGGTAGGCAGGGATTGCCGATCCCCTGGGGACAAGTTTTCGATTGAACGGCGGGCGGAGGGCTTGCAGGATAGATGCGCCCAGGTTCACGGTCTTCCGGCTGGAAACAGCCGGGGAAGTTGTAAGGTCTTTTGCTACAGGGCTTTAGGTCCGGACTCGGGATCGGGCCGGCCGGCAAAACGTTGCCCCAAGTGAACCTCCGCATCTATCTATCAGCATAGCCCATCTTCCAATTGACGATCCGACTTCGTCCTTCGGACTTCCGGCTTCGTCCTTCGGACTTCCGGCTTCGTCCTTCGGACTTCCGGCTTCGTCCTTCGGACTACGCCGTGACAAGTCGCCGTGACAAGTCGCCGTGACAAGTCGCAGCGACAAGTTGTCGATTGACGATTGCCGATTACGGCAACGGCACGCGCGGTTCCCCCAGGGACAAGTCTGACGAATCCGCCTGCGGCGGACCAAACATTGCGATCTGGCGATAGGCCGCGAAACACCTCGACCCGGTTAGCACCCCTGTCAGAAAAGTGGCTGATCTGCTATATTGCTGGCGATTGACGATTGCCGATTGTGAGGAATAACACATTATAAAACGAAGAACCTTCTTGAAACACTCCGGAGTGACTGTTCTTGCGCTGGCAACACGAGCGCCGGCTGAGGACACGGCCCTATCCGCGAAACCCAATATTCTCTTCATCATGTCCGACGACCATTGCGCGCGGGCCGTCGGGGCCTATGGGCTTCGCCTGGCCAAGCTCAACCCCACGCCGAACCTCGACGCCCTGGCGGGCAAGGGCATGCTGTTCGAGAACGTCTTCTGCACGAACTCCATCTGCACGCCCAGCCGCGCTACGCTCATGACGGGCCAGTACTCCCACCGCAACGGCGTGCTGGACCTATACGACGCGCTGCCCGGCGAGAAGAACCACCTGTCCCGCGAGATGAAGCAGGCTGGCTACACCACGGCTGTGGTGGGCAAGTGGCACCTGAAGGACTCGCCCGGGTTCTTCGACTACTTCGCCGTCATCGCCGGCCAGGGAAGCTACATGAACCCCACCATCCACGTCAGCGAGGGTGGCCGGATGCGGCGGGTCCGCTTTGACAGCACCCTCACGCGGGATATCAAGGTCAAGGACACCCGCGGCCATTCGTCCGACGTGCTGACCGACATCACGCTCGACTGGCTCGACAAGCGGCGCGATAAGAGCAAACCGTTCTTCCTGATGCACCACTTCAAGGCCCCGCACGACATGTTCGTCTACGCCAAGCGCTACGCCGACTACCTGAAAGACACCCACATTCCCGAGCCGAGCAATCTCTACGACCAGCCGGGGCCCAATTTCGGCTCGGTCGCCACGCGGGGCAAAAACGACTCGCTGGTCGGTGTGATCGGCTCGACGATCTCGCCCCAGAAGACCAAACGCAACCTGGCCCGGTACTACAAGCGGAAGATCCAGGAGATCACGGGCAAGAAGGACCCGACCAGGAAGGAGATGACGCACCACGCCTACCAGCTCTACGCCAAGGAATACCTCCGCTGCGTCAAGGGCATCGACGACAACCTGAAGCGCATCATCGACTACCTCAAGAAGAACGATCTGCTGGACAACACCGCCATCGTCTACACCAGCGACCAGGGCATGCTGCTGGGGGAACACGACTACATCGACAAGCGATGGATGTACGAAGAGTCCATCCGCATGCCCCTGATCGTCCACTACCCGAAGATGACCAGGAAGCCCGGGCGAAGCGACTGGCTGATCAACAACACGGACTTCGCCCCGACCCTGCTGGACCTGGCCGGCGTGCGACGCCCCAACTACATGCAGGGCCATAGCTTTACCAGAGCCCTGACCGGTGCCACCGAACCCAAGGACTGGCGAAAGGGCACATACTACCGCTACTGGATGCACATGGCCCACGGGCACAACAACCCGGGCCACTTCGGGATCCGCACAAAACGGTACAAACTCATCTTCTTCTACGGCACGGACTACACCGCCACGCATAACAAGAAGCTCGTCACGCGGCACGGGGGCAATCGGTTCGGCAAGAGCACCCCGGCAGCCTGGGAACTCTACGACCTGAAACGTGATCCCCACGAAATGCACAACCGCTATGGCGATCCCAAATACCGCCGGATCGGCCAATCGCTCAAGGGGGAACTAAAGAAGCTGCGCCAAGAGGTGGGCGATACGGACGAGAAGTATCCTGACATCCGCAAGATCATCGACGCACATTGGGACAAGTAAGCATCTGACGGCCGGTGAACGAAGACGTTTAATCGGGACGGGAAACAAAGAGTCCTGACCCCTTTATTCTCCCGCAAAGCACCACGTCTTGCGATCGGCCTGCCACCACTCGACCATCTTCGCAGTCGCCTTGCCCAGTTCCGGCCTCCAGTTCCCGCTGATCGAATACCCAAAATGCTTGCCGGTTGCGCTGGATATCACCCCGAACGTGTTGTGCAGGCTCCGGCGCAGTGACGCGGAATTGGCGTGCTCCCCGCGATCGGCCGTCAGGCACTCCAGCAGAATGTCGATGCCCCGCTTGTCCTTCCAGTGAATCAGCGCTTCGCCCGCATGCCAGCGTCGGCCCAAGGTGATGCTGCCGCTTTTCACCATCGGCGTCGCCTGGTAGATTTTCCAGAGCCTGGCCACCGCAGTTTCGCGACAACTGATCTTCTTCAGCACAATGACCTCAAGGGGATGGTCTCGGAGCTTGTCGCCAAACACCTTGCGAACCCGATCGGCGTCGCCCCAGGCCACCAAAGTCTGCACTACGCCCCCCTGCAGATTCTCCTTCTCGGCCTCCAACGCACCATAGAGCTTATCCTGGATCGCCCGCTGGACATCCACAGGCATTGAATGCCGGAAGTTGATCAGCCCCATCGCGGCGCACTCTCGCAGGGCCTTGTCGCGGTGGCGGTCGACCGCGATCGTAACGAGGGCTTTGGCGCTTTCGGGGCAGTAGCCGCTGATAGCCAGCCCCCACACCGCGTAGTAGCGGTCACGATCTTTGGTCGCGGCGGCCAGTGCTTCTCGGGCCTTGGCGGGGCGTTGCTCTGGCTTGAGGTACGGATGCGATTGCCCCTGCATGGCCGGCTTCTGAGCCGAGCGAATCGCCGCCGCCTTCTTCGCCTTGATGGGATTGGTGACATACCACTTGGGCAGGTTGCCGAGCTTGGCCTTGAACGGCTTGTGCGGTGAGTTGACGAAGGCGTTCCATAGTGCGGCATGGTTGTGCGGGTCGATGCGCTCCCGTGCCGTGACCACCCCGGCGTAAGCGACTATCTCGCCATCGCCGGGCAGGGCCACGACGCCCCGGACGTACGAGTCTTCGACGTTGTACTCTTTTATCGCCACGACGCGGCCGCTGACGAAAATGCAGCCGCAGAGGCGCTGGCTGCTGAGGAAGTGCATTGTCTTGAGTTCAAAGACAAGCACAGTCCCTCCGCGGGTGGTCTTGCCGACATAGACCTGAACGATTGGGTTGTTCTTGGCGATTGTCCAGCCGGCGGCCGGCGATACAGCAACGGTGTTTGCCGCTTGGGCAGTTGACACTGTGACCGTCTCATCGCCGACCCCGGCCAGGGCGATCCCAACGATGAGTCCCAATCCGATTAGAGTACATGCCCGCATACCCAGTCTCCCGCATCTCTGCCCAAGCGTTAGACGCCGATCCCTGCGACTTGTTCCATGGTTATGGGGGCGGAGCACTTCTGTCGTAGCACCAATTGGCGGAAGACATCGACGCACACTGGGACAAGTCTGACGATAGCCGCGAACCACACGAACTGCGCGAACAGGAAAACCATTCAAAAGGCCAATAACAGAGTTGAAAACGAGCCCCGGCACGTCGGGGTTGGCCCGCCGCGGCGGATTCGCGAAGTTCGCGGCCATTCTGCCCGCCGTCGGTCGTCAATCCAGCCAGTCGATCGAGAAGATCTTCGCCGAGAGCCCTTTCTGGCCATGATGCCCCCTGCTGTAGCAGCACATGATGTACTTGCCGTGCAGCTTGTTGACCGTGCTGTAGGAAAACGGTCCGGCATCAATCAGTTTGTGGGACCAGGTCTTTCCGCTGTCGCGGCTGTAAAAGATCGCCCCGCGCGTACGGCCGGCAGTAGTGGGTGTGGAGCAGAGCACAGTCTCATTGCAGGTTTCCAGCACCTGTAAACATCTGATGCCGGTTATTGAAGACCGGATCCCGCGCCCCCACGTGGCCCCCCCGTCGGTGCTGTAGTGCATCATCTTGCCGGAAGGTTCATCCGCCCCGGGCTTCTTTGATGAAGACCTGCCTCTTCTCCTCACCATGAGAATCCTGGCGCCCCGGTCAACCGGCACGGCGGAAGATTCGTTGTGAGCAAACGCGGTATCATCCGATATCACTCCCCCGAAATGCCAGGATTCACCATCGTCATCGCTGTAGATCAGGGAGCTGCTTGGTCTGTAGCTGCGGAATTTTGCATGGTCCGGGCATGGGAGGTAATCCCCCCTCAGTGGTCCGGCCAGTATGAGCCGGTTCTTGAAAGGCCCTTCGGCAATTCTGCGCACCTGTCCAATCAGGTTTATGAAGCAAAGATAATAGTCTTTCCCATTTCGCCGGTATGTCCTGTCTGATATTCCGCGCAGGTACCGCCTGGTCCAGGTTTTGCCGGAGTCGTCTGAGAAATATTCGATGATCAGCGTGCCGGCTTTCCTGGCGAACGACGAAACATCAATATCAAACAACTGCTTTATGACTTTCGGGGACTTGTGCTTTCGCACGGTCTCATCAATCGAAACAGAAGTAAGGACCGACAGGCGCTTTGCGCCCGATTTGGTTTTCCGCACAAAAGATGAGACCGCATAGGTCTGCATCGGCAATTTGTTTATGAATTGGGGGGCGCTGAACGACTTGCCGAAATCCCGGCTGGTGACATGGGCGATCATTTTGGGGGCAGTGTCGCCTGAACCTCCGAGGCGGGCCTGGAAGAACACGTGAATGACACCTTCATCATCGAACAATACCGACGGTTGAAAACTCGCCCCGATGCTGTGTTTGTCGCCGTTGATCAGGTGCTGCTTCTTGGCGTCCACCAGGTAAACGTCAATCGCCTTGCTGATATGGTCCTTGTTCAATACCCGTTCAAAGCCCTTTGAAAATGCGGAGGCATTGCCTTGTGTCCGGGGGCCTGACGCTGAGGCAGAGCCGGGTGTGGTGCAGCCTGGGACCGCCGCGAACATCACCAGCCATGATATCAGCCCTATCCTGACCATGCTTACCTGTTATCGTTCGCGCGAGATTACCGGCGGAGCTTTTTCGTCGCCAGACGAGACAAGACCTCCACATTCACGGCCTCGTATGCGGCTACCTGCATCACGCCGCTGACCGGCAGCAGCAGTAACGGGTAACCCTCGATCTGCACGCAGGCATCTCCGAAAGCGTAGCCCATGTCGATGTCGACAGGCAGGTCGGCCGGCGGGCGGAACTCGGGGCGCGGGTTCTCGGCGGAAATGTGTATGACGCGTGATTTCTTCTTTCTGAGCAGCTCGGCCACGTCGCGGTGCATACCCAGATAGCCCAGCCACAGAACGAGTCCACCATCGGCAGCGTTCTTCGCGAAGTTGGCCAACTGAGACTTAACGTTGTGGTGCACCTCGATGTTTTGGGCCCACGCGGCATCCTCGTACCTTCCAACAAAGGCCATGGCCATGTGCCCCGTCGAGGCGATGACAGTCTTGCGCCCCTTGCCCATTTCCGCGGCAATGCGGCCGGCGGCGCTGCCCACCGCGACAAGCTCGCGGCGCCGGAACCTGCGGAAATGATAGCGAATCCTGTCCAGGTACTCGCGCCCCAGGCGGCCGGCGGGTATCTGCGGTACGCTGTAGTCGTCGTGAAACTGCTTCTTGCGGAAGTAGGCATCGCCCCACTTGCGGCCGTCTGCGTACGCCCATGCCTTCCAGACGGTGGGCATCTTGCCGCGTCGCGTCAGGGCGGCTACTAGCTCCGCCGAGAACACCCAGCCATTGATCGCATTGACCAGGTGGTTGGCCCGCCCGGCGCGCCGGTTATCGGGCAGCTTCACCACGCGGTCGTCACCGCCCAAGCCGTTATCGAAGAACACATCGCACAGGGCCACCAGTTTCGCCAGAGCAGGCAGGCCCCGCGGGCCGAAGCCGATCACGTAACAGCCCCGCTTTCGCAGTTCGGTGAGTTTCTTGGCGTCCCCGGCGCGAGGGGGGCCGTCCCATCCGAAGATGGCGACGTCCTTGGCTTTCTCCGCATCGGTCCGATTCTTCTTCCAGGGGCGGTCGAACCCCACGTGCATGATGTTGCCGCTGCGGCCGTACAACTCGTACGCCAGCGTGTACCCGTTCCACGGCAGTCCGATCAGCCCGCCGGCGATATAGCGGTCGGCGACTATCTCCGCCGCCTTCGTGAACTCGGCGATGCCCTTCTCCGTAGCGTCGCACTTGCCGAGGATCGCGTCGATGTACCGGCCGGCCGGGCCGGCCGGCGCGGGCGGGAGTTTGAACGCATCGATCTTCAGCAACGTGAAGGGATATATGACCGTGACGTAAAGCGTCCCGTCGGCGCCGGCGGTCAAGGCCATGTGATGATGCAGCGGCGTGAGCGTGCCGTCGGGAAGCTTGTGGAAACCATGCGACCAGGGCGGCTTCTTGCCGTCCTTTCGCGGGCCGAAGTCGAAGAAGTCCGGATTCCTGACGGCCAGCACGCCCAGGTCCTCCATCTTCCCAGTCCGAGGGTCGAACCGCGCCAAGTGATGCAGCTGCCCCTTGCCGAACCCCGTTTCGTTGTCGACCCGAACGACCGCATAGACACGCCCATCCGCCCCGAGCGACATCGCCGAGCGCGAGTCCGGCCCGTTGCCCTTAACCATCTTGCCGCGGGCGACTGCCCGGACGGTCTTCCCCTCGCCCATCAGGTCGATCTCCACCAGCGTCGGATCGTTCATCAGGATCAGCCAGGCCTTGCGAGCATCGGCTGACAGGATCCACGTGGGGATCGAGCTGTTGCCAGCCCGGACGAAACGCTTGCCGCCGAGGTCGATCTGCCGCACCGTGACCTTCCCGTTCGCCGGGTCGTACCGGGCCAGCCGGAAATCCCTGGTGATCGCGCAGGCTCGCCCGGCGGCGTCGATAAGCGTGGCCGCGTAAGGCGTAAGCATCGGCCCCAACTCGCGGTACTTGCGCGTGGCGAAGTTGTAGAGCATCCAATGCTGGTCTTCGCAGGTAACGACGTACACCAGCCCGCGTTTCTCGTCGGCCGTCACGTCGATGATGCCCTGGCCCGCCAGCGGCATGCCCAGGTTCTCGCCCTTGCCCGTCCTGGGGTCGTACGTCATCAGGTATCCGCCGGGGTACTTCGACGTGTCGCCCTTTGCCCGGTAGCCCTGCTTGCTGCCGATGTACACTTTGCCCGACGGGCCCACGAAGTTGCGGGTGTGTATCTTGGCCTGGGCGGCATACCCGGTGGCTTTGAGCCCGCAAAGTTTGTGCACGTCCACGACGACCTTTTGCTTCTCCGTGATCGGATCGAACTCGACGAGGTATGCGTTCTCGCCGTACTTGGCCG
>SDBS01005280.1_pt1 | contig 12614 bp, 10 predicted proteins | sample 2277091 | NCBI WGS metagenome assembly SDBS01 (sample SAMN10404972, study PRJNA504765) | marine sediment metagenome | isolation source: marine sediment core GS10_PC15, 163 cmbsf | place: Arctic Ocean: Southern Knipovich Ridge | collected 2010 | reverse complement strand
TCCTAATCTTGATTGTAAATGCATTGTATTTCTAAAAAAATTCATCATTATTGCCTGTGCTTCATCATCTAGATTATGTCCTGTAACAACCTTATCAAATTTAAGTTCTCTTGCCTTTTTATTCAACATAGATCTCCTTAAAACACCACAAATAGAGCAAGAATTAACTCTAGGATCTTTTAATCTTAATATGTGCTCTATCTTACATTTATTATATCCAAACTCTTGTCGAAAACTTGCTTCATGAAGTTTTATACCATAGACTTTACAAAAGTTTCTTATGTTTTTTAAATTAACCCTGCTATAATTCCCAATCTCTAAATCAACAATTAAGCCCTCAACACTATAACCAAGCTTATTAAGTAAGTACAAAGCCACTGTTGAATCCTTACCACCAGAACAAGCTACTAAAATCCTATCTTTTTTATTAATCAAGTTATAATCTTTAATTGTTTTTTTTACTCTATTCTCAAATTTTTGACTAAAATCCATTATAAAAAGAAATTCCTAAATTTATTTAAACTCTTCTAAAACTTTTGCTAATATTTCTTTATCATTATCCCATGTTAGTTTAGACATAGCTGAATCAGCATCAGCCCATAAATAAGTACTATGTTCTCTTTCTTCTCCTATATGTATCGGTACATTCATATTTGCTTCAACTAAATAAACAGAATGAATATTTAACCTATTACCTAATCCAATAAACTCTTTTTTAACATCATCTATTTTTTTAATAATCTTAAATTTTTGTAAACCAGTCTCTTCTTTTATCTCTCTCTTAACAGCCCCTTCTTCTGTTTCTCCTTTTTCTATCCCCCCTTTAATAAACTCCCAACCTTTCCAATTTTTAGTTCTTTTTAATATTAAAAAATATGGTTTAGGCATCTTATCATAAATAACTGCTGTTACACACTTTCTTATTTCGGTATTTTCTTCCATAAATCCAACCTCCTTAAGTTTAGTTTTTTGAAGTGTTTTATAAAGCTTTCTTTTAGAAACAATCTTAACAAATAAAAGTATTTAAATAGTTTTCCTTATTTATAAACTTTATAAATAAAAAGACTTATAAAAGACTAAATAACACCTAATATCAAACAAAATTTAATTTTTATTAAAATAAGCAACTAAATGGGGGTATTATAATAAAATGGTAAAGAAAAAAGCAACTAAAACTAGAAAGAAAGGCAAAAAACAATCTAATAAACCAAAAAAAGATAATAAAGATATAAAAAGAGAGATAGAAATAGTTAATATTGTTGTTAGTACATCTCTAGAACACGATATTCCTTTAGAAAAAATGGCAGCTACACTGCCTAATACAGAATACAACCCAGAACAATTTCCAGGATTAGTCATAAGAATAAAAGATCCAAAAACCTCTGCTTTAATATTTAGTTCTGGAAAAGTAGTATCCACAGGAGCAAGAACAATACCAGAAGTGCATGAATCTTTAAAAAAAATTATAAAATCTTTAGAAAAAATAAAAATAAAAATAAAAATAACACCTGAGATAACTATTCAAAATATTGTTGCGTCTGGCTCAATTGGCATGGTTTTAAATTTAAATGTATTAGCAACGAGATTAAACAACGTAGAATACGAACCAGAACAATTTCCAGGATTAGTATATAAGTTAATAAGTCAAGATATAAAAGCAACATTTTTATTGTTTAGCAATGGAAAAATTGTCTGTACTGGAACAAAATCAGAAGAAGAAGTACATAAAGCTTTAGACAAGTTAATCGTAAACCTAAAAAAAGTTAAAACAAGATAAAAATCTTGTTTATCCACAAACATTAAATTATTTAAGTTGGGGGCATCTTATGAATGTAGAAGATCAAGTTAAAAGATTTCAGAACTTTCTTGAAAAAAACTATAAAGCGCAATTAGCTGAAAAAGCAAGAAAAGGCGAGAGATTTCTAGAGGTTGATTTTCCTGCATTAACAAAATTTGATCCAGAAATAGCAGAATTAATATTAGAAGAACCAGAAGACCTAATAAAAGCCTTTGAACTGGCTATTGAACAATTTGACATTGACAAAGATGTAGGAAACATCAAAGTAAGGTTAACAAATTTGCCAGAATCTCAAAAAATAAACATCAATGAAATAAGAAGCAAACACATAAACAAATTATTTATGATTGAGGGTATAGTCAGACAAAAATCTGATGTAAGACCACAAGTAACTTCAGCAAAATTTGAATGCCCTCAATGTGGTAATATAATTTCTGTACTACAATTAGATAATGTATTTAAAGAACCCACAAAATGCGGATGTGGTAGAAAAGGTAAATTTAGGTTGATAAGCAAAGAACTGGTTGATGCACAAGGTATTACATTAGAAGAATCGCCAGAAGCCTTAGAAAGTCAAGGACAACCAAAGAGGATGAATGTTCTTCTTAAAGATGACTTAGTAAGCCCACTATCTGAAAGAAAAAGCGCTCCTGGTTCAAAAATTATGGTAATTGGTTCTATAAAAGAAATACCAATAACATCAAGAACAGGCAGTAAATTAACAAGATTTGACTTATTAATAGAGGCAAACAACATTGAAGCAGCAGCAGAAAGCTTTTATGACCTTCAAATATCCGAAGAAGAAGAAGAAGAAATAAAAGAGCTTGCTAAAGATCCAGATATTTATAAAAAATTAGTTGCATCTATTGCCCCTTCTATATTTGGTTATGATACTATAAAAGAATCTTTACTACTACAATTAATGGGAGGTATTAGAAAAGTCAGAAAAGATAAGGTAGTTAGTAGAGGAGACATCCATATACTCTTGGTAGGTGACCCTGGAGCAGGAAAATCTGCTATTGTAAGAAGAATCCATGAAGTTGCTCCAAAAGGGATATATGTAGCAGGAAAAGGGGCAAGCGCTGCTGGATTAACTGCTAGTGTTGTTAAAGATGAATTTTTAAGAGGATTTGCACTAGAAGCAGGAGCAGTCGTCCTAAGCTCAGGAGGAATCTGTTGTATAGATGAAATGGATAAAATTTCAGAGGAAGATAGATCAGCAATGCATGAAGCAATGGAAAACCAAACAGTAAGCATATCAAAAGCAAATATCCAAGCTACTTTAATATCAAGAACAACCATTTTAGCAGCAGCCAATCCAAAATTTGGGAGATTTGATCCTTATGAAATTGTAGCTAGACAAATAGATATGCCTCCTACACTAATCAATAGATTTGATTTGATATTCCCAATAAAAGACCTACCAGACAAAACAAAAGATGAAAAACTAGCCACTCATATGCTCAGATTACATCAAGATCCTCAAGCAATAGAGGAAAAAATCCCAACATCTTTGCTTAAAAAGTATATAGCTTATGCAAGACAAAAAATTAAACCTAAATTAACCGATTCTGCTTTAAATGAAATAAAAGATTATTATGTTAAGATGCGAAGCGCTGGATCTGCAGAGGAATCTTTAATAAAAGCAGTTCCAATCTCTCCACGACAACTTGAAGCCTTAGTAAGAATGTCTGAGGCTTCTGCACGAACAAGATTATCTAATAAAGTAAGTAAAAAAGATGCTTTTAGGGCAATAGGTTTATTAGAGTATTGTTTACGCCAGGTTGGATTTGATAAAGAGACAGGAAGAATTGATATTGATAGAATAACAACAGGAATTTCTGCTTCTCAAAGAAGCCACATATCATTAATAAAAGAGATAATTAATGATTTAGAAAGCAAAATTGGAAAAACTATTCCAATAGAAGATATAACAGAAGGAGCAAAAAACAAAGGTATTGATTCTGACAAAGTTGATGAAATAATTGAAAGGCTAAAACGTTCAGGCGACATATTTGAACCTCGGCATGGCTTCGTCTCAAAAATATAAGCCCAAACAAAACTCTTATTGGCTCATAACCAAAATATTTTTATATAAAAAATGTTTATTCTGATGAACAGAAAAGAGTAGATGAATTTTCTCCAAAAGTTATTTAAACATCATCATATTTTTTTATTGAGGGGGCGTATATGCCAGAAGATAGATCTATTCCAAAAAGAAATGTAGCCTATAAAGTAATGGTTAAAGATATTCTCAAGGGCGTTTATACAAAAGTTGGAGGATGGAATCCAAATTATCTTGTTTTAGAAAACGGAAAACAAATTTCAAGAATCAATATTATTGGAACAATAATAGACAAACCATTTAGTAATAACTTAGTATATCAAAGCACGGTTATAGATGATGGTTCTGGAAACATTAATCTAAGAACATTTGATAATAAAGATATGCTTAATGATTTCAGTGTAGGTGATTCCATATTAGTTATTGGGCGCCCACGTGAATTTGGAAATGAAAAATACATTCTTCCTGAAATAATAAAAAAAATAAATAATAAAGATTGGATGGAATTAAGAAAATTGGAATTAGAAAAAAACAACACACCACAAAATTCAAAAGAAGAGGAGCCTAACAAAATTGATATTTATGATTTAAAAGAAGAAATAATTACAGAAGACAACAATATTTTTGCTTTAATAAAAAAGCTTGATAAAGGAGAAGGTGCTGATTTAAATGAAGTAGTAGAAAAATCCAATAATCAATATTGTGAAAAAATTATAAATAACATGATAAAGCAAGGGGGATTATTTGAAATTAAACCTGGAAAAATTAAAATTTTAGAGTAAAAAGGGTGTAACAAAGATTTCTACAAGTGCTGCCATAACCAACAATATAACGGCAACTAATATCATATCAATAGAATTTAACAAAACATGTTCAAATTTTTTTGTACCATATTCGTGTCTGATTACAGCAATAGAAATTATTCCGCCTGCTAAACCAGCAACAAAATAAGCACTAATCTCAAATATTCCATGCGTCATATATCTGAGAATAGCAAAAGGCACTACAGAAAAATAACTACTATATTGTGCTATATTGGTTTTTATTAAATTGCCAATAGCTACACCAATAACAGAGGCATTCCATGTTAAAATAAATATTGCACCAGCACCATAAAAAAACGCGAATAACAAACAAAACATCAAAACCTTCATATTATTGAAAAAAATTTTTAGGAATAAATTAAAAGAGCCAGTTGCCTCTCCTGTAAGGGGATTATTGATTGTTTCGATTGTATCAGATTGAACATTAAATAAATTTTGATGTATTGAAGCTGGTAAAACCACATACCAAACAGCCACCGACAGCATTATTCCCAAAAATAAAAACATTAAAAATATTAAGACTTTAGTGTGCTCTTTCATAAGTACAGATTCTTTCTTTACTTTTACATCTAATTCTTCCTCTATTTTTATTGTTTTATAAATAAATGGTACACATGCCATAACAGTTAAAAAGACCATAACAAGGCTTGCGTGCTCTTCAAATATCCACAAAGCAAGAAGTATAGCAACTGTATTATACAAAAACCCAATAAATAACATTTCCCATGGATGTTTCTTAGCAACAAACGGGTTAATTAAATTCTCCAATACCATATCTTATTTTTAACTATAATAGTTTATATAGTTTTTGTTTCAAGATTTAGAAATCTTTATAAAACATTTTAGATTAATTCCTTGTATTATGAATTATCGACAATTATTGGAAAAAGCAAAAAAAGAAATGCCTAAGTCAGTCCACGAAAAAGAAAGGTTTGAAATACCTCCTATAAAAGGCCATATCCAAGGCACAAAAACAATAATTGTTAACCTACAGCAAATAGCTCACCATTTACACAGGCCTATAGAACACTTATTAAAATATTTATTAAAAGAATTGGCTACTCCTGGAGAAATTAAAAAAAACGATTCAGTAATATTTGGAAGAAAAATCTCCTCTTCTGATTTTAATATAAAGATAAAGCAATATGCTGATGAATTTGTTTTTTGTAAAGAGTGTGGAAAACCAGACACAGAATTTTTAAAAGAAAATAATATGATGTTCATAAAATGTATGGTTTGTGGAGCAAAAAACCCAATCAAATCTAAAATATAAAATGATAGTAAAGATCCATAAAAAAGAAAGTAAGAGAATGCTTCTTGTGGTTTGTGATAGTGAACTTGTTGGTAAAAAATTTGAAGAAAACAACAAACAATTAGATCTCACATCTGATTTTTATAAAGGTGAAGAAAAAACAAATCTAGAAATATGTGATATAATGAGAAATTCAAATATGATAAATTTAGTTGGTGAAAAAGCAGTAAATTTAGCTATAAAAGAAGGGATAATAGATTCATATCATGTTAAAAAAATATCTAATATTCCTTATGCCCAGGTCATCACACAAGAATCTTAACCAAACCACTTTCCTAATCCTTCTTGTTTTTCTTTTTCCTTTCCAAACATTCCCTCTATCCTTCTTTGTAGTAAAGTTAAATTCTGTTTTAAATACGCCGGAACATTATATTTGTTTGCTAAACTAATAGATGGCTCTAAATATTTTATAATACTTCCTTCTGAAATTGTAAAAATAATTTTACCTCCACATTTCGAGCATTTTCCAATTAACGGGGGTCTTCTAAACTTTTCATTACATTTAACACACCTAAATTTCTGCATTGAAAACTTACGTAAGTTTCCCTTTATGTCTTTAATAAAGTGTTTTTCAATTACTAATCTTGCCTCATCAGACTCGTCTACTGCCATTATTTTTTCAGCTAAATCCATTTGTCCTTTTAATTTGTCTTCCATAGAGGGTAGTGTTTTATAAGCAGAACAAACAACCCCGTCATTTATATCAGAAGTATCGTGTGTAAATCCAAGGTCATTACAAGGTACGTTGTTTTTTATGTTTGTGATTAGTTGTTTAACTTCCACATCCCATGGTTGTTTATATTCTAAACTAGCCTCATAAAAATCAAGAGGATATATCCACGCAATATCTAAATCAAAAACCATATCATCAACTTCTGTTGGGATTAAGTTAGATGTTAAAACTAATGGAGCGTCTTGTGAAGATCCTCTATGCGACGGTAAATAATATCTTGAAAAATTAATTAAAGCATCCATCAATAATATAATACTTGCTTCATCACCATCACAATCACGCCTAGTAGCTGCATGTACTAAAGGGTGTGCAAAAAACCCTTGTGTTTTGGAAAACCCAATTATCCTTGTTAGTATAGCGGCAGATGTATGAGGAGCTAATGCCAAAGCAAGATGTCCAACTAAATCTGTTTCTTTATCTAGATTATAAAAAGATTTCAATCCATACATATTCACAAGAGCGTCGTCGATAAAATTGGCTACATTAAACAGGACTTTATCTGCTCCTTTGTCTGGAGATTCCACACAAGCCGGCAAAATAATATCTTGTGGCTTTAATTCAATAACTTGATTATTATCAACAAATTCTTTGCCTTTGATATCTTTAACATAACCTAATTCTTTTAATTTTTCAATACTTGTTCCAATCTCTTTTTGTTTAAAATGAGTTATAGGCATTTGAGTCATATCATACCTTGTTGTTCCGTCTTTATTAACATATATGTTGTTTTTTGCTCTCAAAATACCTTTCATCAAATGCTCTGGTATATGGTCTTTATTAGACGTCCCTCTAACCCCTTTTATTAAATCTGGATAGTTTTTAAATTTCAATTTTTTTAAAGATTTATCAAAACAATCTTTTATATCTAAATCTTTTATCATAAAAGGAGAGGTATTGCCGTGCTGGCATTCTTTTTTAGGTATTATTCCACATATTTTGCAATAATACATTTTTTTAGTTGGTTTGTTACAATCTAAACAAACATTAAATATGGTTTCTTTATTGCATCTAGAACAAATAAATATTGGAAAATCTGCTCTTATAGTACCTACTTCTAAAGCAGATTGAAAAGATCTAAGACGCCCCCCTTCTTCACCAACTGGAAACAATACCTGCGGACTTCCTGTTAACTCTCTCATTTTTGCCTTTTCTGGTCGTCCCATTCTTGCACCAATAAACAATCCTGATTTATCTCTTATCTTAACATCAGAAATAATATTTATTATCTCTAATATTGGTTTATCTTTATTTTGCTCTGCTTTTTGTATAACATCGTTTATAGAATCTTTTGAAGATATTCCCAAACTTACCATAAGGGGTTTTGCGTGGTCTTTTCCAACTACAACAAATTCTTTATTAACAAACAAATGAGGTAAACCAATTTTTTCTAAAATTTCTTTACCTTTTTCATCAAAGTTCAATATTATCTTATTTATGTTATCTCCAGTAACCACAATATTTGAAGAACCAAACCAATCCAACAAACTCAATAATTCTTCAGATGATATTGAATTAAAATGATATGTATAATAAGGATGTAATGGAATTTGTAATTTTTCTGAAATAGATATTGCTGCGTTTGGTGATGTTTTTGTAATTAAAGGGTTTTTTAGTAATAAAGAAAGAGATTCAGAAGGTATGCCTACTAAATCAGATAATTTGTTTAAATCAAGACTCCCAAACATCCTAACGGTTGCTTTTTCAAGTTCTTGTACCCACCATTCTTCACAATAACCTGGAGGAATTAAAACGTGTGCTCTGTTAAAAAAATCACCATAACTAATCAAAATATCTCCTAAAAATAATATTTTTTTTATTTTATCTTTGGTTTCTTTTAGTTGTTGTTTATTTTCAATTCTTAAAACACTACCATCTTCTAACTTTACAATTGGACCTTCTATAGTATCACAAGGAGAAACAGTGCACCCTTTGCTTGGCCTCTCTAATTTCAGTTGTGTGCCTGTAGCAATGTAATTATTCATTATACCCATTGTTAAAGGATTTAGACTGCATGCAGAATAACCAGATGTTCTTGCTCTACCATACCTCATTCTCAAACCCCCTTTAGTCATAGGATATGTTAGTATAGGTCTTCCTGCGGGTAAATCTTGAATAAAAGTATAATCAGGATTTATTTTTGCTTCTTTTTTTGTAATTCCTTTTGATTTTATCTTTTTTTGTAATTTAATAAAATCGTTTATAAAATTCCACTGTTCTAAATCAAATTCTTTCCCCCATTTTGATAACTGTTTCCATAATTTAGGTGCTTTTTGTGCTATCCCTTCTCCTAAAACAAGACATACTCCGCTTCTTATCTGATTTGTTTCAACTCTTTTCAAATCCTTATAATTTGATACTTCTATTTTTTCAGAAGGGTCTCCTGCTATCTGAACAGGAATATGTTTTGTTAAAAATTCAATTTCTTCTTCAGAAGGCAGATATTGAAGATTAGTAACACGCTCATGATAATCATACAGCTCAGTTACATACCTCTTAATTTCTTCTTCGCTTGGATCATAAACATCAAAACCTAGTTTTTTTCTTAGATAATCGGCTATCAAAACCGAAACCGAAGCACCAGTTCCTCCTGCACTTCTAATAGGCCCAGAAAAATATAATTTAAAATAATCTTTGCCGTCTCTTCTTTTTTCTATTTTCAATTCAGTAAACCCTTCTAAAGGACTAGCAACAGTTCCAAGGGTATGATAAGCAAAACCAACCCTTATTCCTACTTCCATTGCTTCTCTTTTATCTTTAAATTTACAAAATTTTTCTTTTGCTACTTCTTCTGCAATAATAAGAGAAACCCTCCAATCAAGAACAGTATATTTTTTTTCTAATTCTCTTAATCTTTTTGCTACTCCTTTATTTACAATCTGCGGGGCAACAGTAGAAATTATGCCTTCTACTCTTTCTGCCATATCTTTTGCTACAGGAATCTCTACCTTTGGCAAAGGATCATATCCTTTTTTTCTGGCTTCTGTTGCTACTTTATAAGCATTTTTTAATTTTTTATCTATATCTTCAAAATATTCTTTCATTATTACTAAAACCTCATTATTTTTATGTCTCTTGTTTTTAAATTTACAATAGGTACTCTACAGGGTTCTGGGTGGTGCCCAACCTTTTCTTGAAAAGATGTTTTTGATTGCCAACAACTTCCACAAATTAAAGTTATATTTTTATAACTAGACACAGATGATTTATGGATGTGTCCTGTAACAAAAAAATCAGGAATATGATCAATAACTAAATGGTCTTTATTAGAATCTGGGACATATAAAGTAGAGGTGTGTGTTGGTGCTAGATGCCTTCTCTTTAACAAAAATTTCATTATAAGGTCAGCTCTATCATATCCTCCATTTAACCTTATCCCATCAACATTAGCTACATAATAATCAAAACTATAACCATGATATAATAAAACATCAAAACCAGGAAAGTTTTCAGAAGAGTGTATATTGACCATAGAGGGGTTGCTTACCATACACGCATTTGGTAATTGCCATAAAGTTGCTGCAAAATCTTTATATAACGTGGGTTGTGGTTCTGCAATTCTCATTGCATCATGATTTCCTGGACAAATTATTATGTTAATATTAGATGGTATCTCTTTTAAGTATTTAGTACATTCCTCATACTGTCCATATATATCTTTTATAATAAGTTCATCTTCTTGACCAGGATAGACACCACACCCATCAACAAGATCACCTACAATAAAAATGTATTTTGTTTTTTTCGCAATCTCTTTTTGTTTGTCAGAACCCACTTCACCTTTTATCCATTTAATAAATTTTTGCATGTTTTCTTCTAAAAAATTATTAGATCCAATATGGAAATCAGATAAAAACAAAGCATAAACTTCATCATCTGCTTTTTTTATCTCTTTATTTGAAGGTACATCTGGCCATATGATATTGTTTGCAAAAACAATATTTTCTCCATTTACACCTACTATCCCTATAATTTCGTCTGCTACAATATCCTTTGCTAATCTAAAAAGTTCTGGTTTATTCTTATTAACCAAAACATTAATAGAATCTGTTTTATCTTCAACAGTTAATATTATGTTGCCGTTTTTAGTAAACTTTTTCTCTTCTACAAGAGCTATTAGAGATAAGTTATCTTTATCTCTTTTTTGTTTTATCCTCCTAATAGATAATAAATTTTGTAATTCTATTCTGTTTTTCAATATTTTTCCAATTGTATTGAATCTTTGATTAAAGAGGTACACAAAATCCTGAACTTCTTTTTTTTTAGATTCCTCATCATAAGAGAAAATTACTTTGACATCTTTATTTTTTATTTGTGTTTCTTCTTTAGTTATATAATCTGTAAATTTGTCGTGTAATCTATTATCCCCTTTTTCAACCAAAACTACTGATTTATCATATTCTTTCCAATTAATATCTTTTTTACTTGAGTCCAAAAACTGATCTATGTATTGGTTTAATATCAAAAAAGAGTCAGAATTTATTTTATCTTTAATATTTTTATAAAAATGATCTAAATTAATATCGTTTTCAGCTAATTTATCTATAATTTCTTTATTAATTAAGATGTTTTTATCTAAAAAAAATTTTATTATTTGTTTTTTGTCCTTCATTTTTAGGTAAGAAGATTTGATTCAACATTAAGAGATGTCCAAACCCTCCTCTAATAATTGTTTTATTTTTTTATTGGTTGTTTCTGGAGTTGATAAAGTTATTTCTCTTGTTCTTCCATACCTTCCCTTACTAATAACTGTGGCATTAATAATCCCTAACATATCTAATTCTGCAATTATATCTCCTATCCTTCTTTGTGTGAGTGGTTTAAGGCTTATTTGGCTACATAATTTTTTATACATATCATAAATTTGACCTGTTAATATAATATCATTTTTGGAATTTATTGTTAGTATTGAGTATAGTGCTGCTTGTGATTGTTTTGGTTGTGTTGTAACAATATCAAAAACCCTGTCATGCTCTATTTTTTCTTCTGCTTCATCTATGTGTTTAATACTTACGTTTTTAGAACCTTCCCTTTCTGCAACCTCTCCTGCTACTCTTAACAAATCTAAAGCCCTTCTAGCATCTCCATGTTCTTTTGCAGAATAAGCAGCACATTTTTCAACAACACCTTGTTTCAAAACATTTTTTTTAAAAGCTTTGTTTGCTCTTTTTCTTAATATGTCTTGTAGTTGAAGTGCGTTGTATGGTGGAAATAAAATATCTTCTTCAGACAACCTGCTTTTTACCCTAGGATCAATATTATCTATAAATCTTGAATTATTAGATATACCTACAATGGATATTTGTGAATTTTTTAATTCTTCATTTATACTTATAAGATTGTAGAGTATACCATCCCCTGTTTTATTTATTAATTGGTCTATCTCGTCTAAAACAATTAACAAAAATTTTTCTTTTTTATCAACAGCATCAATAAACATCCTATATACCCCATCAGTTGGTAGACCTGTATCAGGTATTTTTTTACCCATTTCCCTACCTAATTGTGCAATAATTCTATATTCGGTATCTGCAACCCTTTTTAATTTACAATTTATGTATATTGTTTTTATAGGTTTATCAACTTTTTCTGCTGCTTCTTTTAATTGATTTATAATATATTTGATAGAAACGGTTTTGCCTGTACCTGTTTTTCCATATATAAAAAGATTGGATGGTCTTTCTAGCTTCATTACTGGCGCTAATATATTCTGTATTTCTTCAATTTGTTCCCCTCTATGTTGAATAGTATCTGGTAAGTAAGATATCTGTAATATTTTTTTATTGGAAAAAATTTCATCTTTTTTCAGAAAATCTTCAAAAAAGTTTGTTAATTTTTGTTTTTTCATAAAATAAAGTTGATTTTGTTTTATATATAAAGATTAT
>SDBS01005279.1_pt1 | contig 12615 bp, 30 predicted proteins | sample 2277091 | NCBI WGS metagenome assembly SDBS01 (sample SAMN10404972, study PRJNA504765) | marine sediment metagenome | isolation source: marine sediment core GS10_PC15, 163 cmbsf | place: Arctic Ocean: Southern Knipovich Ridge | collected 2010 | reverse complement strand
GCAGGTGGTTTAGGAATAAGTACTGCATTACCTTTATCCTTCGTCTTTTTCGTTATTCTTTCAGCCATTTCTGCATGAGGATCTTGTCAATGTAATGATGGTCGTCTTTTATGTAGTTTTTGTTTATACATAAAACGAACTAAAACAATTCTCGCCTCCTGCTTCTCTTATAAGTATTGGCGTTTTTTCAGTCAATTTTTCAGAAGCTTCTTTCATCATAGGAATAAAAATTAATTCTGTATTCTCATTCCATTTTTTTAATTGTAAAACCTCTTTAGGCAATGTTATTCTGTATTGTTCACCTGTTTTTGTTATTTTTACCATAGTCTTATTTAGGCTAATATAGTCTTTATAAGGCTATTAATATTATATAAAAGATTTCTATCTTAGAACCATATTTAAACCTTCCTATTACACATTTTATGATTTGATTGAATGAAAACTCCCGACATTTGACAAGGTAGGGCAATTTAATCAAAACTCCCTACGATTTGACAACCCCCACATGGGATACATCTAAAAACTGTTAAGAGATATTATGAGATTCTAGGAAGTTTTGTAGAAAGTGAATTTAATAATATATTTAAATTTTGTATGAAAAAAAACAAAAAAGATAAATTACACAATCTATTTTCTGCGTAGGGAAATGCGAACCTTTAAATATAAGCTATTCTTTAATATTTAATCAAGATTATTATATCATAATCTGCACCTTTCTGCGAGAGCGGAACTTGAAAAAGGCGGATAACAAATGAATGTAAGGAGGTCTTGAAAATGGTATTTGAAATTTATGAAAAAGGTACTCATATAAGTCACGGTATAGGTGGTATGCAAATTTCTGTTGGTAAAACTTGTTTAACTATTGGTTTAGAAATCTTTAAATTTCTTGATGAAAAAGGATTTGTCGAAGTATATTTAGATAGAAAAGAAAATATGGTTGGATTAAAGCCTAGCACAGATTTTACTAAAGGATTTAGAATGCACAAAAAAGATAAGGGAAATGCTTATCTAGTTGGTTCTTATATAAAAATTTTGCCTAGAGGCAAATATGATGCTTATAAACAAGATGATTTTATCGTCTTTAAAGTTTCAGAAATTGCCGAAAAAAAAAATGACTGATGAAGTTTATTTAGAATTAGAAACAAAAGATTTTGAAAGAAAGAAAAAAGAAGCCATCAAAAGAGCTAATGAAAATGCTCCAAATGATGAACCTAATAATAATATGTTGTGGGAAAATTTAAAAGTAGAAACAACAGAACAAAAGTTTGATTTAGAAAGTCAAACTTTAGATTTTTCTGGTTCATTAATAGATACAAATGATGATGAAAAACATTTGGGTTTTATTTCTTTGAAATTAGATTTAGATTTGGAAACTGTTTTAGAAATTATTAATCTTTATATGAAAAGATTAGGGAAACTTAAAACAGTTTTAGAAGCAACTAAGGATCTAAAATAATTAAAAATTTATTTATTTTTTTCTTTTTTCTTTGTAGGGTTTTCTGCACCTTTTACATATAAATATAATATCATAGTGGTATATGGTGTATTACCATAATATTTATAAAGGATTAATTCTTATGAAATGTATGAAAATACAAATTGATTTATCAAAAGAACTTATGAAAAAGTTAGAATTTCATAAATTAAGATTTGATTTGCATGATAAAAGAGTTGCATTAGTTGATGTTCTAGAAAGATTCTTTTCCGATGAAGATTATGAATATTTTTTAAAAGAAAATAAGAAATTAAGAAAAGGAGAAAAGACAACAAAAAAAGTAGCTTATGAAAAACAATTAGAATGATTCCAATAAAACATCACATACCAAATAACTTAAGAATTGTTATAGAAAAATTAAACAAAAGACCTAGTGGAGCAGAGAGTTATGTTAAAGATAAATTAGAAAAGTTAGGTATTAAAGTTAAAAGAAGTGGTACAAAAGGGGGAGTTCCTGATTTTATATGTAAATTTAAAAAACAGAAGTTTTGGGTTGAAGTAAAAGGATGGAATGATTCTTTGAGAATTAGTCAAATAGAATTGATTAAAAAAAACCCTCAAAAAATTGTTTACCTTTATGTATTAAGGAAAGGATGGAAAGACTATGAAGATTTATTGTGAATTAATGTTAGGACATTCAGACTTATCAACAACTGGAATCTATTTGCAGTTAGCTCCAGAAGAAGTATTAAATGAATATCAGGAGAAGTTTTGAAATGAATAGTCTACAGATGCGAGAGGTACCTAACGGTTGTATAACAATAGATGCTCAACCCTGTAGACATTATAGTCAGCAGACAAAACCCCCTATAAAAGTCGGTGCATCTGAGATTTCATCAAAGAGCCTTTATGGTAGTCGGCTAGGTGCAAGGGACAAAACTGCTGACATTATAGTTTCGTTTAGTCATTTGGAGGTACAGAAAAGATAAAGATGGAATGGAAAGAATATCACAAGATATATAAGAAAAAAGAAACTTGGAAATTTGAAGAACAAATTAGAAAAGAAGGGATTCATTTTTCCATGAAAGATTTTGATGATTTTCGTTCTAAAATTGAAAAAGATATAAAGAAGAAATTAAAAGAATCTTTATTAAATTTTGTAGAGGATTACGAACTGCATTAACTTCGCATAAGATAAACACCAACAAGTATTTAAATGAAATAGTATTAGATATTTAACCCAAAAACGAGGTAAAAAAGATGAACGAACAAACGATAAAAGATAAAGTTATTTTTTTTATGGATGAAGAAGTAGAAGTCCATGTCAAACTTATAGATAAAACTTTCTTGAATGGTTTTATTGATAAGGAATTGAGGGAAGGAGTTTATTGGTTTATTGATAGAAAGTTAGGAGGAGTTTATTTATTTCTAAGAGAGGTTTATGAAGTTGAACCAATTAAAGATAAAGAGGTGGAAGAATGAAACTCTGTATTGATTGTGGAAAGAAATGTACAGGACAAAGATGTAAAAGTTGTTTTATAAAATCTATTGGAAAAACTTTTGAATTTGGAGAATGGAAATTTGAAACACAAAAAGAATTAGATATTACTATAAAAACTTTGTTTCAAAATTCTGCGATGAATGTTGAATTTGAAAACAATTTTTTTAAAGAATTAATTAATACATATCATGAAGGAGTAAAAAAATATAATTTAAAAGTAACTAAATTTAAAATATTAGATTATCATAATCAAATTGATGAATGGGAATTTGCTAGAGAAAGATATAGGGGAGGACTTTTAGTTATAGGATTTTTTGAGCCTATAAATAAATGGCATGGTGTTACAATGTATCCTCATAAAAAAACAAGTGTAAGACAAAATTTAATAAATGCTTTAAGACAAAAATGGGCAGAGAATGCTAAACAAAGAGAGCCTTCTGCTTTGTGTGAAGAATGTAGTAATATAAATCCTCAATTACATCATGATAATATTTCCTTTAAAAAAATAGCTGAACAATGTATGTTTTATTTTTCAGAAGAAGAAATAAAATATGGTGTTGGAAATGATTGGTGGGAACATGAAAGTGAAGCAGATGCTATTCCAAATTCGCATCTAGCTATTCAAAAGATGTTAGAACTTCACAAAGATGTAAAATACAAATGGTTGTGTGAATCTTGTCATAATAAAATAAAAGAAGATGATAGCATTTCAGAATTTTAACAAAATCTTAGAATTAAAAAAACCTGAAGATCAACATAGAGAGTGGCTTAAAGATTATGAGGGCCTACATTTCTCTATTGGAAAAGATAAAAAAGATTTAATCTTTTGGAAAAAAGATATGGATAAATATGTTTATAGTGATAGACTATGGAATACTTGGTTTTGTGAAGACTTCAAAGGAAATTATTTGTATGCTTCAGATATAAACAAAATCCAAAGACATAAAAGAAGATTAGTTATTGAATTTGACAGAGAAAATTCAAATCAATATTTAGAAGAAGTTTACAATAAATTAAAAGAGAAAGGTATAGGATTTATTAGAAGTAATCATGGAGGAAAGTGTGATTATCTTTGGATAGAATTTACAAGGGAATTAAAATCTTCTGAAGCAAAAAAATTCTTAGAATATATTTCTCCAGAAGGAAGTGAAATCGATTTAAACTTTTGTTCTGATGCAAAAAGATTTCCAGTTCTATTTGCAAAACATTGGAAATATGGATTACAAGAAATTCCTAATGAATATTTTGAAGGACAACAAATTGATTACGATTCTATTGAATTCAAAAAAGAAAAAGGAGAAATAAAGAAAACACCAACAGAAATTGGAATGTATCATACTTTTAAAAAAGCTTCAACTATATTTACTACTGAAGGACAAGCAGAACAATTTAATCAAATCCAGCCTTTGTTTTATGATAAATCTGGATTATGGTGGTTATGGAATTCACAGAATAAATCTTGGGAATTAGTTGATGAAGTTGATATACTTAATATGATGAGAGATAAAACTGGAGAAGATATTATTACCTCAAAGAGTAGAACAGAAATATTAAATTCACTTAAACAAGAAGGAAGAAGAAATATTCCTAAACCAATGAAACTAACTTGGATTCAATTTAAAAATACAATCGTTGATATTAAAACAGGAGAACAATTAAAAGCTGGTCCAGAGTATTTTTCTACAAATCCTATCCCTTATGAATTACATAAAGATAAATTTGAATTAACTCCTAAGATGGATGAAATCTTTGAAGAATGGGTTGGAAAGGATTATGTTAAAACTCTCTATGAAATAATTTCATATTGTTTACTTCCAGATTATCCAATTAATCGATTATTTTGCTTTATTGGGGCAGGAATGAATGGTAAATCAAAGTTTTTAGAATTACTAACTAAATTTATAGGGCAAGATAATTGTAGCACTACTGAACTAGATACCCTATTAAATTCGCGTTTTGAGGTAACTAGACTGCATAAAAAACTCGTTTGTATGCTAGGAGAAACAAACTTCAATGAAATCAGTAAAACAAGCATATTAAAGAAACTTACAGGGGGAGATCTTATTGGATTTGAATATAAGAATAAAAACCCTTTTTCTGAAAAGAATTATGCTAAAATTATTATAGCAACAAACAACTTGCCTACTACAACAGATAAAACTGTGGGATTCTATAGGAGATGGATGATAATAGATTTTCCTAATAAATTTTCAGAACAAAAAGATATTTTAAATGATATCCCAGAAGAAGAGTATCAAAGCCTTGCTTTAAAATGTTCTGGGATACTCCATGATTTATTAAAAAATAGAAGATTTCATAATGAAGGAAGTGTTGAAGATAGAATGGATAAATTTGAAGCTAGAAGTGATTTCTTACAGAAATTCCTTGATGACTTTGTTATAGATGGTATTAATGAATTTATTTCAAAAACAGAGTTTAGAAAAAGGTTTTTAGAATGGTGTAAAGAAAATAGACATAGAGAATTAGCTGAAAATACTCTTAGTAAAAAATTAAAAGACAAAGGAATAGAAGGTGGAAGAACTTATGTTAATTGGGCATTTGATGGAAAGGGAGGTCAAATTAGAACATATTTGGATATAAAATGGAAAGATTAGTCAAGCTAGTCAAGTTAGTTAACATATCCCACTCAGTTCCCCATGTAGAATTAACATGAACCTACTTGACTACCTTGACTACCTTGACTTATTTACCCATAAAACTTAAAAAATGCCAACAAAAGCTCTAATTTGTAAAGAATGTAAGGCTTCCTTTTACCCAGAAACAACCATCCAAAGAATCACAAAAACTTGCAGGGAATGTATAAAAAACTTCAAACCAACTATTAAAGGGGAAATCAAAAAATGTGTAGAATGTGGTAATCTTTGTTGGGGAACTAGATGTAGGAAATGTAAATCTAAGAATAAACTCAAACATCAATTATCAAGAGTTAAAAAATGACTAAAATAAAATACTATCAAAAGAAACTATTCTGTTATTGGTGTGAAACTTGGGAGGATTATTTGATTGCAGAAGGATCTGTTGTATGTAAAAATTGCAGGAGATTTATTAATAGAAAACTTGAATGTAATGAATAAAAATGGGAAAAAAAGCAAGTAACAGAAATAGATCATTTTTAATGAAGAAAGATGTAAAAGCCAAAAGATGTGATAGCTGCAATAAAGTAATAAGAGAAAAATTAAAAAATAAAACTGGTTTATGTAATGGATGTATGAATATAATGGCACATAAAAGATATAGGTTAAGAATAAAGGAAGAGTTGAAAAATGCCAACAGGATACATAGGAAGAAGTGAACACACAAAAAGAAAGAGAGAAAGGAATAGAGCTAAGGGTCTTTGTTTATATTGTTCAAATAAACCAAAAAAGGATAGGGTTTTGTGTGCTAAACATTTAAAAATCGCTAGTGAAAGTCAAAAGAATTGGAAATCAGGAAACAAAATGAAAAAAATACTACAAAAAAAGGCAGAAAAATTAATCAATAGAAAATGTTCAGAATGTGAAGATAGAGCAGTAGCACTTTTTGGTAGAGTAGCTTTTTGTTCTTATCATGCCAAGAGGAGAAAATGGTAGAATCAAACTCAACCACACAAAATAAGGGAGAAGCGTTTGAACACCTCTTTTTCGCCCTCCCTTAGGTGAAGTTTATCTTATGTGTGGTTGAGAATATTCAAAATGAAATCACAATCAACCAGAATAATATCTATTGGCGTTATTTTAGAGAGTTCTCTTTTCTGCCGTCATGATCATGTTGGGGTTCGATGGGTAGTATAGATGTAGCCCATCACACCAGTGCTTGGTGGTTCAGGCTCCTTTCTGGTTGGTATATTAGATATATCCCATATAACACATATATTTATAAAGACTAAATTCCTATAAATATTACAATGGAAAATAAAATAATTCAAGAACTTGAGGCTACAAAAGAAGAGGCTCAAAACATTTTGTTTGATACAGTCGAACAGATTGAAAGCGAAATGGATGAATTAATAGAAGAAGAGGAAGAAGAATAAAAACTTCTTCCCTTAATATTCAAAATGGAAGAATTTACAACAATCCAAATCTATAGAAAAGATTTGAAGATTATAACTGATGAATGTAATAAGGATGAGAACCTTAGAGATAAACTTCATGAGATAATAAAAGATTGGAGGAAAAAATAAATAAAAAATGACATTTAATCAACTAAATTTAAAAAAAACGACAAGTGGGAGATCTTCTCATAGATATTTAATCAAAGAGGCTTATCGTATTTTATCGAGGGAAGGATATGAAGTTAAAATAGAATATATTTTAAAAAATAAAAAAAAGGCAGATTTATTTGCTATTAAAGGTAAAGACGAAATTATTGTTGAATGTTTAGTTAGACCAAGTTTATCTATTGTTAAAAAGAAAAGAGAGAATTATAAAAATAAATATTTAATAATAGTTTACCCTTTTGATTTTATTCCAACTTTTCCAATAGAAGATTTTTGTGAAAGAATAATAAAAGTAGATTTACCAGAAGAAATTAAAAATAAAGAAAGAAAAATATTAATACAAATATCAGATGAACTTTGGGAAGATCTAAACAAAATGAAAACTTGTAATGAGAAAACCTTCGAAGAAGTTTTGAGAAGATTAATTAAGGAGAAGAAAAAATGAAATTAGCATTATTAGGATTATTAGGAATGATAACAACAGCTATTTGGGCTAGTTCTTTTGAATTTGTTCAAACAACTTTAGAAACTATATTTGGGATTCTTACAATGGTTTTTTATGGTTTATTTATTGCTTTAGAAATGTCATGGAAATATGGAGAGGAGGGTTTAAGATGAAAATTAAAGATATGAATAAAGAACAATATAAAAAATATATCAATGAAAAAGTTAGGAAATGGAGAAAAAATAATAGAGAAAGAGATTTAGAATTAAAAAAGAAATGGAGAGATGAGAATAAAGAACACAGAAAAAAATATGATAAAGAATATCAAATAGAACATAGGAAAGAACTCAATAAATATCGAAGAGAATATCAAAGAAAAAATCCTATAAAGTATAAACAGAAAAAAGAATACATAAGAGATTATATGAAGAAGTATATGGAAAATGAAGATAATCATAAAAAGTCTTTGATAAGACAAAGAGATTATCAAAAACTTAGAAAAAAATTAATAGAACTTCATAAGTGTTGTCAAAAATGTAGTTCAACAGAATTTTTAGAAATGCATCATGAAGATTATTTTACAGAAGGGGCAGTATTAATACTATGTAGAAAATGCCATAGGCAATTACATAGAAAAGATTAAATTTGTAGGAGGTAATAAACATGGCAACAATAAAAGAAGCAGCACAAACTTATGAACAGAAAAGGATGAAGAACATAGCAGATTTAGAAGTAGTTAAAACTGATATAGAAATTGTAGAAAATGAAGAAAGAACAGATCAAGAAAAGAAACCTTATACAATTTCTTACTGCGTCCTTGATGGAGATGAATATAGAATTCCTGCAATAGTTTTAGAACAACTAAAACAAATCTTAAAAGAAAAACCAGATTTGAAAACTTTTAAAGTTAATAAAACTGGAGAAGGAAAGTTTGGAACTAAATATCAAGTTATTGCATTAGATTAATTATACTTGCTAACGCAAGAGGTATTTTAGAGAATACAACAGGCAGGGGTTTAGGTGATCTTGCCCCTGCCTATAATGATTAAGATGGAAAAACAAAATAATACTCAAGAAGTTGAATATAGGAGAATTTTAGGAAAGGAATGAGTAATTCATTTAGCATATATGCAAACAACATTAAGACCCTTTATATCTTGTATTTTTGAGTTGCGAGACTTCAACTTCTTGAGTGCAAAAAAATAATAAAATGAAAACACAAGAATGCCCAAAATGTAGTCACGACCTAATAGTAATATTGGTAGATATGGATAGGGCAACTTATAGTTACAAATGTGAGAAGTGTAATAAAAATTATACGATGGAGAAAATTGAGAATGGAAAAAGAATTTAATTTAAGTGATTATGTTGAACAATCTGGTGCAACTTATCCAGATAGTTTTAAACTTAAAGTTGGAAAAGTCAAAGAAGCTGTTAGGAGATTGAAGGATAAAATGGGGTTGAATATGACTATTAAAGAGAGGAGAATATATTTTCCAATAATAGATGAAATTTTTGGGGAGAAACTAATATGAAAGAAAAAGAATTTAATTTAAGTGATAAAAAATATGCAAATATTTATCATGAGGAAGATGTAAGAGAAGCTGTTAGGATATTGAAGGATAAAATTGGAAAACTATGGTGGATACACAAAATAATAGATAAAATCTTTGGAGAGAAGTTAATATGAATAAGGAATTTAATAGTTATCCAGAATTAGAAAGACTTTATAGTGAAAATTGTTTTGAAAACGATAAAAGAAGATTAAAGTTTTTTGATAGTGTTATTGAAAGAAATAGGAGATTAATAAAAATATTAAATAAAGAAAAATGGAAACACAAAGAATAATTGAAGACTTAGGATTGGCAAGAAGACTTGCGAAGGTCGAGAGAGATATTGAAATAAAAGAAGATTATTTCAGAAGATCTAATATTTGTTTAACACAGATTGAAAAGTTCTATAGGAAATGGGAAGGTAAGATGTATTATAGGGAGAGGGGAAGATGAAAGACTTTAAAAAAATAAGAATTAGAGAAGTTACAAGAAGGATTAATGGTAATTTAAAATCTATTGAGGTTTTGATTCAAGATGTTAGAAGAAAATTGGATATGATTTTTATTGAAACAAAAGATTTAAATAGTGGTGGTGGTAATAATTAATATGCAAATTGAAGTTAATAAAATTAAACCAGACAAGGATCAACCAAGAAAAACTTTTGATGAAGAAAGTTTAAAATTTCTAGAAGAATCTATTTTAAGTAATGAATTAATTACACCAATTGATGTAGATGAAGATTATGTTATTATTGATGGCGAGAGAAGATGGAAAGCTCATAAGATTGCTGGATTAAAAACTATTCTTGTTAGGATTGTTAAATTAAAGAAAGATAAAAAAACAAGATTAAAACGGCAATTGATTTCTGATTTACAAGATGAAGAAATACCTACTGGAGAAAAATATCAAGGGATAGTTAAATTATATAAAATGGAAAATCCAGAAACAAGGACCTTGTTTGGTAAAGAACTGGGAATTTCTGCTGAACAAGTTTCACAAGCTCTTGATTATGTTGGTTTTTCTAAAGAAGAACCAGAACTTTCAAAATCTGTTTCTCCACATATTATTACTGAAACAAAATCTTTGCCGAAAGAAGAAAGAGAAGAAATAATAAAAGAATTTAAAGAAGTTAAAGATAAGAAAAAAGATTTAATTAGAGAACTTGTTAAAGGTAAAAAAGAAGAAATCAAAACTAAAAAAGAACTTGAAGAAGCAACAAAGAAGTTGGGTAAAAAAGAAATAAAAATTACAACTGATAGAGATAGGTTATTTAGAATGAGGGACGAAATTATAGAAACTCAAAGGAGTTTAAATAAATTAAAATCAGATATTAGATGGATGGGAAAAACTAAATTTTATCTTAATACCCCAAAACAAAAAGAGAGTTTTATCAGATTTCTGGAAGGAGCAATTGATGGATCAAAAATATGGACAACTGAACTTGAAGAATTAAAAGAAAGAATTGATATAGAAATAACGAGAGAATGAAAGGGGGCAATTTAATATGACAAAAAAAACACCAGAAGAAAATTTCATAAGAAGATGGAATAAGGATAGAAGTGTTATTAAACAAGTTTATACTTTCACAAAACCAAGAAAGTCTTGGGATCAAGGAATAAATTTTAAAGACTTAAAATACAAAATAGAGATAAGTTTAAAGAAAACCTATTGTGATGGTAGTATTTATAAAGCAATTTCTCATTTAAATATTTTTGGTAAGAAAATAGATATTTATATAAGAAGTAGCAGTAATAGAAACGATGATGGTAAAATAGAACATAGATATTATATTCCTTCAACACCTACTACTATTAGTGATGAAGAAACAGATTTAGGAAACAAAAAAGATAGGATTGAAATTAAAGAAAAACATTTAGAATATCATAGAGATATAACAATACCTCAAGAAAAAAAACTTGCTGAAATTCAGAGATGAAAACTAAAATAACTTGTTTTAATTGTAATCATACTTGGCAGACTAATTCTACTTTAATTAAAGTTACTTGTCCAAGTTGTAATTTTAAAACTCCTAATAAATTAAAGAACAAAAGAAAAAATGAACCCTAAAAGAATGTTTTATAGAAGAAAGGAAGGAGGCATAACTCTTAGTGGATATAGTAAAGGGAAGGTAGTTCATATTTGGACACTTCCTAAAGATCCACATAAGCTCATGTCGGAACTGAAAAGAATGTCTTTTTTTCAGAAGGAAAAGCAGGACAAAATAGACCAAAAAATAGACTGTCTTGATTCTAAGTCTAAAAGGAAATCAAAAGGTAGTCCTAAAGTTCGCACAATCAATCTTACACGAAGTTCTAAAAACGACTATGAAGAGGAAGAGGAAGAGGGAGAATTTGATAGCCCAGAAGAATTAATTAAGGAGTTAGGAGAATAGAATGGAAATATCAACTTGGGTGTTTTGGATATTGTTAGCTTTATGGTTTATCATTGGTGGTTATTATAATTATGAAATAGATGATATTACAGATTATTTTGATTCTTCTAAAACAATTATTTCTGGAAAGCATAATCCAAATTTTTTAAATTTTGGAAGTTTACCTATTTCTTATAGTTTTGATGAAGATAATCTTTGTTATGGTAAAAAATTAGATCAAGTGAGAGAATCTTTTAGTATCTTGATAGAAGAAACTGATGGAATTATGAATTTTACAGAATTAGATTTAGATGGGGATATTACAATCTCTTGTATGCCTTATATTACAGATTATGCAGGAATTGGAGGACCAGAATTTTATGAAGGGGAACAAAAGATATTAAGTGGTTTTATTGAATTGTATGAATTAGGAGAAGATTATTTTGATTGTGAATCTTATCCAACTACTTCCCTTCATGAAATACTTCATGCACTTGGTTTTGATCATATTAATGATAAAAGAAGTATTATGTATGATGGAGATGATGATGAATATGTTTATGATGAATTGGAATATTGTCAAAAGATTGATCAAGAGATTGTAGATTGTTTAAAAAATATATATTCAAATGGAGTTAATGGTTCTTCTTGTAAAGGATTGCCTTATTTATATTAAAATGGAAATTAAATATCAAATAATAATTGTACTCTTAATCTCATCAATATCTTTTATAGTCTACGATCAAGGAAACGAATATCTTGAAGAACAGAAACAAATTTCTTATGATCGTGGAAGAGTGGTTGGAGAGTTAGAATGGAATCAACAAGTTATGAACATTGTTAACAATCAAGGAGTTCTGCCTTATTGGATTTATAGTAATAATACTAATCAATATATTATCCAAACAATTCCTCTAGTAAATTTATGTGAGAATTTTAGATGAATCTAGAAGTTATATTTAATGTTTTTTTTGTAATCATCTGCTCATTAATAACTATCATTGGAGGAATATATTTTTTGTTTAATGATTTAATAATTGGAGGAATTATAATGATTTTAACAGGAGTAATGTTTGTTATAATTATAATAGTAT
>SDBS01005277.1_pt1 | contig 12618 bp, 8 predicted proteins | sample 2277091 | NCBI WGS metagenome assembly SDBS01 (sample SAMN10404972, study PRJNA504765) | marine sediment metagenome | isolation source: marine sediment core GS10_PC15, 163 cmbsf | place: Arctic Ocean: Southern Knipovich Ridge | collected 2010 | reverse complement strand
ACAAAGAATTATCCTGATCTGGTAAAAGAAGCCAAAGAAATTTATCAGAAAGAGGGCCTTGATCGGAAGCTGCAGCTTACGGGGGCCGCATTGGAAGGGATGTCTTCCATGACCCCTCCCGGAGGCCGCGAAATAAACATGAAACTCACTCGATTGGAAGAAATCGCCATATTCTGCAGGGCCATGGACTACAAAAAACTGGGTCTTGCCCACTGTATCGGGTGCATCGGTGAAGCGAGAGAAATGAGTGAGTTTTTCCAGGCAAGGGGGCTCACTACCTATCAGGTATGTTGCAAAGTCGGAGGTGTTGAAAAAGGGGAAATCGGGATCGAGGAGGATCAGAAGGTAAGGATGCTTACCCACGAAACCATATGCAACAATATCGCCCAGGCGCTGATCCTGAACGAAGTGGGAACCGATCTGAATCTCATTGTCGGGCTTTGTGTGGGGCATGACATTTCCTTTACCATGTACTCCAATGCACCGGTCAGCACCATTCTGGTAAAGGATCGCAGGCTCGGACACAATCCGGCTGCGGCCCTTTACCAGGCTTATCCTCCATGCAACTTTTATTATGGGAGGCTGTCGAAGGCCACATCCGAAACAGGCGGAAGATAGGAGGGAAGCGATGACCGAGAAGAAGAAACTCAAAGAAATATCCGGGTGGTATGTAAAGGAGCGCGCAACGGCCGAAGGGAAGCAGCAGGTAGAGGATTGGTATGACAGCCGTTGGAGACTCAACTATAAGACCGTACCAGTTGAAGCACCGGGCAAAATGCTCCTGGCGCTTGGCAGGCTGGCCCGTGAAAAGGGTATGGAAGGGCCGGGATTCAACAATTTCATAGAAGGGATTCTGGATGAATACCTAGAAAGCCGGGGCATAAACTGGAGGGAGTAAGCCGTAAGTCTATGGGTCTTTGTTTGACTCTTAATTGAAGAGCTGAGAGGATATCGCACCAACACATAAAGAAAACGGGGTCAGCCTTTGATGGATAAGAACAAGGTTCCGGTGCTGGTTTCGAAAGGCCAGGACCGCTTCTGAAATAGGCCGGCTCAACGAAACCAACCGTATGGTGGCGTTCCCTTACACCAAGCTGATGTGCTCAAATATGATCGAGCCACTGGTCAAAACTGGTTTCACATTTGATACGATCGCAATTGCGGGTCGGACCAAGGTAACTAATTTTAAGGCTTCATTTTCCTTCATCAATTGAAAATGAGTGTTTTTGCATGATGCGTGCAGATGATTTGAATTTACCTGTACCGTCAGTCAAGATTCTTATCTGACGCAGAGATTGGCGAAAAAGACAGTTTTGGTTCGGGCATTACATATGCTTATCAATATACACCGTTAATTTGCCCAGGCTGTAAACATAGCTGCCGTATTCGTTGTCGTACCACCCGAAGATCTTGGCGTGGGTCACCGGCAGTCTTACATCATAGGCCTCCTTTACCCCGCACTGGGTCAAAATGTCCGATGGAATGTCCAGGAATCCCGTACGGGTGTGCGTGTCGTGACCTTCCAGGACCACAGACGCCTGAAAACCGATGATATCCGCTGAAACGTTCTGTTTTTCGCTGAAAACGAGCAACCCTTTCTGGGAACCACGGGCGGCCTCTTTATAAATATTGTTCAGGAAGGTGCGATTTACCACCGGCAGGCCGGATTCTTCCATTGGCGACGAAAAGGTTACGTTCAAAACGATCAGGGATGCCGTATTGGTGGGGATCCGAACCGAATCCGCCATGAAGCCGAACTGCTGAATTTCGGGCAAGACCTGCTCCAGGGCCTTGGCCGCGCCTGTGGAGGTCAGGATAATATTGTTGAAGATAGAACGGTTCTTTCTCAAATCCCCGACGCCCTTTTTGGGGGAAGAATCCAGGATGCTCTGGGTTCCCGTAGTTGCGTGGATGGTCGACATGGAAGCCGTCAGGATCTTGTTGGTTTCGCTGTTTTCCAGCAGGGGTTTAATCATGTGGCTCAAACCTGTCGTTGTACAACTGGCGGCAGAAATCACATGGTGCCTGGCGGGGTCAAAATCAAGGTGGTTGATGCCGTAGATAAACATGCCAAAGTCGTCGGGCATTTTCGCGGCTTTGTCGGGAATTTTGGTGGGAGCGCTGATAATCACCTTCTCAGCCCCGGCAGCCAAATGTCCTCTCACGCTGGGTTTCCCACCCCCCGAAGGCAGGGTCGGATCCTTGTGGGCTCCCGTGCAGTCCACCACCAGCCGCACCCCATGTTGACGCCAGCTGATATCCTGGGGATTCCTGGCGGATCGGAGGATGGTAACCGGCATCCCGTCTATTTCAATGAGCCCTTTTTCCTGATCCAGGATTTTGATGTCAAAGGCGTTTTCCGAGTACCCATACAAGAACCGTTTAAAGGTACCGTAGGTGGAATCCCTTTCAATGGTGTGGAGCACCGCTTCAAGCCCGGTTCCTACCTCCCGCCCGATATTCACCACAAATCCATCAAAATGTCTCAGCCGGATCTGTTCCCACAAGGTTAACTTCGCAATTCGGCCCAACCCGTTAATTCCCAAAAGATTCTGGTTATCAAACATTAGAAACCTCCTTCATATGCTTGCGATGAATATTTATTCCGCGTGTCAAAAGCAATTTCGGTAGTCTTGATAGGATAACTACCACGATAGATATTTCCGCGATGACCGTCGATGGAAATGTCATCGCCCACTTTGAAAAGGTTTCCGCCAATGGTACATTCCTTCTTCGTTTCATTCACAAACAGATCCGCGCAATTCACGATACAGATTTTTCCAATTTTGCTGGCCGTCACCGCCGCATGGCTCGTGACGCCGCCCCTGGCCGTCAGAAGGCCATCGCACTTGAAGATCATGCCGATATCATCCGGCACCGTATCGGGCCTCACAAGAATGACCTTTTTCTCCGGATATTTTTCGGAAAAAAGCGCCAGGTCATCGTCTCCGAATGCCACGATTCCACTCAACGCACCGCCACCAATGCCGATACCCCTGCCCACAAGGGCCATATCTTCTTTATTTCCTTCAAACACCTTTAAATGAGTGTCGCGCCTGATATTCTGGTTGCGAATCTGGAGGATATACAGGTCTTCAGGCTTTTCGGATTCAAAGGTGAATTCAATTTCCTGGTGAGCAAATCCAAGATTTTCAAGCAAGTCCCTGGCAAGGGCGTGTATTTTCTTGTAAATGCCGGGGAAGGCTTCCTGTAGGGACGTACCTTCCAGTTTCAGCTGTTTTCGCTGGGTCTTACCCACGGGCAATGAATGAACCAAGCCGGAAACAATATCTTCTCCCTGACTTCTTAAGTTGAAATCGCCGTAAAGATGAACGCCGGGTCTGCCGCGCGTGGGGTTATGGGTGAAAACAACACCTGAACCCGACATTTCGTTGCGATTGCCGAAGACCATCTGCTGGACAATCACCGAAGTCCCCCAGTCCTCCGACACCCTGAGATACTCACGATAAACCTTTGCCTGCTCATATGACCAGGAATCAAAAACAATGGAAATGGCTTTTTCCAATTGGCGTATCGGGTCCTGTTCAAACTCTTTGTTGCGCACCTCAAGCACATCCTTGTAGGCAAAAGCCAGTTCTTTCATCTGTTCCGCGCTCAAGTCTGTTTTGTATTTCACCCGGTATTTCTTTTTGTGGTCGGAGATGACCTTGTCAAAAACATCCCTCTGAATATCATTGGCCATTCCCCAGTTCTGCAGCAGGCGACGGTAGGAATCCCATGCGGCCCACTCGAATCCGGGCTCCCGGCTCAATTGGGCGGCAATCTCGTCGTTCATGCCCACATTGATTAATGTCACCATGGCACCTGGCATGGAAACTGCGGCTCCGGACCTCACGGACAAAAGAAGCGGGTTGTGGGGATTTCCGAATTCCCGGCCGCAAAGTTTTTCCAGTTTAGTGATTTGAAACGCGATTTTTTTGTCTAACTCCGCTTTCAGTTGCGGGTGTTTGTAGATGGCATGTCGTTCGCGAAACACCTCGGTGGTCAAAACGAAACCCGGAGGCACGGGAATACCGGCACCATAGAGTTTTTTTAAAAAATAGCCCTTTTCACCCACAAATACCTTGTTGTCCATTTCGGGTGATTTTTCGTTGAAAGGGCTTAAAATCAAATCGGGGTTGTACCGCATGATGCTGTTGATAATGTCAGGGCTGAAGTTGTCCACCATGTTGTGAAGTGTTTTCAGGATACCGGCAATAAACCCGTCGAATTTCTGCAGGAGAAAAGAGTTGGATATCATTTCCCGATTGAACTCTTCGGTTTTCTGAAGGAGTATCCTGTTTCTTTCTTCCCCTGAAAGGTTAGGATCTTTCATGAAAAGCTGCGGAACAATCGCATTCAAGGGGTATTCGTAAGATCGGATGAAATACTCGTTTATGATTTCTCGAATCCGTTCGGACATGAATTGAAAGATGTTGGTGTACTGCCCCAGGCTGAAAGTGGAAGAGGTGAGACTGTACCGGAACATCTGAAGGTTGCTGTTAAATCCCTCGTTGCTGATGCCGGCCAGCGCCATGCCTTCTTTGAAATACTCAACCACCTTGTGGATGCGATAGAGCGTAGTGGCTGAGATGTAGTTCAGATTGATACGGCCGATGATCCTGTCCATCAGATTCGCCGCAACCCTTTCAAGCCTGAAGATAAGACCCATGGCCTCGAATTTTGTTTCGCGGTAAACACCATACATGGAAGGGATTCCAAACGCCACGTGGCGCTTGTAATAGATACTTTCCCACGCTTCACTGGTTTCAGGGTCCAGAATGATCTGCTTGAGGCCCTTCATGAACAGGAAAACCTTGCTCAGGGCGCCGGAATGGTCGTTTTCCTCCACACAGGCCTTAAAACCGTATATATCGTCTTTGTTCACGAAACTGTATCGCTCCAGGATAGAAACGATGTCGACGGTATCGAAAGAATATTTCTCCCGCAGCAGGGCATAGAGGCGGCAGATATACAGAAATCTTTTTCGATCAATCTCATTGGCTTGGGGAACCGATGACAGCAACCGCTCCCGTGACGTCTGGGGCATATCGAGAAATCTCTCCGGTGGGCAGTCCTGTTCGGCACAAAGGGCCTTGAACATTGTGTGAATGGGCTCAAACCATCTGCCTTTCAAATCTATGGCATCATAAACGTCCTTGGGGAATCCCTTTTTTAGCGCTTCCAGGTCCCCATCGAACCAGAAATGGAATATTTTCCGGGTCATCTCGATGAGGGTGTTGTTCCCCTCGATGTGGACCTGTTTTCTGAGGAAGTGAATCAACCGGTCATTCCGATGGGACAATTCATCCATGGACGTGGTCACTTGGCGAATTTCCCCTTCAGCACCAATTTCACTAAAATATACGGGAAAGATAAAGGAGAGCTGTTTTACCTTTTTGTAAAACGGTGAAATATTGGAATTCAGGATATTGGTAATGTCCCGCTGAAAAAGATCCGTGTCGGAGATATAGACCCCGCCCAGACGCAGGTTAACGATTAAGGCCGACAGAAGCTTCTCCGGAATGGAAGACCCGTATTTTAGTATTTCAAGCCAGACCCTGATATTTTTCAGATGGTTTTTATTGACATGGGTTTTCCAGTCTTTATCCACATAAACGATCCCCGGGAACTCAAATCCGAAATCAATCAGCTTTTTTTCAAAATAATTGACCCGGAATTTGTCCTCCGAATCGTCAATATCAATGATCTTCTTTCCCAGGGTGGCAATGCAGTCGAGGATGGGAGAGGTATGGTCCCTTCGAAACACCTTGAACATATCGAAAATTTTGTCCAGGAATCTGAATATTTCGCTCAAATGGATCTCGCCAACCACCCTTGCCAGCAGGAAATTGATGTCACGGATCAGGCGATCTTTTAAACCGGACATGCCCGGGAGATAGAGGAGGTAGAAAGTATAATAAAATTTTTCAATAAATTTGTCGAAACTATCGCTTAATTGTCTGAAGTTATTGGATATATCTCCATAAGAAGGAACATTTTTAATCAAGGCATCAAAGGTGTCCGATCGTTTTAGTTTATGTTGAAGATCAGCAAAATATTTATTCCCGAGCTGCGCAATGACCGTTGTGTAATCCCGATGGAAAATGCTTTGATTTTCATGGTACCACTGTTCAATATTCGAGGTCTCCTGCCAGAAATCAATGTTAACTTCAAGAACTTGCTTGGTTAAATGAAATATTTCCTCTTTGAAATCCTCCAGATGCGCACTCTTACGAAGATGTTTTTTAAAAAAAGCGGAACAGCAGATATAGATATGGCGGTTTTTCACCAGGGTTTCTTCCAAAAGACTCATGCAACCCTCTACAATCTTCCTGTGCTTTTCCGGAGAATCCGCCAGGCGATCAATAAATTCCACCAGGGTCCTGACAATGGTTTCCTTGAGTTTATCGTCAATGTCGGATAACAGAAGTCCACGCAGGGTCTCAACCATCACATGGAACGTCTGGTCCGATTTTTCCAGTTCTCCATAAAACCAGAAATCATTCAGGGCAATTTTCCTCAGCTCCGCTACCACAAAACCATGGTTGGCATAGGGATGGTGGTATTCCGTCATACACTTCAGCGCCCGTTTATTTATACCGAAGTGAGACGTGGACAGACCGATAAAGTCACGATATCTTTTCGGAACGTGAACTTTGATTTTTTTCGTTTCTTCTAAATTGACTTCCAGTGCTTCCGATTGAATTGCTTTGTCCATACGCTCTGTCCAGGATGAGGTTTTTCTTAGTAATAGGTACACGAAGTGCTCTTGAAACAAACTGAGCACAACATTTTACGGCACACTTTTCAGGCAAAGACGCATCTCGTTAAGATCCATGGTCAATAATTACAACTGCTGAGAAAAAATCACAAGGGTATATGGCAAAAAATCCAAAAATGACCCCATTTGTTTGAAACTGAAAAACAAAGGAAAAATACATCTCCAAATTATTCTTTTCAAAATCACAGCAGATTGTGTATATGTGGGTGAAGGGGGGGCAGGGGTCGCTGCCCGGAAATTGAATATTGATGAGCATCAGGTGATAAAGACCCTGGTCATGGAAAATCAGAGGGGGGATCCTGTGTTAATAATATCCCGAGATCAAGAGCCTTTATATTCGCCTCAAATAAATCCGGCCTGGTAAATTTTTCCTCATAAATACTCGCTACACTGGAGCGATCGATTGGCAATATATTCGTACCTATTGTTGCCCCCATTAAAATCGTATTTGCGTATAGTCTGTTACCCATTTTCAACGCCTCTTCTGTGGCATTCACAACCCATAATTTGCGTGAATATTTTTCAATATTTGCCAGCAATTCGTGGATATTCGGGTATTTGGCCGCCCCGCTTATTACCGGTGGAGGATAAACAATTCTCGGGTTGGTGACTACCCAGGTGTTTGGGTTTGAATACTCCCCCATTACACGAAGCGTTTCTGAGGGCTCCATACCGAGAATGAAATCGGCATGCCCTTTTGGAACAATTGAGCTATACTCAATATCTTTTGAGATCCTTATGTGGCTTGCAACCGATCCCCCCCTCTGTGCAGCGCCAAAGGTGTCGCCTACAACAGTAAAAAAGCCCTCCCTCATCAGGGCCTGTCCAAGAATTTGGGCCAATAATACATTGCCCTGCCCACCGACACCCGCAACCAACACATTTAGTGGATCTTTTGATAATGTCTTCATGTCTATGTGATCTCCTTTATAATTGCACCTCTTGGACATATATCGGCACATACTCCGCACCCGGCGCACATGACTTCGTCAATAGCCGACCTGCCGGTTTCTTCGTCCCACATCAAACCCGGGCAATGAAACATCCTGGTACAAACCCGACCACATCCGCAGTCTTCTCCAATGCATTTTTCAATGTCAACATGCATTATAAAGGGTGCCTTTTTTTCGATTCGAGCCCTGACAAGTTCACAAACCCGTCTTACTACCAAAATCCTGACGCCATCATCGTCTTCGATCAGATCCAGAAGGGTGTTTTTTGTCCCCTCCATATCGAAAGGATCACACACCTCCACACGGCACCCCATAGATCGGCAAACAGCCTCTGTGCTTATGGGTTTTGCAGATTCTCCCATAACGTTTTTTTCAAGACCGGGATGCGGCTGATGGCCTGTCATGGCCGTAGCGCTGTTATCCATCACAAGTCCGATAAAGTTCGAACGATTCCAGACGCCGCTCGCCAAGGCTGGCATCGCTGCATGGAAAAAGGTGGAATCACCAACCATCGCGAGAACCGGTTGTTTAAAGCCGAATTGCTTGAGCTTACCCAGCCCACATGATACGCCAAAGGCTGAACCCATTGCATGGGAGGTCCTTCCCTGCCAATAACCCGAATTGAAGGCACCCAGGGTATAGCAGCCAACATCATCAAGGGCAAAGCCATCCCTGCCGTCGAGCTGCAATGTGTTCTTGAGTGTCCAGAAAAACGGGCGATAGGGGCAGCCCGGACACAGTTCCCAGGGCCGTTCAGGGTTCATCTGGGTCAGTGCGCCTAATTCCTCGCTGTATTTACTGTCACGCGGCTCATAGCTGCCCCCGGTTATTTTGACAAGGGCGTCTATCACGAGATCGACATTTACATCGCCATAGCCCCTCATATGGCCCGTGCGCATACCACAGAACTCAATGTGCGGAGATCCGGCAGGAAGGGTGGCAGCCAGCTCCATCACATTTCGTTCTATAAAAGGTTCCAGCTCTTCAACAAACAGGACCTGCTTTGTAGTGAGAAGGTGCTTGATTATCAGTTCTTCCGGTATCGGCCATATGGTGCCAAGCTTAAGAATACCGATTTTTTTGTCCTGTTTCAAAATTTCGAGGGCTTCTCTTGTGTATATATATGAAACTCCGGAAGCTATCACCAGTAACTCGGGGTTTTCAGGGCCCTCATACCAGTTAAATTCCTTGGGTGCATTTTCGAATATTCCCTTTACCTTGGCAAATTTCTTGATCTTTTCGGGATGAAGAACCAGAGGACCGCCCACAGTACAGTGGATACCCTTGGTGGGGTTGTACATATTCCATGTATCTTTAAAATAGGCTTTTTTTTCAAATCTGGGCAGATCACCGATTGAGACGTTGGCCCGCGTATGCCCAATACGGCTTACGGTACGTACCATACATATGAGCCCGCACTGCTCGGAAATCTCGAAAGCCCATCTCGTCATTTCCAGGGCCTCCTGCGCACAGCAGGGCTCAAGGAGCGGAAAATCCATCCATTTTGCTACAATACGCGTGTCTTCTTCATTGGAACTTGATAAAGGTCCGGGATCATCGGCAACAAGCAATACCAGACCTGCCTCAATTCCAGTCATTTGGAGGTTAGCGATGAAATCCAGAGCCACGTTAATTCCGTTCTGTTTCATTACGGCCATGCTTCTAATACCGGCAAAGGAGGCGCCGGCAGCTGATTCCAACGCCACCTTCTCGTTAGCCGCCCACTCAACATATATATTATTTTGTCTGGCCACTTCAGCGAGAGTGGGGATAATCTCGGAAGACGGTGTTCCCGGATAAGCGCTTACAAAGCCTATACCGGCCTCTAATGCTCCACGGGCAATAGCCTCATTTCCCAGGAGAAGATCAATTTTTCCCGGAGCATCCATATCAATATCGACCATTATCTATAACCTCCTTGCCGAATATTTTTTCCATTTTTTCAGTCTGATAATAATTTCTCTTTCAGCGTATGGGAAATACCCAAATAGCCTAAATCACCACTATATTTTCCCTTGAGCTCACGAACCGCACTTTTCTTTTTACTTAAACAGGCCTTCTTGAGATTCATGATATTTTCTTCCGGCAGCGGCTTAGTCTCAAGGAGCCCTTTTTCCATTGCTAATTCAACCAGCTTTTCACCTGTGCCGGTGCGGGGAATAAGGGTGTTCCAGCCTTTGTATTTTGAACGTCCTGAGCCTACGGAAACGTCTGAAAATTCAGCAGTCATGTCCCAGCAATAACTACACGCGGGATTGATATATTTTCTGATATCTTCAAGTTCTACCTCTTTTTTGGTTCCGTCTTTATAGTAGGCATCGTATGTATGACCGGGAGAATGGGGGATATCAAATTTAACAATATTTTTCAGATCAAAATTATTTTGGAGGTATCCGTGAAAACCTTCAGCGAGCGTCCACCCGCAGAAAAGCCCTATTATTAGATTGACATTCTCAATAGTTACCCTGTTTTTGGTTTTGTATGCCTTCATCTTAGATAATGCTGCTGAATGACAGGGCAAACTTACAATTCCCAGCTTTTCGGTACTGTCATAAGGCAGCCGATTTAATTCCTGTAATGTGGGACACGGCTCATAGCTGTTTCGAGCACATTCCATCAACTGCTCTCTTGTCCTTGCAACAAAGCCAGCGGGCACCTTTTTTTCGTCCATTTTCGCTACTATGGCAGCATCTATCAGACCTTCTTCAATGGCAACAGTTAACAATGCGGTCACCACACCCCCGTCCTGACCCCTTTCATGTATCCGGACGTCCGCAGCCTTGGCAAGGAACAGGTTTTTTGAAAAACCAATTTCGTTTGCGCCGAACGGTTCACCAAAGAATTTATTGCTCAAGAAGTCCATATCCGTAAATGTTCTTGGACAAAACTGGTAACATTGTCCATCTTCGCGGTCACAATTATCCATTACAACTATCCTGCCCTTATATGCAGTAAGATATGGGCAACCGCCGGCGCATGCGCCACAATAGACACACAGACCGCCCTCAACAACCTCCTTTATCAGATCCGTGTGCCCTTTGTTCTTTAATTTACTTTTTGTTTCAGGGTTTTCCTCCATACCAGCAAATCCCTCCTTCTATGATTTTCTCTAAGGGGTCGGAGCATATTGCCAAGAGGCATTAAGAGTCAAGCAGAAGATATTTTAAAGCATGGGTCAGCCCGTTGACATGAGACATTGTGCTGGACTTTCTCTCAAGAGGTCGGTTCAAAACCCTACACATTTAGCATCGTCCTTCAAATGATTAGGATAATCCGTGTAATCTGCCCGCTCGTGCCTTGCAACCCGCCCGCCTCGCGTTGCGAAGCATTGCGGGCAGGTGGCAGGCGGGTCTGCGAAATCTGCGGATTAAAGAAGATGTTTTCATTGACTTATTCCTTATTTTCAACAATATTACTCATAATTCATAACCTGCAAACTGCAACCTGTAACTCGCAATCCGAATTCCCAGAGGTTCTTATGAAGTATCATCTCAAATGCTGCCCTTTCTCGGGGGCAAGATAAGGAGGTAAGGAGATGTCCCTCATTACCATCACAACGGCTATCGCCTGCGGGGGAATGGCTACTGCCAGGCGCGTTGCTGAAGAGCTTGGTATTGTACTTTATGATGACGACCGACTCCAGGAAGAGGCCGTGGGAATGGGCTTTTCATCTGAAGACATGAAAAGCTTTGACCAGACAGCGCCGGGGCTCTTGACCCGTCTGTTGAGACTAAGACCGGCTGAATATCTGGAGTTGATGGCGGCAGCCGTCTACGAGGTGGCACGGCGCGGCGAAGGCATTATATGCGGGAATGGCGCACCCTATTTCCTGAGGGATTTTGGATGCGCCCTGCACTTGCGTATCCATGCCTCTGAAACCTTTCGTATCGGACGTCTTATGGAACAGGAAAAGATCAGCGATGAAGACGCGATGAAACTGATCGAAAAAGGGGACAGTGATCTGAAGGGGTTTATGCAATTTTCCTTTCAGATGGATTGGAATGATATAAACCTTTACGATGCAATTATTAACGTGGACAAGATCGGCCTGGATTCAGCAGCAGCACAGGTAATCGCGATGGCTAAGACCCGGCAGATTCAGGAGTGCAGCCTGACCGCTCTGGAGACAATGGAAAAATTGTCGCTTCTGAAAAGAGTGGAGGCCGCGATCCTGAAAAACAATATCAATCCCCAGGAATTGTTTTTTGAGGTCCCCGAGACGGGAGTTGTGAAAATAACGGGGTTGATTAATCCCATGCGCACGGTAGGTGGTGTCCTGGAAATTGTTAGAGCAGTGCCCGGGGTCAAAGATGTGGTCTGCGAGGCAGAGCGACATCCCTTGGGCGACATCTAACCGTCTTTCCACACAGCTTGTTGTGAAAAAGCGTTATAACTCGGAGAAAACAGAAGAAATCTGCTCCGGGGTAACACGACGCACTTTGCAGCGTGATTTGAATCATTTGATTGAACTTAATCTGGCCCGATATTGGGACGGTATTGTTTAAATATCAATAGGATAGCTTGGTCCGACCCCAAGCGCATAATCTAAACAGAAAACTATACAATCACTGGTTATTAAACACTGGTTATTAAAATGGAAATTGATAAAGAAGATATTATAAAAGCACATGATCACTCCAGTAATCATTATGACGAAATAATGACGAGTGAAATATGCGGATGTTTTTATTGTCAAAAAACTTATAAACCTTCTGAAATAATAGAATGGATTGATGATGGCACATGCGCGATATGCCCTAAATGCGGAATTGATTCTGTGATCGGGTCAGGTTCCGGTTTTCCTATTACTCAGGATATTTTAGGCAAGATGTGTGATCACTGGTTCTCAGCGGCATCATAAGGGATTAATGGATTTTTCAT
>SDBS01005276.1_pt1 | contig 12621 bp, 14 predicted proteins | sample 2277091 | NCBI WGS metagenome assembly SDBS01 (sample SAMN10404972, study PRJNA504765) | marine sediment metagenome | isolation source: marine sediment core GS10_PC15, 163 cmbsf | place: Arctic Ocean: Southern Knipovich Ridge | collected 2010 | reverse complement strand
GATCTCATACAGTGGCTGCTTCAGTACAATCAGGCGAATTTGAATCCGAACCTCAACAAGGTCGACTTTATCAACAGCTCCGTACTGGGAGCGCTGGTGTCGGTACTTAAGGATGTGCTGCTTGCGGGCGGTCGTTTTGCGCTGGCTGAGTTTGCCTCATACGTCAAAGAGATTTTTGCCATTACGCAACTGTCGAATGTTTTTGAGATTTACGACACCGAAAAAGAAGCGCGGGAGACATTCCAAAAGCCGGTTACCGCCTAATCTCCGGCGTCGCCGACAAAGTATTGGGAACATGCGATTGCCGGGCGGTATCGAAACATGCCCGGACAACCGGGCCGGGCATAAGACCGGGGAACATACTGATGGAACAAAGAAAGCGCCTTCTGATTGTGGATGATGAATTGCTGATCCGTGATCTGTTATACGATCATTTCAGCAGTTGCAATTATGCCATTACCCTGGCCGACAACGGCCAGTCGGCAATGGCCTGTCTGACCGAAGAGAAATTCGACACGGTGATCCTCGATTTGAAAATGCCGGACATGGACGGCTTGGAAGTAGGTTCGGTAATCCGCGAAAAGCAGCCGGGGGCGCCGATAATTATTATTACCGGCTATCCATCCGTCGAGAGCGCCGTCGAAGCGTTACGCCGGCGGTATTTTGACTATTTCGTGAAGCCGTTCAACATGAAAAAGCTGGAAAAGGCAGTTAGTGCCGCAATTCATGGGGCCGGCGAGGCCGACCGCCATCGGGGAGGAGAAGAGCGTGTCTGAACATCGCATCCTGGTTATTGATGACGAGGTGTTTGTGCGCGAGTTGCTCGAGGAGTATTTCGACCGCCTCGATTACGAGGTCAGCACGGTCGATTCGGGTGATGCTGGTATTGACGCTGTCCGCTCCTCCCGGTTCGGCGTGATCCTCGTCGATTTGAAAATGCCCGGCAAGGACGGCATCGAGACTTTACGCGAGATTCGGAAGATCGATCCGCTTTGTCTGATAATCATCATGACCGGATATCCCACGATCGATTCATCAATTGAGGCCCTGCGGGCCGGCGCATACGATTATGTCATCAAGCCGTTCAAGTTGAGCGAATTGCGCGAGGTTGTCGATCGCGCGGCCCGGGAATATCTGCTGAAAGTCGAAGTCGACCGGATCAAACAGAAAATTGAGGCCGTTGAGGGTGAGTTGCGCGATTATCGCACCGCTCGGTCCGATGGGGCCGAACAACCACCGGAACCACAAGACAAGCAACAGCCAAGTGAATACGCTCAATCGCAAATCCGGGAGTTGGAACAACTGCGCAGTGCCGGCTATCTCAGCAATGGCGACTACGAGGAAAAAAAACGGAAACTCATCGCCGGCAATTTGGGGAGCATCGGCTGATCCGGATGGCGGTTTCCTGCGGCGATCCTGAATGTACTGTTGGGATATGTGATGGAAGCCGGAGGTCGCTTACAAGACAAAAAATGTAAGGTGATTAAAATGGAGGGGTCCTATGTCCGATTTAAAAATTCTTGCTGTCGATGACTCGCCGACGATGCGGCGGATCATCGTCAACACACTTAAACGGGCTGGTTATGATGACGTAACCGAGGCAGCCGACGGCAAGGATGCATTAGCCAAGATGCAAATCGATAAATTCAATTTTGTCATCACCGATTGGAACATGCCGAACATGGATGGATTGACGTTCGTCAATAAACTGCGGGGCGATCCGGATACCAAAACGTTGCCGATTTTGATGGTGACGACGCGCTCGGTTAAGGATGATATCGTTTCGGCGCTGAAAGCCGGTGTAAACAACTATGTCGTCAAGCCGTTTACGCCCGACACGATCAAGGAAAAGATTAACGACGTCCTGAGTAATATATAGTCCGGTCCGGGGTGGAAACAAGGCATCTTTCAGAAGCCAGGAGGCAAATATGGGCAACCAAAAATTACCGAATTTCGAGTCGGAACTTCGTAGCTTGCGCGAGGCCGTGGGCGAAATGTTGATGCGGTTTGGGGAACTGCACAACCCCATCAAGGAATCCCAGGAGAAAATGCCCCAGGCCTCCCGGCAATTGAGTAAAATCAATAACCAGACCGAGGCAGCCGCCACGCGAATGCTGGATGTCGCCGAAGCGATCACCGAGCGTGACGCCGCGATGCTCAACCAGTTGAATTCGGCGAAGGAAGCGGCTGAAAAAAACGGGGCTCTGGATTTGGTTGAGAAAATCATCAGTTGCCAAAATCTGGCCGAACAAAACCAGAATGACGCATTTTCAATCATGGAAGCTCTTCAGTTTCAGGATATCACTTCACAGCAGTTGATCCATACGATGGATTTGCTGCAAGACATTGAAACCCGCATGGATATCCTGCTTGAGGTGATGGACGGAAAAACGGAGGCCAAAGAAAAACTGCAGAAAAAGGGAACCAGGGAAAAGACATACGATCCGAACGCGGAGTTCACTGTCGGTCAGAGCGGGCAGGCGAGTGTCGACTCGTTGATCAGCCGTCTCAAATCAAAGGACTAAGAGCGCGCGCCAAGTCTTCTTTGACGCTGGGCGGATGCCGGCGAAGCAAGCACGTTAGGGTTCTCCGGGCCGTGCAGCGGGACGGCCCGCAAGACGTCGGTGTCTTGATCGGCAACGTCGCCTGGTCAGCGAGACTCGGCTGGCGCGATGGTCACCGCCCACGGTACACGGCTTTGAATACCACACTTCTGTATTCATCAATTCCTTATTCCCGGTTTTGGTTTTACGCATAAGGGCGTGATTGGGGCTTTCCGCACCTTATTTACCGGTGATTTCCCCGACAAAATAAAGGTGATTTCCCGCTGTTTTTTTATTGCACACTGGCGAGGGCCGAATATATTCGGGAGTAAGGGGGGGATATGGGCCGGATTGAGCAATCGAAAGATACGGGAAAATCGCTGGAGGAATTCGTCTCATCCGTTGATGCTTTCCAGGAAACGATCGGCCGGCTCACCCGGCGGTATGAAGACCTGGAGGCGCGATACCTCGAAATCAATCGCCAGCTCGAATCAACCAACCGTCGTCTGCAAGCCGCCGTTGAGAAGAACCGCCGTTTCGGCGAATATCTTGATTGCATCCTACGGGGGATTGACGTCGGTGTGGTGGCGGTGGACGAGCACGGCACGGTTCGTTTTTTCAACCCCGCGGCCGAAAAACTGCTCGGCCGCCCCGCCACGGAGGTCATTGGTTCCTCTTTTGCCGAATTGTTCCCCAAGTTTATAAATGGGCCGCCTGATACGGTCCGGGGCAACGTACGGGAAATTGCGCATGCCCTGGAAACGACCGGCGAAACCCGGTTGCTTCATGTGGGCGACTTCCCAATCCCGGGCGACCACGATATGCCCGGTGGCATTTATGTTATTAATGACTTGACCGCGGCGCGCAAGATGGAAGAAGAACTGAGCCGGCTCAAAACCCTTGCCGCCCTGGGGGAGATGTCGGCCACCCTGGCGCATGAAATCCGAAACCCTTTGACCGGTATTGCCGGCTACAGCGGGCTGCTGATTCGTGACCTTGAAGAAGGGCCACAACGGAAATGGGCGGAACAAATCGAAGAAGGTGTGCATCGGCTGGACCGGCTGATTATGCACATGCTCGAATTCGCCCGCGCCCCGCAACTGGATCGGCGCCCGATCCATTGGCAATCTCTGGGTCAGGAAATCGCCAATGGCTTTGAAGACGGGATACTTAAAAAGAAAATCACGCTCGTGCGCAAGTTTCCGGATCGCTGGCCCGAGACGGTCGGTGACGCCTCGTTGCTGCGGCAGGCCCTGTTGAATTTGTTGCAGAACGCCCAGCAGGCAGTTGCGAAAAAAAGTGATGGGGAAATCCGCTTCAAGATCAGTGGGGGGGGGAACGGGGAGATGGTCCTTGAAATCTCCGACAACGGCCCGGGGATGGATGATCAGATACAAAAAAAGTTGTTCCAACCGTTTTTTACCACGCGCGAGCAGGGTACCGGCCTGGGCCTGGCCATTGTGCGCAAGATTGTCGAGGCCCACGGCGGTACGATCAGCGTCCATTCGCAACCGGGCCGCGGTTCGCGTTTTACAATCCGCCTTCCCGGTGGCGGATAATCCCGCGTGTACCGTCCGCGGAGCAGCATGGATTAAAAGGAGGGGCAAGTGAAACCGAGCATTCTAATTGTAGATGATGACCGCTTGGTCAGCGATTTTATGTCCGAGACATTTGCCAATGGTCCCTATGAAATTGAAATTGCGGACTCTGGTGACGCGGCCGCCGAGAGGATTACCCGGCGGGACTACGATTTGATCTTTTCTGACGTAAAAATGCCCGGCCTCAACGGCATCGAACTGCTCAAGCGCGTTAAAAAAGTGTCCCCCGAGACCGTGGTCATCATGATGACCGCCTACGGTACTGTGCGCAACGCAGTCGAGGCGATGAAAGAAGGGGCTTATGAGTATTTGCTCAAACCCTTCGGCCCCGATGAGGCCTCGATAGCCGCGGAACGCGCGCTCGAACACCATCGTCTGGTGCGGGAGAATCGCCTCTTGCGCCATGCAATCGCTGAGAAATACTCGTTCGAACGGCTGGTTGGAAAATCCGCGTCCATGCGGCGGATTTATTCCTTGATCGAATCTGTCGCCGACAGCCGGGCCACGGTGCTGATCACCGGCGAGTCCGGCACCGGCAAGGAACTGGTGGCCAAAGCCATCCACTACCATGGCGCCCGGAAAGACGCGGCTTTCGTTGCCCTCAATTGTGCCGCGCTTCCCGAGGCATTAATCGAGAGCGAGTTGTTTGGCCACGAAAAGGGCGCATTTACTAACGCCGTGCGACAAAAACGGGGGCATTTCGAGATCGCCGATGGCGGCACGCTGCTCCTGGATGAAATCTCCGAAATGCCCGCCGGTTTGCAGGCCAAACTCCTGCGCGTGCTCCAGGAGAGGGAAATCCAGCGGTTGGGCTCCGAGGTCAAACTGCCGATTGATGTGCGGATAATTGCGACCTCAAACCGGCATCTACCCACGGAAATAGAAGCGGGAAACTTCCGTGATGATCTCTATTATCGTTTGAACGTCATCCCGATCCACCTCCCCCCCCTGCGGGAGCGTCCTGAGGACATGCCCGCGTTGATTGAGCATTTCATCGACCGCTACAACGCCGAGAACAATCGCTCGGCCAAGCGGATTACCGACCGCGTGCTGCACTTGTTTGAAAACTACTCTTGGCCGGGGAATGTCCGTGAACTGGAAAATTACATCGAACGGGCGGTAGTGGTGGCGAAATCCGATATCCTGACCCCGGACGATTTCCCCTCGGAGCTTTTCATTGGCGGCGCGCGTAAGCAACCGGAAACCATTCGCTCGGGCGCGACGATTCGGGAAATGGAGCGATCGCTGATTTTAAAAACGCTCGAGGATCAGGGCGGAAACCAAACCCGGGCCGCCGATTTACTCGGGATCTCCACCCGGACGTTGCGCAACAAGCTTTACGAGTACGGCGTAAAAACGGTGAAATCGACCGGCGAAAAAGTAGGCTTGGACCAATAGTCATCACGGGCGGTCAAATCTGTTGCCATCTGTTGCCGGTTTGCGTATTAATGCAACATTGGCCGGTGGGTTTAAATGGAGCCGATGAGTGACATATGAGAATTTTGGATACAACGCTGGTCGGATTACACGACATCCTGGAATGGCCCGACCAACGCGAAGTGCCCTGTAAAGACTTGGACTTGGATTGTTTTGCCTTCGACGGGGTGGTGCCGTTTGGTAATTATGGCCGGTGTCACGCGTATGATCCGGGATCCGGACGCTGCATTTTTCTCGCCGGCCGGGAGAGGAATTCCGGATAATCCCGGCCTTGCGATGTGAATATGCCGGACTATGCCGATAACGACAGTGTAAAAAGCGCAGTGTCTCTAATGAAAATTCGTCTTTTGCCGGGCCGGAACGCAATAGTGCCTAAGGCATGAGAGATTGATGGTTTGTGCCGCGAGCCGCCTGCCTTGCTGACAAGGGACTTGACGATCCGAAAATTGCGACATTTATTCGTGAGCAATATGCAGTCTTTTTAATTGGGACGAGACCATGAAAAAACGAGTATTCATCCTGGCCTTGGCTTGCGTTGTTATTTTCGCGGTTATTTTTGTGACGGCCGCTTTTGCCGAGGAAGGTGAGAGCGCTGCATCGGGACACGGGTCCTCGATCGCGGGTGTGCTTGTCGCCCTGGTGGTGATTTTGCTGGGCGCAAAACTCGGTGGTTCGTTGTGCAACAGGTTTGGCCAGCCGGAAGTGTTGGGTGAGTTGGTCATGGGTGTACTGCTGGGGAATTTCTTCTTGTTCGGCATCGATATCTTTGAACCGCTCAAGACCGAACAGATCATCGCGGTTTTCGCTGAGATTGGGGTAATCCTGCTCTTGTTCGAAGTCGGGTTGGAGTCGAACCTGAAAGACATGATGAAAGTTGGGCTTTCTGCTTTACTGGTGGCGATGCTCGGTGTAATCGCGCCGTTTTTCCTCGGTTGGGCGGTGGGGGCCTGGTTTCTGCCCGAGGCCTCGATTTTTGTCCACCTCTTCCTCGGGGCCACGTTAACCGCGACATCCGTGGGGATTACCGCGCGTGTCCTTAAGGACATGGGCAAACTCGACACGAAAGAGGCGCGGATCATCCTTGGCGCCGCGGTGATAGATGATGTAATTGGCTTGATGATTTTGGCCATTATTTCCGGCGTCATCATTGGGATAGGCAGCGGCGGCGAAGGTTTATCCTCGGCCGGAATTGCCTGGTTGATTGCCAAAGCGATTATTTTCCTTATTGGCGCAATTATCGCCGGGCGTGTGGTTTACCGACCGCTGTTTAAGATCGCCAACCGGCTCCGGGCCGGGGGAATGCTGCTTATCGCCGCGCTGTCTATTTGCTTCACGGCGGCTTGGCTGGCCGATATGGTCGGATTGGCTCCTATCGTCGGCGCATTTGCCGCCGGGTTGGTGCTGGATAAAGTCCAGTATAAGGATCTGGGAATCGCCAAACGCCATGGGCTTGAGGAACTGCTCCACCCCATCGGCTTGTTTCTGATCCCTATTTTCTTTGTGTACATGGGATTACAGGTCGATGTGCGGGCTTTCGGACAAGGCCAGATCGTCGGATTTGCGTTAGTCTTGACGCTGGCGGCGATTATCGGCAAGCAGTCGGCCTCATTTGGCGTCATCGGCAAGGGGATGGATCGTTTTTCAGTCGGACTGGGCATGATCCCACGCGGCGAGGTGGGGCTGATTTTCGCGGGCATTGGGGCGAGTTTGCAACTGGATGGCCAACCGGTCATCTCGCCGGATATCTACTCGGCCGTAGTGATCATGGTCATTATCACGACATTAATCACGCCACCGCTTTTAAAGTGGAAATTTGGCGGGACCGCGAAAGCCACGCCGATACCGGCAAGCAAAAAAGGCAAAAAAACAACTCCGGTTGCCTGAACGATCGGCCCAACCTCACGGAAATATCATCAGCGCCGTGGTGATGGCCCGCTATCGCGGGTCACTGTTCCGGTCGGCCTACCCGGCAAAACGTGTAATCCGTTCGGCCACAGATTTTACTTTCGTTTTGTCTGTTTGGGGAATATGGTATTTGCATGATAATAATCGGCGGACTAATTGTTCTGGCGTATTTGATTGGGGCCTTCCCCTCGGCGCTTTTGGCCGGACGCCTGGCGCGCGGCATTGATATCCGCAAACACGGCTCCGGTAATATGGGGGCCACTAACGTCTTTCGTGTCCTGGGGGCGCGATGGGGAGTAATCGTCGCGATCTGCGACGTGGCCAAGGGCTTCGTGCCGCCGTTTTTATTGGTCTACCCCGCGATGTCCGCGTCGACAATCGATCCTTTATACTTGCAGATCGCTTTCGGCCTGGCGGCTGTTCTGGGACATGTATTCACGGTATTTGCCGGTTTTCGGGGGGGAAAGGGTGTTCTGGCCGGGTTGGGGGTCCTCTTTGCCCTGCTGCCGCTGGAAGCTTTAATCGCGGTATTAGTGTTTGTGGTGGTATTTGCCGCTTTCCGCATCGTCTCCTTGGGCTCACTCCTGGCTACGGCAACCTTGTGCGCGGTCTTGCTGGTCGAAAAATTCGTTTTTGATATTGCTGTCCGTTTAGAATTAGTTTTAACTTGCATTTTCCTCCTGATTTTAGTATTAATAACTCATCGGTCGAACATTAAACGTCTGATGGCGGGAACTGAGTCAACGTTTAAGAAGCCAGGAAGTTAGTTCGACCGATAAACAAATTGGTTGAAGGCCGACTCTCGCCTGTGACCACTGGTAGCCGGGGAGGTCGTTTTTTGCATGCTTTAGTATCACGGAAGATCGCTGTGCTTGGTGCCGGCGGCTGGGGTATTGCCATTGCTCGCGTGCTGGCGGAACGGGATCTGCGGCCCGTTTTATGGGAATTTGATCCCGCAACGTGTTTGCGGCTGCAAAAAACACGCGCATTGCCCGAAAAGCTCCCCGGCATCCGGATTCCGGACGGTATTGATATCACCAATGACTTACGAACGGCCGTATCCGGCGCCGATGCGGTCTGTGTAGTCGTTCCATCGCATACCGTCCGTAGCGTGGCGGAAAAACTTTCCACTCTGGGAACGGAAATTGCTCTTTTGGTGAATTTCTCCAAAGGAATTGAGGTCTCCTCGCTCATGCGGCTTTCGGAGGTCCTTGAACATGAGTTACCCGGAGGTTACCATGACCGGGTGGTTACGGTCTCCGGCCCCTCCCATGCCGAGGAAGTAGCGCGCCGAATCCCCACTACGGTCGTGGCCGCCTCGCCGTCGGCCGGCGCCGCCCTGGCCGTGCAGGAGATGCTGTCGACCGATTATTTCCGGGTCTACACCAACGAAGATATCATTGGTGTTGAATTGGCCGGTTCGCTGAAAAACGTCATTGCCATCGCCTCGGGGATCATCGATGGCCTGGGGTTGGGCGATAATACCAGGGGGGCTTTACTGACCCGCGGGCTGGCGGAAATCACGCGGCTCGGTGAGTCGCTTGGCGCGCAAGCGGCCACCTTTGCCGGACTTTCGGGTATTGGTGATCTGATTACCACCTGTACCTCCCGGCATTCGCGAAATCGTTATGTCGGTGAGCAGATCGGCCGCGGACGCACACTTAAAGAAGTCCTGGCGGGAATGGAAATGGTGGCCGAGGGTGTCAAAACCGCGGCGGCGGCCGTGCGGCTGGCCGAAAAATGCGGGGTGGAGATGCCGATTACCACCGAGGTGTATCGGATGCTCTTTGAGGAAAAACCGCCCGCCGAAGCCCTCGCCGACTTAATGAAACGGGAATTAAAACCGGAAACATGGGGATGATACGGGGATAACGGGTTCAATGTTCACGATGGCGGGAGAAAGGACGCGCGATGGCCGAAAATGGGGTTGACGGTCCCCGGCAGAAAAGGAGTGTCCGCCGCGTTAAATTCAAACGGGCGCCGGAGAGATTATATCACTCAATCTCCGAGGTTGCCCAAATAATCGATGTCAAGCCATACGTTCTTCGGTTCTGGGAAAAGGAATTCCCAACGCTCAAGCCGAAAAAAAACCGGGCCGGTAATCGAACTTACCAGAAAAAAGACATCGAACTGCTCCAGCGAATCAAGGCCTTGTTGTACAAAGAAGGTTATACGATCCTCGGTGCCCGACAGAAATTAAAAAAGGACCGGTACAGTGTCCGGGAAACGACATCCGAGACATTGGTCCCCACGCACTTGAGTACTGAGGAAGCTCGGTACATCAAACGGGAACTTGGCGAAATCCGCCGGGAGGTGGAGGAGATAATAGCACTTTTTGCTTGATTTTTTTAGTTTTTAGCCCGTTTTACTGGGCGCGTGCAAAAGCGGATGGCACCGCTTTTGACACCATAAATCGGGGCGTAGCGCAGCCTGGTTAGCGCACTCGCTTGGGGTGCGAGAGGTCGGCCGTTCAAATCGGCTCGCCCCGATCAAAACCTCAAAAAAAAAATAAGTTTGCCCGTCACCGACCGTCGATGATCTTACCGGATGCACAAACTTTCACACATCCTGCGGCTGGGCTGGGCGTACAAATTTTCGCGGGATTGTACTCTCGGTTACCCACCGTATCAGTTCACTATTGAACCGACCAATATCTGCAATTTAAAATGTACTTTTTGTCCGCAGAGTGATCCAGAGCATGCCGCGAAACGTCCGCGAGGGGCCTTGAGTATTCCTGATTTTTCCCTGTTTTTGCGGCGGGTGGCCGAGGTACGACCGGGCAACCGGAATCTCAACCTCACGCTGGACGGCGAGCCGTTTTGCAATCGCTATTTTCTCCAATTTATTGAAATGGCGATTTCCGCCGGCTATTTCCCTATTTTTGCCGCGAACGCGACTTTGCTCGATCATGAATCGGCCGAGCGCTTGATTGCCGCCGGGCCGTTTCGGGTTTCGATTGACTTTGCCTCAAACCGGGAAATCTTTGGGAGTATCCGGGGTCTGTCAGGGCATTTTAACCTGGTGCATGACAACCTATTGTATTTGATGGAGCAGTCAAGGCATATTCCCGGCATTCATTTGGATGTTCATGATATTGCGCCCTTTACGGGCGTGGAGCCGAGGGAGTCACTGGCCAAAATGAGATCGATGTTCCCAGCCAAACTTCCCGGACACATCAGGTTCTTTTCCCGAAAATTCCATAACTTCTGCGGTCATTTGGCTCTGGAGGGAAGAGGAGATAGTTATCGCCGGTGCCCTTATCCCTGGACGCAATTGGCGGTAACCTACAGCGGCGACTGCGTCGCCTGTTGCCGCGACACCTCTGGCCGGACAGTGCTCGGTAATGTATTCGAGCAACCGCTGATGAGCGTCTGGAATGGCCCGAAATATCGGGAATTCCGGCAAAACCTGATTCACCGACGCCCGGACCTGAATGCTGCCTGTGCCGCCTGCGACTTGCCGTACTCATCGGACTCCCGCTGGAAAATCCCGTATATGCTGCGATCTCTGCTTGGCCGGTAGGCGGCGCTGGAGACGGCGGCAAGAATATTTAAAACAGCTCCCATTTTTTTCTTTCTGCCAGTCGGATCACGGGTTACTATTTGTGCATGCCTACCGCAAAAATAGAACTGGTCGACGTCGCCCCCGCCGAGAAAGAGGAATTCCAGCAGGTTTTTCAGGAGTATCTGCGGGAACTTGAGACGTTGGGAGGTGGGGACGTCCTGCCGGGAAAAACTATAAAATACCCGGCCTGGGAACAATACTGGGATGGTACGCCGGGATACTCGGCGTTCTGGATTGTGATCGGCAATGGTAAGGTCGGATTCGTTTTTTTCCGTGAATTGACTGCGAGCGAGTGGCCCACTGTCCCACCGCCGACGCAGATCGCCGAATTGTGTGTTTTACGACCCTTTCGCAATCGGGAAATCGGCTCAACGGTGATGAAATTCCTGATTGAGGATTTCCGGCAGCGTAATGAGCTGCTACTCTGGGATTGCCTGATAAACAATCAGCGCGCCGAGAAAATGTATGATCGGGTGCTGGCCGAATTTGCCCGTGGGGCCGGGCCGGACTGGACGTTCGAAAAATCGGAGTTCCAGTCCGAGGCCGGGCAGATGTGGCGCTATGTCTGCGGGCCGGGCTAGCCGCTTCCGGCAGGCAACCCTGCCGCGCGGGAGAGTTCTTGCCGGCCCGGCATAACTGATTATTGTGCGCTCCGGCGAAGGGGCTGCGGTGCGTGATTCAATCGTAATTCTGATTCCGGCCTATAACGCGGCGGAGACGCTGACCGGGTTGGTCGAACGTTGCGGTAAGTCGGCGCCGGGGTTGCCTATTGTTGTGGTCGATGACGGCTCAACCGATTCAACCGCCGGCGTACTCCGTGATCTGGATGTCGGTGTCCTGCCCCATCAACAAAATCGCGGCAAGGGCGAGGCGCTCAAGACCGGTTTTTCCTATGCCCTGGAGAAGGGCTTCGATGCGGTTATTACACTGGATGCCGATTTACAGCACGCGCCGGAATCAATCCCCGATTTTATAAAATTGTACCGAACCGGTGATTATGATCTCATCATCGGCACGCGGAGAATTTCCCTGTCGATAATGCCGTTCGCGCGTTGGGTCTCCAACAAAACAACATCGTGGATCATCACCCGGATGACCGGGCAAAAAATCACCGATTCTCAATCGGGTTACCGGCTGGTTTCGACTGCTTTGTGGCACGAAATAAAATTATCGACGGCGGGGTATGATCTGGAATCGGAGGTTTTGATCAAAGCGGGGAAGAGGGGTTACCGAATTGGCGAAGTTCCCATCGAAACGATCTACACCAGTGGCAAATCATACATCAATCCCGTCGCCGACTCCTGGCGGTTTATCAGATTAGTCTGGCGAAACTTTGGCTCGTAATCCAATTTAATGTCATTCTCGTTCTCTCTATAACACTGTCGTTCCCGTTCTCCACCGCGGTCATTCCCGCTCTCTCTCTAACACTGTCATTCCCGCTCTCCAACCCTGTCATTCCCGCGGAGGCGGCCAGGTGGATTCACATTTGAAGTGCAACACATGATCGCAAAATAGTTCCGCTGGTGTTCGGAAGTCCAGGCATTTTCGCGGTGTATTGTTGTATGCTCGGATGA
>SDBS01005275.1_pt1 | contig 12623 bp, 8 predicted proteins | sample 2277091 | NCBI WGS metagenome assembly SDBS01 (sample SAMN10404972, study PRJNA504765) | marine sediment metagenome | isolation source: marine sediment core GS10_PC15, 163 cmbsf | place: Arctic Ocean: Southern Knipovich Ridge | collected 2010 | reverse complement strand
GCTCATATCTCATTAGTTCAGATTTCCCATTTATCTTCATGAATTGCATTTCTGCACGCTTTGACTCTTTTCCTGAAACACTTCTGTCTAATTCAAGCCCTATCATACCAAAACTCCATCGCAATTTCAATAGGGATGCTGCTGTAATGCGGCCAGAACGAGCTACGTCGCCAGAGCAGTTCGACAACGTCCGCGTATACAACCGAGCAGTGAACTCATAGTAACAACTCTGTGCATGAATAAAATTTAGGGCTTGTAACTTGAGAGAGTTGTCAGCTCTTTTTTTCTAAAAAGAATTACATGATTGATACATTTTTTTCACCCGTATACTTAATCCGATTTCACCTTTAAAATTCTTGGAAATATTTATATTTTCGCAAAAAATTGACATTTATTCGGACTTGGTATAGGCAAAATGGGGGTTTGTGGAGACATTTTGGTGACAAGATGTCACCTGGAAATTGCGGTGTTTTTCGGCTCTTGAAAAAGGTGACTTTGTGAGAAATCTTGAGCAGTAGCTGTGGATTGCCGACAGTCGTTCCCACGTAAGACATGAGTCTTGTTCTATACATCAATTTCCTCTATAATACAGTCCAGCGAACTTGGATTCGTTTTCACACCATCGGCACTAGGAAATAAAAAATGAAATGGAATTAGTGATTTCGTTACGCTAATATAGAAAGAGAAGGAGTCTATATTTCAGACCTTATACAGAAAAACATAACCTAATACATTACTGGAGAAACGCCATGAACAACGAAACCCATGTACAGCGACGTGAATTCATACGTAAAGCCATAGTCACCGGCGCGGCAGTCGCGGGAGTACCATTGGCTTCTGGTGGTGATCCGAGCGGACGTCCGTCCAGATATAAGCCTAGAAAGAAGATCAAAGTCGGCGTCATTGGCTGCGGAAGTGTTTCGCGTTCTTATCTGCCGAATCTAATAGCCTCGCCTTTTGTAGAGCTAGTAAGCTGTTGCGACATTATCTACGACCGAGCCAAACGGACAGCGGTCAAACATCATGTACCCCATCATTACCCGCATATCGACGAGATGCTGGCCGGCGCAGGATTCGATTTGCTGGTCAATCTAACTGATATGCAGGAACATTACCGGCTCAACAAGCAGGCGATTCAAGCAGGCAAGCACGTCTGGAGCGAAAAGCCGATGGCAGGCAACTACGAGGAAGGCAAGCGTCTACTGGAACTCGCCAATAAACAGAGCGTGTGCATCTGGGCGGCACCAACGGTCGTCACTAGCCCACAGTTTGCTTTTATGGCTAGGACAATTGCAAGCGGGGTGTTGGGGCGTATTTCGGCAGCCCACGCCTCTTATGGTCACCTTGGACCAACTTGGTCACCCTTCTTTTACGAAAAGGGTGGGGGCAGTTTGCCGGACCTTGGTGTGTACAACATCGCTACACTTACCGGCCTGTTGGGACCCGTGAAGGAAATCGTCGCCATGACAAGCATCGTGACGGCTACGCGAAGAGTCGCAGGTAAACCGATCAAAGTCGAAGCCGAAGACAATGCGATGCTGATTATGGATCATGGTAATTCCGTGTTGTCCCATGTACAGTGCGGTTTCAATTACTTCAGCGCACACGACCATGCACCAAGGAGGCAGGACCATCACACAGTGGCGATCATTGGCTCTAGCGGGAGCATGCACTTAGCCGGTTACGATTGGGCCCCACATGGTGTGGATCTCGCGACGGACGAGGAGAATAATCTAAGGCGGCACGCCTCCGATCCAGGCGAGTACTCGTGGCAATATGGAGCCTCGTACATGAGCGAATGTCTAGCTACTGGCAGAGACTCTCTGATCACACCTGAGCACGCGTTGCATATGGTTGACCTCCTGGCTGCTGTCAATGAATCGCAAAGAACGGGGCGGAGGATCAACATCAAATCAAAGTTCAAATGGCCTATTGTTACTTAGGAAATATCTAGTTGACCGTGGAGATGATACCAGGAATTGTATGTTGATTGATACATTTCTTCGTCACCGTATACTTAATCCGATTACACATAGAAAATTATCATGAAATATCGATATTTTCACAATAATCTACATTTATTCGGACTTGGTATAGGCAAAATCAACAATTGTGGAGACATTTTGGTGACAAGATGTTACCTGGAAATCGTGGTGTTTTTCAGCTCCTGAGAGAGGTGGCTTTTCGAGGAATTTTGGCATTTTGGAACTCAAGAAAAGGAGGGCATTTAAGTACATCTATGTGCAACCCGGTGCGTTTCTGATTGGTTGGTGGGACTGATATGAGAAATTTCAGAGTTCGTCGTTTATATGGCTTGTGAGGCGCTTTTCACCAAATTGTGAGACCAGCTCACGAAGACAATCTAATTCTTTTTGCCGCCTTTGCCTTTTCCAGGATTTTCGTTGTCTTCGTCAGTTTCTTCAGGATTTGCATCGTCATCGTCTGTTTCTTTAGGTTTTTGGCCGTCTCTGCCTTTTGCTCCAGGATTTTCGTTGTCTTCGTTCGCTTCTTTTGGTTTTTTGTTTTCTTTACCTTTTGCTTTAGGATTTTTGTCGTTTTCTTCTGTTGCTTCAGATTTTTTGCCACCTTTGTCTATTATTCTGATGGTATCTGCCTCTTTAAATGCAGTTCCATCGAGAAGTTCGCCGGTCACGGTCAGCTCAACATCACCCAATAGCGCCTGCTCAATGAGGAAGTCTTGAACTAATGAACGGCTGAACTTGATCATTGCTATCTGCTCCTCTTCATTGAACACCATCCAATCCGCAGGAATCAAACCTTCGAGCATAAGGGTCTCTAAGTTTATACCAGTGGCACTGCTCCCTTCCGGAAGCCGGAGATGGCACGTAATCCATTGGCCATTGCTGTTGAGGTTGAGTGTACTTGGGGTCACTTTACTTAAACTCGTATCTTCGTTGCTTTCATCTTCTGCATTATTCTTGTTGTTATCATCACCTTTTACTCCGATCGTATATAATCCTCCGAATGTTCTTCCATCGGTAAGTGCGCCGGTCACGCTCAACTCAACATCACTCGATAGCGCCCGCTCAATGAGCAGGTCATTCACTGCTGAGCGATTGAACTTGGCCTTCGCCATCTGTGTTTCTTCGTCAAACCATACCCAATCCGCAACGATTGTATCTTCGAGCATGACAGTCTTTGGGTCTATATCGGCAACATTATATTCTTCCGGAAGATTGAGATAGCATGTAATCCAATTGCCATTGCTCTCGAGGTTAAGTGTGTCGGGGTCTATGTCAACCACGATGAGCGTTTCGGACTGTTCGAGGGTAACAAGAACATTGTCTATGCCCCAGCTCTGAGTTGCCGAGCCGCTTTCAGAGAAGTGCAATACAAGAGTACTATCAGTATGATTGATTGTGAAGCTGCGATCAGAACTCGGAAAACTGTAAACCATATCACCGTAAGGTAAGTTACCAGGCGTGTCAATTTCTGAGTCGTTGGTTTGAACGGGATAGTTGTCGGGATATGCCTGAGTATTTTCAGGATTATAGTTGAAGGGCGTATCCAGAAGTACGGGGCCGCCTTCGGTGTTTAGGTCCCAGATGTATTGCTCATTTTCCTCCGTTGATTCTATAAGATATAGATCGAAATAAACTGAGGCGGATAAGTGTACTGGCAGGTTAGTCAGGCTTAGTGTTACAGTATCTTTTGCAGATTGACTCAAGAATTGTCCACCGGAAGGCGTTATATCAGGAACAGTGTCGGACCATTCAGGGCCTATCGTTCCCTCAAAATCATTAAAGTACACGTACTCCTGAGGAAATGCGTTATTTGCCAGAAGCGATACTCCTAACATAATAACGCTTGCAGCTAAAACCAATTTCTTTCTCATCACTTTTCCTCCGGAAGGTATTAATGTTTAGCAGCAAAACACGTAATTTCTTACTCAAGAGCCCGACATGGGTGCGCTAACAAGCCAGCGTTATGGTTGCACCCATCTCAAGGATTGACGTTATGACAACCGTGTTTTTTTATAGGAAATCTCACCGACACACCAGACGGTGTTATTTCCCTTCCATCCCTGGAGTTGAATAACTATGTTAATGTACCACGTCGAGGTCATTCCGTCAAGAAAATACTTCCTTATAAGAGATGATTTTTTAACAGGTTTTAAGACTTTAGAACGGCTGTGAGAGGTGTTTTAACGTTCTACAGTGGCCAAACTCAAGCTGGAAGGGTATCTGAGGTAGGGTCGGGGGATTTTAAGGCAAATTATGACGAAAAGAGCGGCTTTATTCGGCGTTCTGTGGGATTGTGTGAGTTGGCGTAAGTAGGCGTGGAATATAATAATGGACGAAAAAAACATTCTTCAGAATTTTGCACCTCGGCATAAATAACTTATATTTTTTATAGATTGAGGTCTTAGCAGGGAGGAATTGAAAGCCAAACAAACAAATTAGTTTACAGAATTGCGGGGAGATTATACGCGGATGGAAACGATTAAACACTTTAGTGTACACGTTGAAACAGGTGATATTTATGCTATAGAGCAGTCGTCGGACGCCAGGTTAGTCAGTAGCTGCGGCCCGCTTGCAGAGAATAACTTGAAGGATTTGAACAGCTACAATTACAGCAACGAGCAAAATGGCTGGATACAAAGAAACAGGAAACGGTTAATTTTATGGTTCCCCTGACAACAAGTGCAGGAAATATTCCAAGCGGTGATTTGCTACACTTGGTCCGCTAAAAACGTAAAGGTGTAACATGAATAGAAAAGAAACCAAAAATCAAATAAAAGAACTAAAAAATGAGTTGAAAACAGCCAATCGAGCAAGTCGTGTCCGACTTTTCAAGCTTGCTTTGGTCTTAGTCATTATTTTAATGGTCGCTGCTTTTATATATCCAAATCCGATAAGAGGCAAATTGAAGCATTGGGCCAAGCAGACTTTTAACATTTCCTTCTTACAACAGCACCCAGCCAAATAGTAAAGCCCCCGCGGTGCGGAGGGAGAGGAAAAGGCATGATTCACGCAGGGGCGTGAAGACTATCCTTTGGTTACTTCTCTGACCAGTCAATGTGTTATTTTTCAAACTTCCACATATCTACAGTCATCTCTTCAGCAGCCATCCATTCGGCGTGCCAGTCAAGAAACAGCACATTGCAGCCGTCTCTATGACGAGCTCTTGCTACCCGTCTGCCTCCGCTTATGGCCTCAATGTCGGAGTTGGGCAGATGTTCCGGTTGAAAGACGTCACATCGGGTGAGATCACGGTCGGTCGCCTTTCTGATTATAGTCCGCCACCATCCATCTTCGTTATCGGCAAGATAAATAGTAGAACCTGGACGTTCACAGTTGGTCAGCTTGCTATGCCTGGTCCATGTAGCATCTTCATCAGGCCAACCGTTGACGACATAGCAAAGGGTTTGTTCTTTGTCAGGATAGCTGGGACAGCGAAATATCTTGACGTTACGGTAGTCATCGTCAATAGCCTTCTGTGCCAAATAAGGCATAAAACACTGGAACCACGGTTTCATATCCGTAATTGTTGACCAACCAGCCGAGCGTGGGACGAACAAATCGTAGTCCTCGGCATATAAATTGGCTGCCATGCCAATTTGTTTCATATTATTTTTGCATACAACACCCTTAGCCTGTTTTTTTACCCGCTGTAGTGCTGGCATCAGTATCGCCATCAGCAAGGCAATGATGGCAATCACTACCAGGAGCTCTATTAAAGTAAAACCGTTTCGTTTTCGCATGATGTTTACTCTTCTCTTTCAAGATAAAGAGTTTCGCTAGTATGCTTATCTGTCTTAATTGTAACAAAGTCAGTCTTTGTAATGCAAGCTATTGGCTGATTTTTTAGAGTCTCAGATGATACCTCTTAAAAAAAAGTTCGTTGTTTAAATAGTGAGTGAGTGGCTTTAAGTCGAAAGATGGGGCGGTATCCTCAAAAGAATTATATTATTGAAACATTTCATTCCCTCCGTATACTTAATCCGATTACACACTTAAAATTGTCAAAAAATATTTGCTTTTTCGCAAAAAAACAACATTTATTCGGACTCGATATAGGCAAAATTGGCATATGTGGTGTCATTTTGGAGACATAATGTCACCTGGAAATCAGGGTGTTTTTTAGCTGCTGAATGAGGTGACATTTTTAAGAATTCTGGCATTTTACAACTCTCCCTGATTGACAATTTCATCAAGCCTTAAAAGTTTTTTCCTTTGTCAAACGTTTTTGCCGTCATCCAAATTTTTGCATAGGAAAGGACGAGGTCTGTACAAGATCATGAGCTGTGAAAAGCGTGAGGCCCACAAAAGCATGTTCTCGTGCAAACCTTCTACAAAGTGGCTTTGAAAATGGAATCTCTTGATAGTTCAAGGTGAACTCGGTAAGATTATTGGTTTGGTATGAAGAAATTTCTTTTTAAGCGTTTATATGGCAATGATGCAGCAAACGCTTGATTACGACTCAGGATCAAAGGAGCGGCTATGAGTTCAGGTATTGTATCACGACGCGGCTTTCTAAAAGGTTTATGTGCAGGATCGTTGGCTCTGGCGGGATGCGGTTCAGAGTTGGCCGGCTCCCGCGAGGCAAGGAAAAGGCCCAACGTAATCCTTGTTATGACCGACGACCAGGGCTATGGTGATCTCGGCGCTACGGGCAATAACCTCATACGAACGCCCAATATCGACGCCATGGCCCGCCGGAGCGGCTCGATGGAGAATTTCTACGTTTGTCCCGTATGTGCTCCCACCCGCGCGTGCCTTATGACCGGCCGATACAATTACCGCACGCGCGTGGTCGATACATGGGTCGGCAGGGCGATGATGGAGCCGGAAGAGACCACCATTGCCGAAATCCTCCACGACGAAGGATACGAAACCGGCATCTTCGGCAAATGGCACCTCGGCGACAATTACCCCATGCGGTCGATGGATCAGGGCTTCACCGAGTCCGTCGTACACCGCGGCGGGGGTATAGGCCAGCCCGCCGATCCGCCCGGGGGCGAAGGCAAATACACCGACCCGATCCTCATGGACAACGGCCAACCGAAACAATTCAAGGGCTACTGCACCGATGTGTACTTCGGCAGGGCATTGAGCTGGATGTCAGAATGCGTCGCTCAATCGAAAAGCTTCTTTGCCTACATCCCCACAAACGCCCCGCACGGCCCGTTCGGCGATGTTCCCGAAGACCTCTACGAGAAATACAAAGCGATGGACCTGAGCAACCGGAACTTCACGCAGGACAAGGGGCACAAACTCCCCGCCGATGATGATCCCGACAAGCGGGCCCGAATATTCGCAATGATCACCAACATCGACGACAACATGGGCAAGCTCTTTGCCAAGCTCGACCAACTTGGCATCACCAAGAACACCATCGTTATATTCATGGTTGACAACGGCCCCAACGGCCGCCGATATGTCACGGGCATGAAAGGCATGAAAGGCCACGTCCACGAGGGCGGTATCCGTTCGCCGTTCTTCTTCCAGTGGCCGGCCGTCGTCAGAGAAGGCATATCTTCGGACCGAATCGCCGCCCACATCGATGTGTTTCCCACAATCCTCGAAGCCTGCGGCGCAGCGAAACCAAAGGGCCTTAAGCTCGATGGCAGAAGCATCCTGCCCCTGCTCCAGGGCAAAAAGATCGCATGGCGCGATCGCACTATCTACATCCAATCGCACCGCGGCGACGCACCCGTACTTTACCACCATTTCGCCGCAAGAAATCAGCGATGGAAACTCCTCCACGGAAGTGGATTCGGACGCGAAAACTTCGATGGCGAGCCGAAATTCGAACTCTACGACATGGCCGCCGACCCGCTCGAACAGAACGACCTCGCCGCCGAGCGACCCGATATCGTCAAGGCGATGCGAAAACAGTACGAGGCATGGTTTGCCAACGTCAGCGGCACCAGAGACAACAACTACGCGCCGCCCCGTATCCATATCGGCACTGCCCATGAAAATCCGGTTGTCCTCACGCGGCAGGACTGGCGACACGCCAAAGGTCGCCCCTGGGCGGCTGATTCCAACGGTTACTGGGAACTCTACGTCGCCAAAGCCGGCAAATACGATATCAAGATCGATTTCCCTGCTGCAAACAGCGACGGCGAACTGCTGTTTGAAGTCTCAGGTCGCAGAATCGGCCAAACGATCGACAAAGGCGAGACTTCGGCTAAGTTCACAGCTATGCCCATAGGCAAAGGCCCTACTCGCTTAATGGCTACACTTACCCTCGCTGAGGTCACCAAAGGTCCCTGGCACGTGAACATAAGCTGGAAATAGCAGTTAATAAGATTACTGATGGTGTACGAAAAAAAGTATGCTCTTTAACGGTGTAAATGCAAAATGTAGGATATAAATGAAAAATTGCCAAGAAATATTTGTATTTTCGCAAAAAATTGACATTTATTCGGACTCGATATAGGCAAAATCAACATTTGTGGAGACATTATGGAGACATGATGTCACCTGAAAATCAGGGTGTTTTCCGGCTCCTGAAAGAGGTGACTTTTTGTCTGTTATGTCACTCGTCCACAGCTTCTGTTTTCGGCAGTTTTTCTCGCCACTCTTCGGCTTTTTCTGGCTTGTTCCAGACTTCGTAGAGTTCGATTAGATTGTTCCATGATTTCAACGTATGTGGGTGGGTATCACCGAGCTTGAGGCGGCGACCTTCGACTGCTTCGAGTAATAATTTCTCCGCTTCTTCGTAGCGGGTTTGAAGCTGAATTGGCTATTCATCAAGAAACTGAAATTTAACTAAAATCGGCTTATGGTCTGATGGATAGAGGCCGTCAACATTGTAATCAATTTTCTCATAGCTGAGGACTTTGACATTTCCCTTGTATAAGATCCAGTCAATTCCCTGATCTTGCTGGGCACTGTCTTTCAGAAGTAGAGGATTATCTGATTTTCCATCTCCGACAAATGTTCTGTGCACTTCACCTCCCGGTCTTGCATTGAAATCGCCCACCAGAAAAACAGGCCGGTCTTTTGTCCATTCGCCGAACCGGTTGAAAGCATTGATTCTCTCCAGGATGAGTTTGGCACTGTTCAGTTTTGCCAGGTTATAACCGCTCCTGGCAGTGAAGAAGTGTGTATTGAATACGTAAAACTCCTGGGTGTTTTCCCAATGGCCCCTGTAGTCCTCCGGGTATGGACTGGTTTTCCCATCAGCCGGTCGGTTTATAACGGCAAGGCGTGCCCAAGTTACAATTCGTGGATTGATCTCTGGTCCGCTGCCAAGTATTTCCGGTGTTTCAGACAGCTGAAAAGTCGCCATCTCCCGGAGGCGAAACTTGTCACGCCTGAAGAATATAGCCATGTGTTCATCATCATCACCGCCCTTGCGGCCCTCTCCGACAACCACGTATTCAGTCAGTTTGTCCATCAGGAAATCAATCTGCTCCTTCAGGCCTTCCTGCGTTCCAATTATGTCCGGACTGTATTTGTTAATCATATCAACTTGCCAGTTGCGACGAACCGACCATGAAGGCTTAAAAGTGGGGCTGGCAAACTTAAGATTATAGGTCATCACTTTAATCGTCAGCCTTTCTGTCTCCTGCTCCCTGTCCCCCTGTGCATCTCCAGTAGCACATAAAGCCAAACAAAACCAAATCATTATGTATATCACTTTACGTTCTTTAGAATGCTTCATTTTAAGGTCCTTTCTGTATAGTTGCAAAAGGTGACTCAGAACAGATTCTGCAGAATGGAAATTTCTCATTCAAGCACTTGCAGAATAGATTTCTCACCGTTCGAAATCAATACAAGAACTACCTTCCATTCTACCACAAACCGTGATTTTGTGAAACAGAGCAAAGTCCTACTACTCCCCCCATTTAGGGCTCGAACCTACAACCTAGCGCTTAACAAATAGCCTTGGGGAGCTACCGAAAAGCCCGATAGATCGTCTGCTTGGGATACAATTTCTGGCTTTATTTATAGCAACTTTTCGGTTTTATTTGTAAGCTGGTTTGTAAGGACCTTTTGTGGCTTGCGGTAAGTCTTTATTCAGTAGTGCCTTAGTATTTTAAGGCAACATCTAAGTCAAGGTTTTAGGAGTCCCTTAACGACCATCGGTAAGAAATAGCAGTCTGTTTTAGTGCAGCAGTGGTTCTTCTCAATAGTCCTTAAATTTTGCCAACCAGCCGGTCCCATGGTTCCTCCAGTCGGCTGGCGTGAGACCGCCAGCTGTAGTCCAGGGCCCGGCTGTGTTGTATCGACGGCTCCACTTGAGTGTGAACAACTCCTTAAGCCCCACTCTTCTGACAGTATAGTCCACAAAAGCGCCGTTTATGAATCCATCGTGGCGGTTGATGCAAAAGCGCTGCATTGAATCAGCATCGCCATTCAATCTCTCGCCGTCATAATGGGGGGGTGTATCGGTATCGTCCGGCCAGCCGCACCAGAACCAGCAATCCAGAAACATCGGTATATTAGAGCCGCCCTTGACGTCAGGACTCTTCCAGAAGAACTCAGCCGGCTTTCCATAGAGGGTCGGCTGGCCACACACGTAGACCCAGCCGTTTATCCCATAGCTGCCGTACGTACCGGCTGGCCCGTACGTACCGGCTGGCCGCGAGCCGGTCACAGCCAACCTGCCCCAGGACGTAAACGTGTCCCCGCCCACTATCATGTCGCCGCCCGAAGCTCCTGCTGGATTTTTGATTTTTTTCGCCATCGGGCAGACGCGTATCTTCTCATCCCGATAGTAGTAGTCGTACAGGACATCTATCCAACGCCCTGAACCGCTTATGCGTCTGGGAAAGAAGCCGTTGTTGTCGTCGGTGTACATTGCAAAGATAGTGGCCCATTGCTTGAGGTGGGCCTGACAAATGACTGTTCTTGCCTGTTTCTTTACCCGCTGCAGCGCAGGCATCAATATTGCCATCAACAACGCAATAATGGCGATTACAACCAAAAGTTCTATTAGTGTAAATCCTTTACAATATCCTGGGCTTGAAGTGCTTCGTTTGTGCATGATAAACCTTCTAACCTCTGCTTCTGCTTTTTCTATGAGATGCGCAAAAGCAGCTTTGTGTCTCCTTAATTTAGGCTATCTTGCCGGATACAGTATTATACACCCAAATCTGATTTACTGCAACAGCGAAATAGCTCAAACTCAGGAATTTTTTGAAGACACTAACGAACCGGACCAACCAATATCGGACGTTATAAACGGTGTCATGAAGGCTCATAAGTATTGATAACAGATGGTCTTACAGCTCACAGCCTATACAAATTGCCAAGAGCATGGGAAAAAACACATGAGTTGAGACAAGTTATTCTTGAAGTGAAGCATCGAATGTGGTATAGAATATAATGGTGGGGACTAAGCTTAGTAATTGTTTTTTTTGTATTTCTATTGCCGGTTGATGTTAGGCATTTGAAGGGGGGCAAACCCGAGGAAGGAGGTAGTGTCAAGTCATGCACGATTGTCCTGGTCAGAACAAAGAGGGCGCAGTGAAAATGAACCTCATTATCGGTTGCTCTGGTGTGTGGTCAAAGCCTAATTATCTTAACTTTTTTGAAGGAGAACTATTATGTGTAAAAGACTAATCTATTTGACTTCCTTTGTTTTGGTGCTGGTTGCTGTCCCACTGGTAACTCATGCACAAGTCGATAACCTACTGCAAAATCCGAGCTTTGAAGAGGATGAGGTTATCTTAGATGACCCGGACTATGAACAATGGGCTACTTGGAATCCAGAAGAGGGTGCTGGTAGTAGCGTCACAGTAGACGAGACAGAGTTTATTGACGGCACCAGAAGCCTTAGGGTTGATCCCAAAGGACCTGAGAACTGGCATTTCATTGTGTTGAATCTATCCTTCCCGGCCGATCTTAATAAACAATATACCGTCAGTTTCTGGGCCAAAGCGGAAACACCACGTCCCCTGACCCTACAGATGAAAGCAGCGGATAACTCTATTAGTGCCTGGGGAGCAACAGACTTTGATTTGACGACCGAGTGGGCCGAGTATCACTATACCTCAGAAGTCTTGCACGCCGATGTAAAGCTTGAGATCTTGTGTGCTGGCTCTGAAGTTCCACACTGGTTGGATTTTGTTTATGTCTATGAAGGAGAGTATGTTGCCGGAATTGAACCGATAGAGGGCTACCCAGAAGTCTATGAAGCCTATGAAGCTTATAACCCCAAGCCGCGTAATGGCGCCAGAAATGTGCCGCAGGAAGTGGCCCTGACGTGGAAACCAGGTGCGTATGTGGAAGGATTATCACCCAAGCATAGGGTTTTCTTCAGCGAGAACTTTGACGATGTCAACGATGGTATCGGTGGAATCGAGCAGGATGTTGAACGCTATCCTATCGACGGAAGCCTTAGCTTGGATTTGGATAAGACTTATTACTGGCGGGTTGATGAGGCCAACAGCACTACCGGCTGGGATGTAGGAGCCCTCTGGCGATTTACAGTAATCGATCATCTTACTGTGGACGATTTTGAGAGCTACAATGACCTTGACCCCACTGACCCCAACAGCAACAGGATATTTCTGACGTGGATAGACGGATTTGAGCAGCCGACGAATGGGGCTATCGTCGGTTATGCTGATCCTCCTTTTGCCGAGCAGACTACCGTTCACAGTGGCAAGCAAGCGATGCCATATTATTATGACAACGCTG
>SDBS01005274.1_pt1 | contig 12624 bp, 7 predicted proteins | sample 2277091 | NCBI WGS metagenome assembly SDBS01 (sample SAMN10404972, study PRJNA504765) | marine sediment metagenome | isolation source: marine sediment core GS10_PC15, 163 cmbsf | place: Arctic Ocean: Southern Knipovich Ridge | collected 2010 | reverse complement strand
ATCTCCCTGATGAGCTTGTAATTGTGAATAATGTGGAAAAGGAAGTGAGCTTTCAGATAAAAACAAAAGTTAAACAACTAATACTATTAAATTTTTTCGGACATCCGTATATCAGTGTTGATCTTACAAGCTTAGTTCCTGGAAAAAACAGCATCAAACTGTCTAAAGATTGGATTAGTCTTCCAAGCTGGCGTCCTCTTGATGTTACCGGTATAGTTAGACCAAAACAATTGGCAATAGAGACTGAAAAAACGGATAAGAAACAGGTCTCTGTCAGAGTTGTAATAAAAGGTACTCCACAGGATAGAACCTTTATCAAAAAGATAATGGTCGAACCAGATAGTATTATCCTTATTGGAGGTAAGAGGAAACTTAAAGAAATTAAGGAAATCGAGACAGATACGGTTGACGTCTCAAAAAGAGACAAGGACTATATTACAGAAAAGTGGTTAATTATGCCTGATGGTGGTTTCTCAAGCGAGACGCAAAGGGTAAGGGTGAGTATTCTTTTTGAGAAGTACGTTACAAAAGCCCTACAAGGTATAGCAATAACTCTAAAGGGAGACGGAGATTTTACAGTTAATCCAGAATCCATTGTTGTAACAGTTGGTGGACCTGAGAATCTTTTAAGAGGTTTAAAACCCTCTGATATAAAAGCATATATTGATGTTAAAGACAATGAGAAATATGTAATCCCTTATTTCAATCTTCCAGAAGGTATCGTCTTTGTTAGTTGCGAACCAGGCAAGGTAGAGGTGAGAGTGAGAGAGTCAAAATCTGAATGAGGAGAAGACATAAGGAATAGTCTCATTGGTCCTATTTGTCTGATTGGTCACATTGGTCATATGACCTATTTACTATTAACCATTCACTGATAACTGTGGGTTTATCTGTGTCCAAATCATAAGTTAGAGAATAGATGCTAGTACTGGGGATTGAAACTTCATGTGATGAAACAGCTGCAGCAGTTGTAAAGGATGGGGATAAAATACTTTCCAATGTTGTGTATTCACAGGATATTCATTCTCAATATGGTGGAGTTGTTCCTGAACTAGCATCAAGGGACCATATCAAGAACATAATACCCGTTGTTATAAAAAGTCTTCAAGATGCAAGTGTCTCTTTATCTGAAGTAAACTGTATAGCTGTAACACAGAGTCCCGGTCTCATAGGGTCACTTTTGGTAGGGCTCTCATTTGCGAAATCTCTTTCCTATTCTCTCGATATCCCTCTTATTGCAGTAAACCATCTTGAGGGGCATATCTATGCAGATTTCCTTACATACCCCAAACTCGAACCCCCTATTTTAGGACTTATTGTTTCTGGAGGTCATACTGACCTTCTTGTGATAAAGGAGAAAGGGGAGTATCAGCTTCTTGGTTCAACTCTCGATGATGCATGCGGCGAAGCTTTTGACAAGATTGGAAACTTGCTTGGTCTTTCATACCCGGGAGGACCTGAAATAGAGAAAATCGCAGAGAGTGGCAATCCGAATGCAATTCCGTTCCCGCTTGGAAGGGTAAAAGGATACGACTTCAGCTTCAGTGGTTTAAAGACAGCGGTGCTTTACTATTTGAAAAGGTTGACAGAAAAGGAGAAAGAGAAGAAGAAAGAAGACATTGCTGCATCGTTCCAGGAAACAGCAACAGAGATGTTGGTGAAGAAATCACTAAAAGCAATGCGTGAATTGAAAATAATGAGGATAGCTGTTTCTGGAGGGGTAGCAGCAAACGAATGGTTAAGAGAAAAGTTTAAGAAACAAGCTAAGAAGATTGGTTTTGATGTTTATTTCCCTGATAAAATACTTTGTACGGATAACGCAGCAATGATCGCTGCTTGTGGTTATGACCATTTCAAAAAAGGGGATATCGCACCAATTTCCATAAAAGCCGAACCAACAAAACTTATATACTAATTCTGTTTTTGTCATTGCGAGCGAACGGAGTGAGTGTGGCAATCTCAGAGCGTCTTTGAATGTAGTGGGGTCAGACCCCTTCCGTCTATTAGCTTATATATATTTTCTTCCCAAAATATGGGAACGCCTTAAACTTTTTCCTTGACAGTGATATTAAACTACATTATGTTTAAGTTAAATCTGCCATAATTAGTACTTCACAAAGGAGGTATGTATGAGGAAATACTTGTTTGTTCTGTTGCTGCTTCCTCCACTTATTCTATTTGGTAATCCAGTAATTGCTGAGATATATTTCACAAAATCGACTGATGGGGGCGTAAACTGGCCTGATAGTTGTTCTATTGTGGGTGGGAATGAAGAGGGAGTGCTTGACTATCCGCCAGCGCTTGATGTAAGGTCATCCAATAGATATTACACAATCTGGGCTACTGAAAATGGCAGAATTCGTAGTAGTTTTTCACACAACGGAGGTTCCTGGTGGGGGGGCGATTGGTATTCTCCAGTAGATGACTGGACATCCTCTTATAAATACTCACCTGTTCTTGTAACAGATACAGCAGGAATTGTCTATGCAGTATGGGAGGATACAAGAGGGAATTCTATTGATATCTATTTTGCAAAATCTTCAGATAATGGACACACCTGGACAGATCCAAACATAATAGTCAATGATTCACTAATTTCAGCATGTAGGTTTCCATCCATTGCTGTTGGTCCTATGAGTGATATCTATGTAGTTTGGCAGGATAATAGAGGGGGGAAATGGGATATTTATTTTACAGAATCAACTAACGGGGGATGGGATTGGCAGCATCCTGATATCTGTATTACCGATTCGCTTGAAGGAAGTCATATAACACCCGTGCTAAAAATGTGCAACAATACTCTTTACATTGCATGGGTAAATGAAAGCTTCTTGAGTAACTCCTACAATATATATTTTGGAAAATCGATGGACTGCGGACAGACCTGGATGAAGAAAACAATTAATAATGTTGATACACACGAAATGGGATTGCCATCTATGGATGTCAGCGATTCCATAATTGGTGTTACCTGGCAGGAAGAAAGAAGTGGTGAATCTCACATCTTTTTTAGCGGCTCAACAGACGGTGGATTAGATTGGTCTAGTGATACACAGGTGGATGATGGAACAGTTGGAGGTAAATACCATCCTTCTGTGGGGATAGATGATTTGGGTGATGTTCATGTTGCATGGGATGATGAAAGAAATGGTCATTCACAGATCTATTTTGCAAAGTCTGAGGATGAAGGTTCCACATGGACTACTCCAAATATGCTAATAGGAGACTATGATTACGGTTCTTATCAGGACATAATGCCTTCGCTTGCAATTGACTCAGGAGAGATATGTGTTACATGGCAACTTGAGGGCACAATCATAATTGGCGTCGAAGAAAGAACTTCGCCATTTCTCTTATCGGCTATTAGTATTTACCCAAACCCCACTTCTCTTTCGTTTGCCATTTCTTACACTTTACAGCGTGATGAAGAGATTTCTATTGTACTTTATGATGTTTCAGGTAGACTGATCGACGAGATTACTTCAGGAGAGAAAAGAAAAGGAACCCACATAATATACTGGGATAGAGAGGATAGATTTGGCAAGTATGTAAAAAGAGGAGTATATTTCCTACATGTAAAGACAAGCAATAAGTACATAAGGAAAAAAGTTGTCCTTCTGTAGTTACGTAATCGTGTTATCCAATAACTAATATTTAACTGGGCGAGCTTGTTGCATTCGGTTGAGCTTGATCTCATCCCCTCTAAAAAGAGGGGTGTCATATACCATACGGTATATGACGGGGTGTGTAATTCCCTCTCGAGAGGTCTGCCAACGAGAAGGTTTTGCTAGACAGGTCGAGACTATGAAGTCTCTCCTACATATATGATGGTTATGTAGGAGGGGTTTCTTAACCCCGATGTCTGCCATAACTACAATTAAAAGATGAGGCTACAATAGACGAGGCATCTTGCCCCGTTAGAGATTTATCCCGTAGGCTTGTCGTATGGGATAGGAAATGCTTGAACATGCAATTCCGTTAATTATTCTTATCTCTAACGGGGTTCACCTATTTCTGAGGGATTGTCATTGCGAGGAGTGGAGCGACGTGGCAATCTCAGTGTGTCTTTGAATGTATTGGGGTCTGACCCCTTTCGTCTACATCATACTAATAGGGTCGATGTCGTACAGGATGTGGAGACCTTTAACCCTGTATTCATCCTTCAATGGCAGTAGGATTTTTTGGATAAGGAAAGGTTTTTTGCTCTTTAGAAGCATATGATAGCGGTATTTTCCCTTTAGCTTTGATAGGGGGCATGGAGCAGGTCCCAGAACATCAATCTTGAATCCGTTTTTATTAATTTTCCTCTTTATTTTGTTAGTAAGTTCGTTGGAAGAGGATTCCACTTCTTTCTCTACCATTGAGGAGAGGATAATCCTTGCTAACCGTGCAAAGGGTGGGTAATTGAGTTCTTTTCTTATGACAATCTCTTTCTTGTAGAATCCTTCATAGTTATGTTGTTGTGATTCCTTAATAGCATAGTGTTCGGGTGCGTATGTCTGGATAACCACCTCACCTCCAAGAATTCCCCGACCTGTTCTTCCAGCTACCTGAGTAAGCAACTGGAATGTTTTCTCCTGTGCCCTGAAATCAGGGAAGTTCAGAACCGTATCACTCGAGATTACGCCAACAAGCGTAACCTTTGGAAGGTCAAATCCCTTTGTAACCATTTGTGTTCCAAGAAGAATGTCTGCTTCACCACCTCTGAAGCGGAAGAAGCTCTCCACATGTGCCCATTTTTTCTTCATCGTGTCGAGATCCATCCTCATCACCTTCAATTCGGTGAATTCCTTTTCGAGATACTGTTCAATTCTCTGTGTTCCCATTCCTGCATAGAAAAACCTTGAACTTCTGCATTTAGAACAAATTCTTGGTGCTTTTTCTTCATACCCACAGTAATGGCATTTTAAGAGAACATCATTTTTGTGATATGTGAGGGTTAGATCACAGGATGGGCATCGCGGGGAAAACCCGCAATCTCTGCATACAAGAAAATTTGAGAAACCCCTTCTGTTTATAAAAAGAATAATTTGCTCATCACATGCTATCCTTTTTTTTATCTTTTCTTTGAGGGTTTCCGAAAGAAGGAAATCATCTTCCTTCCTCATATCGATAATCTCCACAGGTGGGAGTTTCCTCTCATCTATTCTCTTTGGTAATTCTATAAGTGTGTACTTTCCTTTTTTTGCGTTATGGAAAGATTCTATTGAAGGTGTTGCACTTCCAAGAATACAGATTCCTTTCTCTATCCGTGCTCTTATAACAGCTGCATTCCTTGCAGAATAGAGGGGTTCTTTAACGGTTTGTTTATAGGTACTTCCATGTTCTTCATCGACGATGATTGCACCGAGATTCTTAACTGGTGCAAAAATTGAAAATCTCGCACCTATTACAACCCTGTACTTTCCCTCCTTTATGCCTTTCCATACTTCCACCCTCTCATTTTCACCCAATCTACTGTGGTATATTACAACTGTCTCTCCGAATCGTGATTTGAAAACCTCCACAGTTTGAGCAGTGAGGGAAATCTCAGGCACAAGTACAATTGCACCCTTTCCTTTCTTAAGAACATGCTCTACTGTCCTGAGATAGATCTCCGTTTTTCCGCTCCCTGTGATACCAAAGATAAGAAATGTTTCATATATCTCTTTATCCAAACTTTCTTTTATGCTATCTACTGCCTTCTTCTGGTCTTTTGTAAGACGTGGTCGTTCCATTACCTTTTTTGGAATGAATGGAATCTCTTGAGCAAAGGGGATATCAAAGAATTCAATGAGCCCCTTTTTCTCAAGCGCTTTCAGTGGCGAATAGACATTTCCGAATTTCACATAGACTTCATGCTTCTTTCTACCATCCGATTTCAGCGAGAGGAATCTGTAAATCTCTGCCTGTTTTTTCGCATTCTTAGAAAGCATTTCGAATGTTTCATTATCAAGGGAAGATGATAATCGTACTCCACATTTTTCGATTTTTTTAGTGGGTAGAAGCTTCCTAATCTCTTCGTATATTATTCCTTTCTTTAATAGAAGGTCGTAGGCATTTTTTGATCCTTTGAATTTGTTTCTGATGTAATTCTTTGAGAGAGGTCTTTTCTTTAGTTCATTATATATGGCAAGGGCAACCTCATCCCCCTTTATCTCTTCCAGATTAACCTCTCTGACGAAGGCAGTGACCTTTTCCTTTATAGTAAGGTGAGGGGGGATAGATGCCTTTATAACCAAGCCAAGTGAAGTGAGGTAGTAATCTGCAATCCATTCAAAGAGCTCAAGCAATTCAGGAGTAAAGTGAGGCTCATTAGCCACGACCTCTTTTATTGATTTTACCCCTTTTGGTGCACGCTCTGAGAAACCCGTTATGTATCCTGTAAGATTTCTTTTACCAAAAGGTACAAAGACAGGTATTCCAATCCCCACCTCAGATAACAGATGGTCTGGTACACTATAGATAAAACTCTTCGAAATAGGTAGTGGTAATGTAACTTTAACAAACATACTTTCCCCCAAAGTCTGAATCCCCAAATACTATAATCGAAAAAAACACCAGTACAAAAAACTCAAATTTATTTTCATTCTTCATTGTTGTTTAGTATTTCGTCATTAATGTAGTTTTCCACTACAGTATTGTCATCTCCATTCCAAACCGATCTTGTAAATCTTTTCGGTATTGTCCTCCTTATCCAACCTTTCGATTTTTCCATATATGCGCATGTTATCAAAAATCCTTGTTTTTAGAAGTAAATATATATTTCTTCCTTCTCCATAAAAAGCTCTTGTATACATAGAACCAGGAATATCATTGAGAAAAAGATAGATTCTTGAATCGTATGAATCGGTTTCGAAGAATACAAGACCAGATTCAAGTACAACTTCATCAAATATCTCTGATTTATATGAAACCAAGAAAAGGTTTCCCATTTCCTGTAGCGCGATGTCAGGTACACAGAAAATTTCACCTTCCCATAATATCTTGAAATCTGTTGCTTTGTTTATCTTAACTTTGATGGATAGTCTTAGATTCTGTCTTTCATATCTAAGATTATCACCTTCCCAGTGATAACTGTTTTTCTCTTTTCGTTTGTATCTAAGATATAGTTTGCTTACCTTTACGCTTTTCTCCAAAGATGAGAAAACCTCGTAACCGTTTGTTGGTAGAGGGTTAAAGTATGTTTGAGCAGGTCTATTGAAAATATCGATATATCCCAAGAAATGGAAACCCTGGGATAATTTACTTTTGATATATGTATAGAATCCTCTTTCATTTCTTACATCACTCTCACAGAATGAGAAAGCTCTTGGACTGTAAAATTTGGGAGAGTAGTCTCTATAGAGCAATGAGATTGTTGTATTTTGTGGTCTACAGGAGGTTCCAATTATTATTGCCCTTCCTCCTGTAAAAAGAGAATAAGCAAATTCTGACCACAATGAGATATTACCCCTGCTGTAAAGTGTATGCACACCTGTTAGCCCATATTTCTTTCCACTGAAACGATAATAGTTTGCTGGATCAGGTACAACTTCTCTATCATAATCAGCAAAGAGAGAGGTTGTGTTTATTTTTAGATTCTCATTTCCGTAACCTATAGTTCCACCAATGAGCCTTTCAGTAATTCTGTCTTTTTTCCTTATTTCTGTTTCACTTCTGTGATAGCCTGTTTCATAAATTACTTTTTTTACTACACTGTCTTCAATAGTCGCATCCTCTTTTTTGTATGAGATAAACAGTCCAGTATTCAGCATCTTCCAATCTTTCTTTAGTGCACATCCTCTGAGTGAATAGTCTTCAAACCCTGAATAGTAAGGTTTTATAAAGTATTCTTTCCCTTTTACTGTACCACTACTTTTGAAAACGAAGCCGGGATAACCCAATACCAATCTTTCACCAGTATCAATTGCATAATCCCCGATAATCAGACTATAGTCATTTTTTTGTAAATAACAATAGAGTGTGTAGAAATCGATGTAACTATTTTCATATGAATCCTTGTAAGCAGCTCCTCCTAATGTAATGGTTTCTCTAATATATCTTAGTTTGTTAGAAACCTTGAAAGGGTTTCCAGAATAATTCTCTTCAAGGGGGTACTTTTTGCTGACTATTGCTTTCCATCTTATTGCACTTTTCTTAATTCGTTTCTTCTTTAAGGTAATGTAAGGTGAGATTTTATAGAGGAGTGGCTCATTAAAACCTGCAATCTTTAACAGGTCTTTTTTATTTGAGAATGTTTTATTTTTCTTTCTGAAATCCTCGATCCTCAGAGCAAGAGGTGGCGTAATGTAGGGGATTTGTATAAGTTCATCATAGGAGGCACTATTTATATCTATGGGATTTTCTTTGAGTTTTTCAAGGATCTCAAAGAGATCAGAGGGAAGAGAGACTTCTTCTTCAAGTGAAAAATCTTCATCTCCCAACAGTGGAACATAAAAAAAGATGAGAAGGGTGGTAAAGAGAGAGCACAAAAGCCTAATCTCTATTCTCAACAGGGAATTAAGGAGATTAAAAGAGATCATTGATTTTGTATTGTTATCTTCCATAATCCGGAAATCATCATATAAGTCTTTAAACCATTCCACTCTAACCATCTCCTTTTTTCTTCACCTGGGAGAATATTAGACCTACTGAATGTGTCGTTCCAAGTTCAGGATGAATGGAGACTGAATATGCAAGGGTTGATCTTCCAAGAGAAAGAAGAAGATTGGAAGAGATGGATTTTGTCTGTAAGCCAAATCCACCGCCAATGGATAGGATATTGGATAGTCTAATACCATTTCCAAATTCAAAACTAGTACCTGTAAGCTCTGAAAATGTAATTCTGATATTGAAGGATGTCCATTCAGCCGGATAAATCCTTAAAAGGGATGAGAAAGATGAAACAGGTTTTTCATCCAGGTATTGATATCCATAGGAGAACACATTTTTGTAAATAGACTGGAAATAAAAAAAATCATACTGCAAGAGGAAGAAAAGGTCATCGCTCCAGAAGAATCTTGATCCATATCCTTTTATGCCAAGTTTCATCATTTTCATCCTGATGCCTAAAAGGTTCTTTGTTCCTTTGGAAGCAGAAAGACCTATTTCTGTTTCATTGTAGAGTTCAGAACCAAAGAAGGATATATCTGCTCCAAAAAGTGCAAAAGGAAAGGCAGTCATGATAGCTGCTTGAGCCTTGTTGCATTCTGGCATTGAATAGAGTTGTGAACCTGATGTAGAGAAAATAAACTTTTTTCCAAGAAGGTAATCCGATGGGAGAAAAGAATAAACGTTTGATACAGGATAGAGGATGAAATCATTTCCCCCTTCGAATGCTGAAAAAATAGATTCAATAGAGAATAAGAGGAGAGGTAAAATTAAGTAATATAGTCTTCTCATTTTGAAAAAAAACTACAGATACGCTGATTTCATTACTGCAGAGGGCGCAAAGAAATTTTTTCAGTTCTGCAGTGCTTCGGTTTTGTGGTATTCTAGCCGAAGACCAAATTCCATCCTGAGATACATCGAAGGATCTCTTCCATCCTGGGCTTGTTAAAGGATTACTTCCAGTCCTGAGTTTATCGAAGAGCTTTCTTCTATTCTATAGTTTTACTCGGGCATCTTCTCTGCAACTGCATTTGCGACATCAAGTGTTGTATTGTTACCACCCATATCGTATGTTTTTATTTTACCTTCTATCAAAACATCTGAGACTGCCTTCTCGACCTTTTCTGCCTTATCTGTTTCTCCAAGCCATTCCATCATAAGTCTTGAAGCAAGGATCATTGCAATAGGATTCACCTTGTACAAGCCAGCATACTTGGGAGCAGAACCATGTGTAGGTTCGAAAAGCGCATAGGTATCACCAATATTTCCACTGTATGCAAAACCTAATCCTCCTACGAGTTGTGCTGCAAGGTCAGAGATTATGTCCCCAAACATATTTGATGAAACGAGAATATCATAATTTTGTGGATTCTTTATAAGCCACATAGCCATTGCATCAACATTTGCCTCAAAGAGTTCAATCTCAGGATACTCAGCACTCATCTTTCTTGCCTCTTTTACCATCATTCCGCTTGTTTCCCTTATCACATTAGGTTTTTCAACCAATGCAACCGATTTTCTCTTATGCTTTCTTGCATATTCAAAGGCAGATTTCAGTATTCTCTGGCAGCCTTTCTTTGTAAATATCCTTAATGATATAGCCATATCAGTATTGAGTTCTTTGGTAAATTTTTTCATCTTTCTATGCGTATTAATAACCTTTCTAAAATCTTCTGGAACAGGATGATATTCAACTCCTGCGTATAATCCCTCGGTGTTCTCTCTGAATATTACAAGATCAATATCATCGCGATAGTTGAGTGGGTTTCCCTTGTATGCCTTGCAGGGTCTTAAATTAGTATGGAGATCAAACTCCTGTCTTAACCTTACGATGGGGCTAAAGTAAACATATCCCTTTTCTCTCAATTCTGGTGAAAGTTCTTTTGCTGCTTCCTCTTTAGGCTTTGAGGTGATTGCTCCAAAAAGAGCACAATCAGTGTTTTTTAATATCTCTATTGTCCTATCAGGAAGGGGATTACCTTCCTTTTCCCAGAATTCCCAACCAATCTCTGCTTCTATATATTCTGCATCAAGTTTTATCTTATCAAGCACAATCTTTGCCGCTTCTATTACTTCTCTACCAATTCCGTCTCCTGGAAGTAGGGCAATTTTATATTTTGGCATTAATCTCCTCCTTTAAGATACCTTTTCTATACGTAACGAAAGGCATACTATCACAGTGAAAAATTCATGTCAAGGGAATTTTCCACAGTTTATCATGCGTAGGTTCTAATGTAAATCCAAATGACAAGAAGAAGTTGATTGAGACTTCAGGTTTTTTTTCTTGACAGAGGTTGTTACAGAGTTATAATAGAATTTAATGAAAAAAGAAAGGGATAAAGGACCAGTATTAATTGATAATCGGTATAAAACCTTAAAGAAACTCGGCTCCGGAGCAACGGGGAATGTATACAAGGTGAAGGACTTAAAGGATAAGAGAATTATTGCCTTAAAAATGCTCTCCAAAGAGAGGACTTCTTCAGAAGCAGTTCAGCGTTTTAAAAGGGAGTTTAGGTTACTTGCTGGATTACACCATCCGAATCTCTGTTCGGTATATGATTTTGGTATGCTAAGGGATAGACGAAGTTACTTCACAATGGAATATATCGATGGTAAGGACATATATAAAGCATCTAAGGGATTATCCTATAAAGAGATTTACTCTTGGGCAGTTCAGTTATGCCGTGTTTTAGAATATATTCATTCAAAGGGATTGGTTCATTATGACATAAAGCCTGGAAACGTGTTAGTTGCAGAGGGCAAAGAGCAAAGGACAGAGAGTAAAAAACCCTATGCTCAAAATCCTGTACCCTGTGTCAAATTGATGGACTTTGGACTTGCGGGAGAGCAGAGGATAAAGGGTGGACCAATGATCAAGGGAACGCTTCCCTACATAGCGCCAGAGGTAATTAAGGGATTGGCAATTGACCAGAGGGCAGACCTCTATTCTCTTGGTGTATTACTGTATGAGATATTTGCGAGGAGAACTTTTCGTGAAGAGGAGCGGGATAGTCTTGTGAGATTTCTTAAACAGAAGAAGCGAAGTGGCTCTGGATCATCATCAAAGGTCAATTTAAAGGTTTCGAGTAAATTGGAGGATATAATATTAAGGTTACTTGCATATGAATCTTCGGAGCGTTACAGTCGAGCCAATGAGGTGATCAAGGAGATAAACAGGTTTACCCATCTAAGGTTTCCCGTTGAGACAGAGAAGACCATTGAGGGGTATCTATTGAGCAGCAGGTTTGTGGGAAGAGAAAAGGAAATGGGTCTATTAAAGTCATTATGTGAGAGGTCACAGCGGGGAGAGGGTAAGGTAGTAGTGATAACAGGGGATGCAGGTATAGGAAAAAGCAGATTATTGAAGGAGTTCAAGATATATACCCAAATGGAACGGAGTTCTACCTTTATAGGTTATGCGAATAAAGATAAGGTAGTTTTATTAGAGGTTTTTCATAATATTTTCAGTGAGTTGATGAAGCATATGGGTAATGGAACTAACAAATCCCAGTTCAAAAAGATCAAACTTTCCCTTGCAATCTTATTCAAGATATTTCCGGATTTAGCAAATGGACATTTGAATCGCTTACAGAGTTGGTGAGATATGGTGCATCAGGTTTTGGTAATTTAGTAATCTTGCTTGAGGACCTACATTGGGCAGACAATTTAAGCATAGGATTTTTAGAGTATTTAGGTCGTAATTTGGAGGGTAGAAATATACTCATATGTGGGACATCTAGGAAAAAGGAGATGGAGAATAATCCAGTTTTTAGGAGGGCGATGGGTAATTTAAGTAGAGAGGGTTATTTCAAAGAGATAAAGCTCAAGCCATTAAGATTCAGGAATCTATATAGATTCCTGAATTCGACGATAACGCGGAGGTCTAACTCACCTGCACTAGTTCGCTATCTTATGGAGAAAACGGGAGGCAATCCATTTTTTGTAGAGGAGATGATGAGAGCTTTACTACTTGAGAGTAAGGTGACTATTGGTGAAAAGATAGAGATGGAAGATATTGGAGAAATATTAGTACCTGAGACGATTGAGGATATA
>SDBS01005273.1_pt1 | contig 12625 bp, 5 predicted proteins | sample 2277091 | NCBI WGS metagenome assembly SDBS01 (sample SAMN10404972, study PRJNA504765) | marine sediment metagenome | isolation source: marine sediment core GS10_PC15, 163 cmbsf | place: Arctic Ocean: Southern Knipovich Ridge | collected 2010 | reverse complement strand
CCGGGTTGCTTTCGAGCGGATTGCCAAGGTGCTCAACCCGTTAGACAGGCGCTTTTACTTCTTGCGTGGCAGTTACGGCACTGGTAAATCGCACCTGTTATTGATGACCGCTAATTACTTCGCCAATCCCAGTGACTTGCCGGAGATTGAAGCGTTCTTCCACAATTACAGGGTGGCACAGAGCGAAGTTAAGCTGAAACCCGGTGAAGCGCTTGGCGAACGAAAAGCAGATTCCTTAAAAGCTGCCCGAGCGGAGGGGAAATACCTGGTAGCCGTATGCCGTTTCGATTGGAATCTGGAGTTTGAAGGGGCGATTCTCAGGGCGATCGAAGAAGCACTTGAGCAACAGGAATCGAACCTCTTCCTTGATACCCACTATCAGGAAGCGCTGCGCAGGATAGAAGACTGGGAATCTCGTAAGCTGGAAGCGCGTTTTTACAATGACTTCCTCAGTGAAATGAACCGCAGCCACAATGAATGGACGCTAGAGGGCTTAACCGATGGACTGAAAATCAACAACGAAGAGGCGCTCAAAGTTTTCAAAGAATGCTTCAAACGTGTGACGGACACGGATTTTACATACAATAGGGACAACCTGGAGGACATTCTGAGCGACATGCTCTCCATGCCTGAATTCCAAGAGAATTACAAAGGTATCGTAATCCTGTATGATGAATTCGGCTCGGCGATTGACGAAGGGTTGGTGAAGTACCAGAACATGCTCGGTTTTGCCCAGTACTGTGCCAGTTCAACCTTGGAGAAGGGCGGTACAGTGGCTTTCATCGCCACCGGTCACCGCGCTTTCCGCAATCACGGCAGAATCGGCGATCTAAACGCCGAGACCTTAGAAGCCAGAGTAGAAGAGATCGGTCTTGAAACCCAGGGCATGGAAGACATCATTGCCGCTATCGTGGAGCCGCAGAAGGACAAGCTCGAGTGGCGAGAGCAAGTCGAACCGCAGTCTGGTAAGTTCACCTGGTTTTCCAAGGAGTGCAACCGCTTGAATCTGTTTGACTGGCTGCCAGCCCCTAAGATCGAGCAAAACATTATTGAGAACATCTACCCCATGCATCCGATGGCGACCTTTGCCCTCTTGCGCATGGCTTCCGAGGTGGGAGCGGATAACCGCTCGGTATTTAAATTTTTCTCGCCCGAATTTGAAACCGGTGAGCACGGGTGGAAAAACGTGCAGCCATTCTCCTTTCCCGATTTTATCGAAAACAACCCCATCAAAAAAAAACGGGAAGCTGGTCTTTTATACGACCGATTTGCTTGCCGACTATTACCAGGATGATCTCATCGTATCTAACCGCAAGAACACCGAACGCGTCAGGACTGCTGTGGCGAACTACGAAGTCACGCTGCAGGAGCTTTATGAATACTTCACCCGTCAGGCCCAGGAGCAGATGTTCGATGAGACCGATGAGCTGATGGAAAGGATCATCAAGACCCTGTTGGTGCACGTAATCAGCAGCTCGGGTGAGGTACCCATTACCAACACGGAAGATAACATCTTCTTTTCCTTAGACATGGTGCTTGAAGATGAGAAGCAAATGGTCAGGGATCGATTAAATAAGCTCTGCCAGGTAGGGATCCTTTATAACAATAAAGGTGTTTATGAGCTTACTTCCGCGGAACGAAAGGATGTCGAGCGGATCATCGTGCAGTACAAGGCCAACCCGGACAACCGCCCCAGCAACTTGCTGCAAACATTCCTGACTTTTGACCCGCTGAAAAGGGACGAGCGCTACCTTGAAGCCAAAGACTACAACGGACAATACCAGGAAGACAAGCGTTTGAAAGTGGTCTTTGCCACACCAGAAATGCTTGGCGATAAGCGGATTGTGCAAGGTGTGGAACTGGACTTCTTCGAGTCTCTGGAAGCCGAACGCGAGGAGGATGGTTTCGGCGTGAACGGTTACGAAGGCACAGCCGTATATGTATTCTGTGAGAACGAACTGGACATCGAGACAGCCAGACAGGGATGTGTAAAGAACACATCCAACCGGGTGGTGATCGCCATCCCGCGCAACCCCATCCACGTCTTTGAAACTATCTTCACCCTGCTAGCCATGCGCAGTGACCTGATGGAAAGGGAAAAGGAGAGCTTCGGTCCATACGAAAATATGCAGCTCAGCGAAATCCGCAAGGAAGCTGAAAAGGAACTGAAAGAAGCCAAGACCTCCTATTTCTCCAACAAGAAAGTCAACTGGTTCGGAGTGCGCGGTGCCGAGATCCCGGTACAAGAGAACCAGCGCTATGACGTGGCGGACCGCATTATGCATAACCTGTTTGACAGCAAGCGCAACACCTTCCCACATAATGAATTCAACAAAAGCCATATAAACCTGAGCGGGCGAGTAAAAGCAATTATGGTCGAAGGTGGGGACCTGATGGTGGATCTGGGTCAGACCGTACGCATCAACTGGAGCTGGGCAGACAACCGCGGTGGGATACGCTATGTGCGTAAATGTTTCGTGGACCAGCAAGCGCTGAAGATTATCAGTATGGAAGGGGATGTGCGCTTCCTGGATGTCGAACGCGATGTGCAAAAGTTCCGGTCAGCCATGCCAGCTTATGCCAGACTGTTAAGCGATCTAGCCGAGCTGGAAGGAAAAGGCGCCCAAAACCTGGTGAATTTCCTAAAGCCTTACTATGACGGATATGGTCAGGGTGAGATTGCCCTGACATTATTGATGCTGCTGGCTAGGCGTTTCTATGGCGACAGCTTGCGCTTTAAACGCGATGCCAACAGTCTGACGGACATTCGTTTTAAAACAACCAACGAGATGATTGATCTGGTGCAAGGTGGTTCACCCAGCGCTGTGGTGCTGTTTGAACCGGTGAGCGAGGAGGACTTGCAGTATTTCAGCAAGGTATATCAGATCTTCAGTGCAGTACAGGCACCCGCCGATAAGACGGTCACCATCAACGAATCATACAATGCGCTCCTGGAGTGGTGGAACGGGCTGCCGATTGTGGCCCGTTCGATGGTGTTCTACGAGGCTGCAGACCGGCAGCTGGTCGATCTGATGAATCAGGCTCGCAACAGCGATCCTTATATCTTTATAAAGAAAGACTTGCTGGCAGGTTTGCAATTTTCAGAGGGTGAAGTAATCACCAAGGGAAAATTGACCAGGATCGAGGTGGAACTTAAAGCCTTCCAAGCGACCGCCCAGGCGGTCCAGGAAAACGTAGAGCAGCGTGTCCTGGAAGGTGTGAAAGACATCTTCAACGCAAGAAGTGCCCTGGATCTGGATATTCAAGAGGCGATGAAGGATTGGTACAACAACTTAAGCAGCGCACAAGCCGACCGTATGGGTTCTTACCACAATAATGACAGCAAACCGCTGGTCACCCATACGCAGTACACCAACATCCGCCAACTGCTTTTTGAGACCTATCCGCTGAGTTACAGGTTCGCGGTACTTGCTGATTGGGGTAGCGAACAGGTCGATGATTATCTGCGGCGACTAACGGCGGGTAAACGGCATATTGAAGAAAACGCACCCCAAATTGGTTTGCTAGACATCTATTACCTTCATGATCTGAGAGAAGAGGGTAACCAGGTGGTATACAAAGGGGAATTGGTCATCAACGCCAGTATCAAGGAAGGTGATGGGGAGATCTACTACACCGACGATGGCAGCGATCCCAGAGATAGCCGCCAGCGCCATAAGCTGAATAAGGAAGGCTCGTTAACCGTTAAGGGCAACCGCACGATAATGCTGGTGGTAGCCGACCAGAGCGGAAATTTCGGCTGCGTACGCACAATCGAAGCCATCGACGACCTTAACAAATACAAAATTCAACGACCGCAGCAAAGAACGATGGGGGACGAGCGTATCAACTTCGTGTTCCCCGTAGATAAAGACAGTGCCAAGACAGTGATCCATACCATGCTGGATGAAATCGACCATGCGAAGCTGATGACTTCCGAAGAACTTGAAGGTACTGTCCTGGATTCTCTCGAGGCTATCAAAGAGGGTAAAGGGTAAACTGCCGCATGACAAAATATTACCGCAACGAATACCTTTTCTCAGAGATCTACCTGGAAGAGATCACCCAAGAGCCTGAAAGCCAGGCTTCGCTGGCCTCGCTGAATACTTTGGTCGATTATCGTGATTATGCCGGGCGTGACAGTTTAACTAAGTGGAAACACAGTTATATACACAAGGTGTTGTACGCACTTGGCTTCAATGTGACCGAGAAAAGCGCACACATCACCTTGCTGCACCCGATGGGGCAAACCGGCGAAGCGATCGGTTTGTGTTATGTGCTGCCTCCAGAAAAGGATCTAAACAATACAGCAATGGGACAGAACTGGGCGGAGAAGACCATCCGAGCAATAAAAGCTGAAAATGATGATCGTTCAACACTCAACTGGGGTCTGCTGACCAATGGCGAGCGCTGGCGTATCTACCATCTAAAAGGTGCAACACCTTACGAGACCTACCTGGAGATCGACCTGGGGGTTATCCTTGAAGATAAAGCCCGCGCCGCTTACCAGGTGTTCTTCAAGTTCATGAAGGTCGATAACTTCAAACCAAACGAAGACGCGGAGTGCCAACTTGATGTTTTCAAGAGGGAGTCCCAGGACAAGATCGATTACATCGAAAAGTCACTTGAGAAAGCGCTCAAGCCGGTGGAGGAAGGCGGACTGGGCGTGTTATCCAACCTGTGTATGGGCTACGTAGGAGCCTTGCGGGCGGAAGGGTTCCATAACCTGGACGATGAAGACGTACGCCGCACGATCTACCACGGGGCGATGCTGTACATGTTCCGGCTGCTGTTCTTGCTGTACGCCAACGCGAGGGATTTGCTGAGCGAGCAGAACCAGGCGTTGCTGGAAAATGTGCTGACCGAATGCGTGGAAATGGCCTCGGGTAAGGCTAACCCGGAAGATGAGTTTCGGATCTGGAAACAGCTCCAAACTGTTTTCGTGGATATCGACCAAACCTACAACGGGGGTTTGTTCAGCCCGCAGGAGAGTGAATTCACGGCATTTATTGAAGATCACCGCATCGCGAACACTTATCTTGGTCCGGCGATCAATAACCTGAATACTTATGAAGAAAAAGGGGGGGGTGTTAAAAGGATCAGCTATCGCGACCTGGATGTGCGCCACCTGGGCACCTTGTACGAGGGTTTGCTGGAACACAAGCTGTATATCGCCGAGGAGGATACGGAGGTTCGCAAGAGCAAGGGCAAGCTGCGCTTTATCCCGGTCTCACAGGGTGGCAAGATCAAAGTTGGGCATCACGTGCCTGCCGGTCGGGTGTACTTCGCAGGGGATACAGACGAGCGCAAATCAACCGGCTCATACTACACCCCTGAGTACATCGTGGACTACATCGTACGAAACACCGTGGGGGAGAAGTTGAAGGAACTTCGCGATGCATATCTGGCAGAGCAGCAGCAGAATTATCAAGCCTATCAACGGGCACTGCATGAGGACGAGAAACACAGACTTGCAGGGTTGATAGAGGAGCGGACGCTGTACTTTGTGCGTAAACGGGTGTTGAAGCTGAGTGTCCTGGACCCAGCAATGGGCAGCGGTCACTTCCTGGTGAATTCAACCAATCTGATCGCCAACTTCATCACGGAATTGATGAATACGCTGGGCATCAAAGGAGAGACGGAGACTAGCACCGCAACCTGGCGGCGCTGGGTGGTGGAGAACTGTATTTACGGTGTGGATATCAACCCGCTGGCAGTGGAGTTGGCTAAACTCTCCCTATGGATTCTATCGATGGCGAAGGAGCAACCGCTGTCGTTCCTCAACCACCACCTGAAATGCGGGGATTCGTTGGTTGGGGCGCGGTTGAACGAGATTGGCTTTTTCCCAGGCAATGGTTCAGAAAATGGAAAAGAGAACGCCAAACAGCTCTCGATGTTCGAAGCGGATGAGGTGTTTAAAGATACGGTCAGGCAAGCGATCGAACGCTACCAATTGATCGAGAGCGAGGAAACTGCAAGTTTGGCTGACGTGGAAGCGAAGATGGAGTTACTGGAGCTAATTGACGAGGCGCTTGAACCTTATAAACAGATCTGTGATCTGCACACCAGCATTTATTTCGGGAATGAAATTGAAGAGTGGCAATACCAGGAAGCGGTAGAGACTAAAACACTTCCGAAGGGGGTCTCGCTAAATGGAGATCAAAGATATTTTCATTGGGAATTAGCATACCCAAAAATATTCTCGGGTAATGGAGGATTTGATATAGTTGTCGGTAATCCTCCATATGACACATTTAAAGAGGACTATTATTTTTCTAATTCAGAAGCTGGAGGAACTAGAAATCTATTCTCGCATTTTATTATTCGGGCAATCAACGTAAACAGATTAAGAGGTGCGTTTGGATATGTTGTACCATTATCTTTGGCATGCGGTAGAAATTATGAGGCGATAAGAACCAAGATCTATCATAATTATGAAATGTTATATGCAAGCCATTATTCTATCCGGCCTGCAAAATTATTCCCCAATGTAGATCAAAGGATTACGATATTTACTGCCTATTCAAAAGGTTATAGAAACAATTGCGCAGTTTACTCATCTAGATTATGGAGATTCCGTCCTGGTGAACAAGAAAATGTTGTGAATCATCCAGAACTTGGGTTCGTGGGAAAGATAAATAAAGGAGTAATTCCAAAAACCGCTGGGGAGATTGGAGCAAGAATATATAATTGGATTCGTGCTTCACCTGATAGAATTTTGTCATTACTTGGAGATGGCGATGTGCCCGGTTATTATCATTCTGCTGCCAGATATTGGGTGAAAGCATATGACTTTGTACCTTATTTTAGAAGAGAAAACGAGGATTCGCCCACAAGATCTACTAAATTAAAAGAGTTAAGATTTAATTCCAATTATGAAAGAGATATTTTTATTCTATTAATCAATTCTTCTCTATTCTATTATTGGTGGATCGCGATTGGAGATGAATTCGATGTTTTAATTAATGAGATCAAGGAATTTGGATATGATCATGATAGGGTGTCAGGCTATCGTGATGAAATTAAACATTTAGTGACTGAATTAATGATTGATTATCTAGCCCATTCTTATAGAAAGAAGGCTAGCGCAGCTGGAAAAAAAATTGAATATGATGAATTCTACCCAAGAAAGAGTATCAATATCATTCATGAAATCGACGACTTAATTGCCAAGATTCATGGTCTTTCTCCTGAAATGAATAATTTCTTGAAATCTTACGATTTGGAATTCAGGGCAGACTAGCCCTTCTCAAAACATAATACATATACGTTGTATTGGAATTGACTTTAAGTGACCAAATGATTGACATCCTCCATAAGTTGTGCTATAAAATAAATAGATCCCCCCTGCCCCTTCGAGGGCAGGGTGCGAGGCGGCTAATAACCGCCTCTGCTTTTTTAATTAGCAATGTAAACTTGGGGGATAATTCGTGAAAACTGTAGTCTATGTGGACGGCTTCAATCTGTACTACGGCGCGGTAAAGGACACATCCTACAAATGGTTGGATATCGCCAAGCTGTGCCAATCTCTCCTGCCTAAAAGCCAGATCGTACAAATCAAATATTTCACAGCCTTAGTAAAATCCAGACCACATGACCCAAACCAACCCAAGCGTCAGCAATTCTACCTGCGCGCCCTGCGTACGATTCCCAATTTCGAGATCATCCTGGGCAGGTTCCTGACCCACGAAAGGGACATGCCTCTGGCAAATTGCCCAGCAGGACGCCAGCGCTACGCACGCGTGATCAAGACCGAAGAGAAGGGTTCGGACGTGAATCTGGCTATCCATCTGCTCAACGATGGCTATCAGGGACGCTATGATACGGCGGCGGTGGTCAGCAACGATTCGGACCTGGCTGAAGCGATCCGCATCGTGCGAGATGCGCTGAACAAGCCCGTGATCGTACTCAACCCATTTCCCAAATCTGCCAGCTTTGAACTGCGCAAGACCGCCACCTTCGTCAAACCGATCCGTAAAGGCGTCCTGGGGGCCAGCCAGTTCCCCCAAACCATAAAGGACTCCAAAGGCACGTTTTTCAAACCCAAAGAATGGTGAAGTGTGATCCATGATCGAGATCATCGCAGATACAGATCGATTAGTTGACAGCCGGTCCGGCGAATGGGTCATCAGTCAGATCGCTGAGTACACGAAAGCCTACCAGCGTTTGCTGGAAGCAGCGCACACACGAGAGGACACCCGGCTTTACGTGCAGCACAGCACGATCGTAAGGTGGTTCGAAAACATGGCGCCGCGCTACCCGCAAGGGACTTTCCGTTTTGGTACGATCGATGCCAAAGGGTGGCTTGCCGTGCTGTGGGGTGTGAGCATACCGGAGGATGTCACACCGCACGAAATCCAAGCGGCAGGGCTGTTGGAGCTGGAGATCGAACCGCAGCCCGGGTTGAGCTTTGAGGAGATCCTGCTGGCGTATTTCTACGACCCGATTTTCACGCTGAAGCAATTCCCAATTGGAAAAGTCTCAGAATTAATGGATGCCTACGACTCCAGTCGCTGGACGGCGAACGCAGGCGTGCAACTGCTTGCGAAAACTTATGCTAAGCGCCTGGAGATCTGGCGAGATGAGGCAAAGAACAGCGAACAGCGCCACCTGATTGAGCAGTACGCCGCTGATCCTGCATTGTTGAAGGATCGCCTGATGGCTTATCGAGTCCTTAAAAGCTATCCACAATTAGGTGATCGTTTGCTGGGTGAGGATTTCCATCTGTACAAAACCCTGGGTCTCAACCTGCAAGGGCTAACGGTCGACGAAAGGGCGATCGAGGATGTGGTGGCACAGGTCACCTATTTGCTGAATGAGTATAAGGTATCAGATCAGGATGAACTAGAGGCACTGCTCGACAGCGTGAGCGGTCTTTTGATGGTGGAGTTCGAGACGGTTGAAAAGACTCTCTTGGAACACCCGGATTGGATTACATCAGGGCTGGTGGATGAGGTGGAGAGCAAATTTGAAAATCTCACCAACCGCATCGGCAAACGCATAGTACGACTGCGGGAAACCATCCGCCCCAAAAAGCCGGCAGCGCCTGTGGCAAGCTGGGATGTAGGGAGGATGCTCGACTGGGCGACCAAAGAATACTTGCCCTACCAGGCCTGGTGTGACCGCCACGATCATTTTGAACGCGATCTCTACGAGACCGGCGACCAGTTTTCTACCTGGCTGTACGAAAACTGGAACGAAATTCACGCAAATTCTGGACGTATGGTGTTTAACGTTCTGCCAAATGCGGCTATCAAACTGAGAGAACAAGGGGTGACTAATCTGGTCTTAGTGGTCGATAACCTGGGATGGGATTTCCAGCAGATACTGAAAGAACTGTTCCTTGAAGAGGGATTCCATATCACAACCAGCGAAGCATACATGGCGATGCTGCCTACGGAGACAGAGATCTCCAAAAAATGCCTGCTTTCAGGGCAGGTAGGCTACAAAGAAATAGACGATAAGCGTTACAAAACGATCATCGAAAAGGGTTGGGTTCCTTTCTTTGAAGATGCGCAATTCCGGTACATCCCTGATATCGGCGGCTTAGAGGAGATCGAAGAGATTGAGGCGCAAACATACGTGGTGAATTACCTGGCGATCGACCGGGTGCTGCATAAGCCTGCGAGCGAATTTGGCATGTCACACAGGGAGCACATCCGGCACTTACTTGAGAAGTTGGTGGAGAATGTGCAGGAATTCATCCAGCAGCATAATTTAGAAGAGCAGATACGCGTTCACGTAGTCTCCGATCACGGCTCTACGCGCATACAAAAAAGTATTCAGAACGATCTGGATCCGAACTACTTCAAGTCTGGTGGCTTTGAGATCAAATCCCACCGTTATATTACAATGGAACAGAGACGGTTTGCGGAACTTCCTAACAACCTGGAGGTGGATTGCTTCTTCCTGGATGCGGTACAGTTTGGAAATGAACGTCCCTGCCTGGTTGCCCGGCGAGGGAACCGTTTCCTGAAAATTGATGGGGACGTCTACGTGCACGGAGGCATGCTGCCGGAGGAAGTGATCGTTCCATATATGGCTTTCCAAACCACGGTTGAGGCGATCAGAGATCTGACCGTAACGCTGATCAGGAATGAGTTCCGCTACCGGATGGAAACGATCGAGCTTGAAATTGGGAACCCGAATGAAACAGCGGTGGATGAAATTCAAATCAGCGCACTGAACTCGAATGTAGAGATGGATCGCTGCGAGATAGATTTACTGATGGGTAAGAGGAAAACCAAGCTGTCTTGCAAGGCTTTATTTAAGCGCACACCCAACGTAGACGAACAAAATTCCTTGACCCTGCGTCTGCGTTATCGATACCGAGGAGATACACACACGCAGGAAGTACAGAAAGGAATCACAATGCGCAGAATGATCGAGGAAGTGGACACGGGCATTTTCGATCTGGATTAGGAGTGAGTAATGGAATCATTCGAAAAGAAATCTCTGGAAGTATTTCCAGAGATTGTGATCAATAAAGGGTTCATTCACCAGGCGGGTTTTGGAAGTAGAGCGATCCCAACCTATGTGAGGGAGTGGATCATCGCACATTATGTAGGCGATGATACAGAATTAAACGAGAATGTGCGAGAAAAAATCGTTAAATTTGTCAATGCTTACGTTCCCATAAAAGGCGAAAAGGAAGTCATTAAAAACGAGCTGTACGAACAGATGGAGGTCAAGTTCCTGGACAATCTATCTGTTTACGTGAATCTGGCCAAAGGAGACAGGTATCTATTCATCCCATTCCTGGACGAAAACTCAGCGCACGTGTCCCCGAAGATCGTACAGGAAAACGAGATGCTGCTGAGCAGTGGGTTATGGGGGTTAGGGACGTTCTTTTATGTGCCTCCAGGCGAGCAAAGCGCAAAAGGGCAGGTGTGGATGAGGGAATTCAGACCTTTCCAACTGGCGAGAATGGACATTGAATACTTTAAGGAATGCCGTAGAATCTTTACGACTGAGGAATGGATCAACCTGATCGTATCCTCGATGGGATTTAATTACAATATTTACAACGAACGACAGAAGGTCTTATTGATCAGCAGGTTGATCCCGCTCGTGGAGCCGCGCTACAACCTGGTGGAGCTGGCGCCAAAAGGCACTGGAAAATCGTTTGTATATGAGAATATGTCTCGTTATGTGGCGGTACGCTCGGGGTCGATCACGCCGGCAGTATTATTCTTTAATGACGCACGCAAGACACCTGGGTTGATCACACGCAATGACTGCGTAGTGATCGATGAGGCACAAAAGGTGAAAGGGGACAGCTCAGGAGAGCTGACAGCGCTGATGAAATCCTACCTGGAGGCTGGCAGGTTCGGTCGTGGAAGTGCGGGAACAATCAGCGCTGAGGCAGGGATCGTGATCCTGGCAAACATTGAGCTTGACCAGCACAAACGTCCTCTGAGAGAGGATATTGGGCTGTTCAAGGTTTTTCCGAACTTCCTGCAGGAGACTGCATTCATAGACCGCTTCTCAGGGTTGTTACCGGGGTGGGAGCTGCCGAAGATCACAAAAAATACACCCTCGAAATCGTTAGGTCTGAAGGGGGATATTTTCGGAGAGATCATGCATTCCTTGCGAAGCGACATCAGCTATCGCGATTTCGTTAAGACCAATATGGAACTGAGCAACTGCGAATATATGCGAGACAACCGAGGAATAGAAGGTGGAGCAACTGGATTGCTGAAGATGCTTTTCCCCGATAGGCAGCCCAGTGATGAAGATTTTTATAAATATTGCGTCAATCCGGCGTTGGAGTTACGACAGCGAGTGAGAGATGAATTGTGCAAATTGGATCGAGAATATGCGTCAGTAAGCTTCAGCTCGAAATACCCCGACGAATTTCAACAGCATCACCGAGATCCAGTATTTCAGAAACCTTCTACAGGCGATCAGAATGAGCAGGTTACAAGTTTTGAGCAGGCTTTCGAATTATCTGATGTAAGTATCGATGAAGGTAATGAGAACATTAAATTTATGGATGTGGAGCAGCTTATTCTTGCAGGAGAAAGCGACCTCCTGGAATTTAAATCTACTCTTCGCTTGAATCTCTATACGAATCGCAACGACCGGGAAATCGAGCAAGCGGTTCTCAAGACTATTGTTGCCTTTCTTAACAGCGAAGGAGGCACCCTTCTGGTCGGGATCGGTGATGATGGAAATGTGCTTGGTATCGATGCGGATAAGTTCCAGAACGAGGATAAATTCCTATTGCACTTTACGAATCTTGTGAATGACAGAATCGGTAAACAGTTCACTGACTATATACGCGGGACCTTACGAGAAGTTGGAGAAAAGAAAATACTGCGCGTGGACTGTCTCCCAAGTACAACACCTGTTTTCTTGAATGTCGCCGGTCAAGATGAATTATATATCCGAACCGGGCCATCAACTGTAAAATTGTCAGCAAAGGAGGTGTTGGAATATACACGGAAACATTTTAGACGGTAAGATCGAATAATCTATTTAACAGTCCTTGGAATGGTAAGAAATAAACCATGTATGAATTACTGATAAAAATGAGTGGGGAAGATTGCTACACGCTGACCGCGGAGTATCCTGCAAAGATGTATGTTGAGGAACAAGGGATTGAAATTGTGTATCCAACCGG
>SDBS01005272.1_pt1 | contig 12627 bp, 15 predicted proteins | sample 2277091 | NCBI WGS metagenome assembly SDBS01 (sample SAMN10404972, study PRJNA504765) | marine sediment metagenome | isolation source: marine sediment core GS10_PC15, 163 cmbsf | place: Arctic Ocean: Southern Knipovich Ridge | collected 2010 | reverse complement strand
AATAATGTCTGAATAGCGTTTCATTCCTATTTTCCAACATTGTTTCAAATAATTCAGTTGCCACTTGAATTAGATCAATAATCGATTTTTTCTTAGATAATGGCAGGACACCGTAATACCAATCTCGGTTTAACAGAACTGTTTGAATAATTGTATCTGTAGACTCCTTAATACTTACAGATTTAATGTATAAACTTAAAGCATCCTCTATCTTCTCTCTGTCGATACTAATCGCATTGTTTATTGTATTTTTCATAAGTTTATAAACCTCCTTATCTATTGTATTGGAGTCTAAGAATATTTTTTCCGTATTTGAGTTAAAGAACTCCATTAGTTCTACGAGAATTTTGAGATCCTCTTTATCAAATAGAGATTTAATAGTTAAATCAATAAATTTTATAATCAGGTTTTGGAGGGAATCTGTAAATGTCTTTTTAGAAATCTTGTATTTCTTACATAATTTAAGAAATTTTTCTTCAAGCTCTTTTGGCATATTGTTAAATACATTATCTTCTTCAGAATCTTTTTCTCCTGGATTTTTTTCTTTTCTTTTAGTCAATTAATTGCACCTCATTAAATTTTCTACTTTATTTTCTTAGATATTATTTAAAAGAAAATAACACTCTACCCAAAATGTAAGCGTTATGAAAGAAGAGACACCTATATTACAAGCATTTAAGAAGCTGATAGGGGTATCTTTTATACCGTCTTTATATTTAACTTTATATATACCTTCTAATATCTTATCTTGTTCAATCAGGGCTTGATGATGGGCTCCAGTTAATCGAATTGGTTTTACATTATTTATTAACCAGTTAAAATAATCTTTGAATCCTAAACATCCATACTTTTTAAAATATTTTTTTAGCGTAGGACGAGTGTCGTTTTTTAGACTGTCTCCTTCTTGCTTTTTACGAAGACCATAAAAGTCAAAATCTGTATTAAATTTATCTCCATAATAAGACCTTTCTAAATTGTCATCATAATTACTCTCTATTATATCAAAGAGACCTATCAACATTCCACAAATTAACCTAAACGCTTCATAATAACCCTCTATACTATAAACAATAGTCTCAACATCCTTTTCTAAAACTTTTTTATCACTCATCATTTTTTTTTTAAGGTTCTTCTGTTCCTCCCAAAAAGCTAGATTAAAGTTCATTAACTCTTTTTTAATGAGAAATTTAATATTTTCTATAGGTTATCCTTTTAATTTAGCTATTCTATTTTTTACCCATTCTTCAAATTTGTCCTTTGTTAATGCACCAGCTGTAATATCGGAGGGTCTTCTTCTGTCCTTATTTATTGTGGGTATAATTTTTATAATAAAATTGTAAATTAATTCTAGTGTTTTTTCTGGTTCTTTTATTAGTCCATATGTGATTAATTTTTCAAGATTCATAATAAATAGATTATAATCTTCTTCTGCACAGATTGGGATTTTATATTTTGTATATTTATATTTCATTTTATATTCAAAAGCTCTAATCTTGTTTTCAAATTCAGCCTTATTCTCAGAATTATTATATTGCTTAATTATTTGATTAAATTCAATAAAAAACGGTGCTTCTTGATATTTATTTAGAAAATCCTCATAATCTAATCCCTCTTCTTCTGATAAGAACTTTATATATTTTTTTACATTTTCATTTAAAGGATCAAATTTTTTTTCATTCTTCTTATCAGAGTCCATTAATATATCAGTTTTATTGAATGCATTAATATTTTGGTAGTTTCTTTCAAAACTTTAAGGATATTTTCAATATATATATTTTTCGGAATAAATTTGTTAATCATCATCATTTCCGACAAAATTATTTAGTAGATTATCAATTAACAATTGAATTTTTAAGGTTTTTAAAAAATCCTAATAATTTCCTTAGTAACCTTAGGAGGACACCACGGGGGGACAACAGAGAAAGAAAGGATAATTCTAATTCTTAGGAGGCGCGTGCCGTGTGTTCGTGGTGAGTAAATTTAAGCGGGAAGTCGTGCCCCACTTGTTTTGGAGGGGGTTTAAGGTGTGGGAAACAGGTGAAAGAGAAAGTGTTGTTAAATTAAGGAAATCATAGATTTATTAACAAAAGAATTTTATAACCTTGTTAAGAGAATTATAGGGCTTAGATTTTTATAATTTACAAACCTATTGATCTTAAAATATATCTTATCTTTTTTTATCCATCCATTAAACTCATCCTTTATTTCATTTAACCATTCTATTTTTTTAGAATCGCTTTTTAATAATTCATATTCTTTAAAAGTTCCCATCTTCGCTAAAACTACTAATGTTTTTGTAAAATATAATGGATAAATAGATGGATTTTTATTAAAAAAATCAAATTTTTTAAATAATTTTGTATACCTTAATTTGTGTTTATTTCTAACATATTCACTTAATTCTGCATTATTTTTTAACCATAATAAAATATTGAATAAGGTAATTGAAAAATATCTCCATATATTAAGAAGAGCAGGACATAAATTTAATAGAAATGGTAAAAATTTAATTTCTGGACAATTTCTTTTATACTCTTTTATAAATTCATCATTAACCCTAATTGAACTCGTATAGTAAAAAAAATCCTTACAAAAATTGAATAAAAGCCATTCAAAAATAAGCCTGGAGAATCCTTTCAAATTACCTATATAATCCTTTCGCCTTATCCATCCTAATATGTAGGTTTCGTGATCTTTAATTAAAATGGCAATATCATTTTCTTTGTCTAATATATCGTCTAAAGGTATGTCCACGCTTAAGTTATTAGTAGGATTGTGAAAAATCGTGCCATCGAAGTCCAATATTATAAAGCTATTTTTTTCTCGGTCTGGTGTTTTGGTTGTCATTTTTTTAAGTAGTTTTTTTTGATTTTGGTATAGGAAAAAATTACAAATTGTTATCTAAATACTATGAAGCTACAGAATTTTGAAGGAAGTCTTAACGCCATAATATATCTTTGTTCTGCTCGATTTCTTCGATGGTGGTTGGCTTCAGCGGATCGAACAGGGATCACTATTTCTGTCTTGATTGCCACTTTTTAAATATTTCATCAAAAAATATATATAAAATCGAAACTTAAGCTTAGTGTAGGAAGATAAATATAAAATCTATAGAGGGATTTAATTATTTTATATCCAGATGGGGTTTTATCCATTGGTTCTATATCCGTTGATCATTATATTATTAAAAATAATAATAGCTTTAATTATATTAATTCGATTGGAGGAGGAACGGCCGCGAATGTATATTTCACTTTAAATTCTTTTGGTGTTAATGTTGGAATAATGAGCGTTGTCGGCTGTAGAAATAGAAAACTAATGAAAGTTGCCTTAAAAGATTTACCATCTCTAACAGATGAAAAAAGCTATATATATCCACATTACAAAACATACACAAGAGAATCTTTTCATATATTGAAAAAAATTAGGAATCGGTGGAAAAGTAGAGTTACTCCCTATTCACCCTTCTCCAATGAAAGATTATCCAATTTAAGCAAATTTCGTATATTTTTTTTTAAATATTGCGAACCAGAAGTTTTTAGTAATTATAATATTTTTTTTACAGATAGAATATCTCATAGTGGTTTAACTTTTATAAATAGAAATCTTGGTTTAAAAATATTAGATATGGGAAATATTACATGGCGCTATTATCAGAACCCCCATCTAAAATATTTGATAATTGAGTCTATTAAAAATGCTGATATTATTATAATTCCTTTAAGAGAATTTAAGAAACTGGAGAAATCGATAGGATTATTAAGTTTTCATGAGATCAATCCAAGCATATTAATGTGGGTTATTTTTTCAAACAAAAGTAAAATATTAGCATTTCATGGAAAAGTAGGAGAAATAGAATTATCAGTTCCTAAAATCAAAAATCTTATAGATTACAGCGGTGCAAAGGATGCTTTTACATCAATGCTTATTTATCAATTATATAATCTGTTAGAAAATCGATTTGAAATAAATAAACTATATGAATTGAATAATGAACAATTTAAAACAATTCTTAATAACTGTCTCGAAAACGCTAGAAAGTCTTGTCTCTTTTTCGGCACAAGAACCTATCTCTATAAATATTTAGAAAATAAGAATAACATTTCTTTAAAAGATTTTCTATTCAAGCCCTTAACGGATAAAGATTACCTTGAAGACTCCATAGACTTTATAACTAAGTATGGGGAATCGATATTTTAAGTAATTAATTATATATTTATTTAGTTAAAAAATCATGACCAATTGCTCTGTTCCGCTGAAGTGTCATAACTAGATACCCAAAAACATATAAAATCAATCATATCCTTTCATGAGGGGAAGCACAGGCAAATAGGACATAAATTTATTAAGCTAAAGGATCATTAAATGCTATAGATTCGCTTCGAGAAATACATGTTAGCCCTAGATTTCAATACGAACTTGATGAGTTGAGAAAATTGTTAAGACCAATAAAAAATAAAGAGATTAGTATAAAATCGTTCTGTTATTATGAAGAAATCTCAATTTCAATAAAAGATCTATTTGGACGTTATTTAGAAGATTCGTCTATGTCAAATGAACGTATATTAGTAGTTTCTGATACAAGAGCATATGTCTGGAGATGTACAAAATGTGGAATAACTAATAAATTGCGATCAAAATCAGATTTTATTAAAGAGAAAATTACTATACGATGCGAAATTTGTAACGAATTTACTTTGCATCTACGAGAGAACAAGTTGGATAGTTAGAATTAAATGGGATATTCTGTTATATAATAAATTAACCAATCTTTTTTCTAAATACATGATTATTTACGAAAATGATGATTTTAGAGTAAAATATTTTTTCAAGTTTGAATTAAATATATTATGACAAATATTAAAAAATATTCTGATGGCTGATGGAGCAAAATAAAGAAATTCTTATTGAAATTTTTAAAAAATTAGGTGAAAAATGTACCTCATGTGGTGGGTTTTTCATAGGCGCGGTAATTGAAGCTTCTACTGAAAGTGGAAATTATGGTGTGCATTTTGAAGGTATAGGAAATTACCCTTTAAGATGTGGTAAATGTCCAGAATGTGCCATGGAATGTTATAATAATTTTGATGGACTTGCTCCATGTGATGAAGATGATGCAAATTTAGAAGAAGAAGACTTAGCTTGTTATCGTTATACTGATGATTATCAGGACCATCAGCTAGAATTAGCACCCTCTAATGGATGTGAAATAAAAGGAGGGCAATTAATCGATCTTTCAGATTTTCTATTAAGTAAAATTAGTATTTTAGATATAGATGACATAGATATTTAATTGGAGATAAAAATGGCAAATTTTTTAATAAGATATGAAGATGGAGAAAGAATAAAAAATAATGATGGAGAAGATATGTGGTATAAGACAAAAAAAAGTGCTGTGTATGGAGCAAAAGTTTATGCTGAAAAAGAGAACAAAAATGTCATAATTATAAGAGGTCAAAATAAAGCACGAATGCTCCCTAATGGAGAAGTGGAGTTATTAAATGGCGATGACTTGTATTGGCTATTATGAAAAATCTATTAAATTTTTAAATTAGGAAAATTAGGAGAAATCTAATTCTTCATTATTATAAGAAACTTTAGATTTAACTCTTTTAAAATGTAATTCTCATCCATTGAAAAGATTTATTTTTCGTTTGTATTCTTTAATATATTCTTATGATAATGAATTGAGTGACGTGTCATTTTGGATAGAATTAATTGACGAATTTATTGTATATATTAGAGACAATATTTTAAAAAAGAAATTATTTTATGAAAAGGCCTTCGCTATGTTTAAAACAAGTAAATCGTGGAAATACATTGAAGTTGATCTTCTGGAATATTTTGGCTCTATTAAGGATGAAAAAAATTTAGAAATCTTGGAACAGGCTGTTAATTTATGGGGTATTTTTTACGGGGAATTACAAAGAGAAAAAGTAAAATCATCAATATCGACTGTATTTGATATTAAGAAAAAACTGCTAAACATTATCAATTCAAATATTGATAAATCAGAGACATACTCACGAAAGACACAATTGCTTTTTAAGAAGTTTTTTCTCAAAATTGCTATGAAACCAAATGAGCTTTCTAAGGTGTGGATAGATCGGTATATCCATGAATTGATTGACTTTAATTCTGATTTAAAGATTCCGAGTTATTTTGATGTTAATAATTATTACAATAACACTATCGGTGGATTGTCTGAAAGATTACCAGTAATTGAGTCTCATCCTAAATTTAGTCAAATTTTTGAAGATATCAACAAACTAAAAGACGATTATAACGGTAACAATTCGTCAATAAAAGATCGAATGAAAAGATCGATTAGGATATTTAAAAGTAGTGATTATTCACGAGCATTAGAACAATTTCAAAAGATAAAAATGAAAGCATTTAATCCAACTAAATTATATGATTGTATTTTTGCTTATTATTATATTGGATTATGTTTTGAGCAGATTGACTTGCTTTACGCATCAAAATACTACTATTTAACAGCATTTTTCTTGTCGAACGAAAATGATACAAATTACGAAACAAAACAACTAGCTTATAGATGTGGAATGGATAAATGGGCTGCTATTAATTTTGAATTGGGTAATACTCAGGAGGGGATATATTCAACACTCTATTCTCTGATGTTAAGATCTTATTATTCAGTTGAAATGATCGATTTTAACGACAAAGAATTTCGGAAGAATTAGGATACAATGGAGAGAGAGATGGTTTCCACTTAGTGAGTATCACCAATTACACAAGGCATAATTCCTATCCTCGTCATCTAGGTAAGATATTATAATCATTATGGAAATTTTGAAATAAGATATTATTTCAATAATATTGAATTTGAATTTGAAGAATTCAAATATTAAAATTACTCCTCGAGGGCTTTAGAAACAATAAGGAAAAATACAATAATTTTATGAAAAAATAGGATTATAACTATATTTAATTTTTTTTTTTAGGAGAGGGGGAATATTAAGGAAAAGTTCTTCTAATTATTGGTAGATTATGTATTTTTTTGAATATTTAAAGTTATTAGAGTTTTTCTAACATCTGATTGCGACACTTCAGCAAAGCGTAGTTAGTGCATGCTTTGCCACCGAAGGATCCAAATTTACAATGCAACACATGCGGAGCGGCGCGAGTTGCGCGCAACCTGGTGGCGTATGATAAACTACATTAAAAATAGTTCAGAAAAGATATTTAAAATTACATTTACTGTGAGGTAAAAAGAAAAGAAACACAACAACAAGAGTGAAAAGACCATGATAGAAGAAGTGCCTTTATAAAAGCTGAAAGTACGCAAAAATAGAATTCGAGAAGATATTGGAGATGTGTCCGATTTAATGAGCTCCATGGACGAAGTTGGACTGTTGAATCCCCTTACTATCGACGAAGATTACTACATTTGGGAAGGCACGCGAAGGTATTACTCTGCCAAAAACCTCGGGTGGAGTAAGATAACATGTGACCGACGAATCGGTCTATCGGAGTATCAAAAAATTACTATAGAGATCGACGAGAACCTACGGAGGAAAAACTTGAACCCCGCCGAAGAGGCTAGAGCTTTAGCGTTAAAGAAAAGAGCATTTCTAAAAATACACCCCGAATACAAGCGCGGTGGCGATCGGAAGTCCGATAAATATAAACGCGAGAAGAAAAATCAAACGGAAATTGCATCCGTAAGATTTGCAAAAGTGCAAGCCGAAAAATTCGACACAACTGAAAAAACTATCAGGACAAAAACTAAGATAGGCGAGTTTATTCTTGACAAAAAGCTGGAACCTAAAACAATAGACAAATATGGCAAGCGCAAACTCTCCCAGCGAAAAGTACTCGAAGAGATCAAAGCTATAGAACAGAATTACGCGGACAAGAAGCAATCTTCAGAAAGAATCGTTTCCGAAACTCGAAAATCTCAAGAAGACACTATTGTTAAAGCCGAGAAAGCTAAGGCTCGTATCGAACCAGATAAAAAACCAGAGATTATCGTAGAACTCGACGACGACGACGCAAAATACTGTAGAGAGTGTAAAGACGGGCTTCAACTTACTTGTCCAAGCTGTAAAGACGCCATTATTTCCTGTCAGTACTACAAAAATCCTTATTTACGACGGATTGAATCGAAAGCTTGCGAAAACTACCATTAGAGGTTGCATACAACAAATAACAAGAAATAAGCGTGTTTTATTCGTATTTTATTTTTTTTTTATTTTTTCTAATCCTTTTATTTTAGTAATGCCAATGATATTTTCCCTTAATTACATCAATAAACTAAATTTATTATTTACAATTATTTGTTCGAGGGAAGATCGCATGGAGAGTAGGGAAGGAGCTAAAAAAGCCGTATTATTTGCTAAAAAAATATGGAGGCAAACAAGACCAAAAACCGTAGAAGCGAGAAGAGTCAAAGACGAGAAAATTATGAAATTCGGCTTTCCTCCGTTCGTACTAAAGGCTAAAGTTCGTGTTAAGTTCGTTGTGTGCGCAGAATACTCGGACACTTTAACGATATATCATTTTTCCAACGCAGGAGAACCACTAGGCGCAAAAACTTTCGAACAACCATTCGAAATAAAAAGCGAAATAACAAAAAAAAGCAAATTAATCTACAAATTTCCCCGAAAACGCCCTTCTCGAGCGTAATCGTTTGTTTAACAAAAACTAATAATTCTACGCCTTAAGAAGCCTTTGTATTCAAAATCATGCTTTTGAAAACTATCGCAAAATAAAGCGAACAAATACGGTAAAAAGTCTACATTTTTCGTCTTTTGTTTACTTTTGGGGGCAATTGTTCACAAATGTTAATACATTCGTCCTAAAAAGCACACGTTCTACGGTGAAGCTTCAGCCTTCGAAAAGACTCTTTAGCTTTTTTTCGTTAATAAGAGTATATTTCTTTGGAGAGCTGTTGTTAATAACTTTTAAAATTCCCTCTCGCTCTAAGAATCCTAATACATTTGTATAAAACGCCACAGCGCTTCTATTAGACCCTTCAACTCCTTGAAGCCGCCTAATGTTTTTTACGCTAATGTTTGCGTGTGTTTTTTCTCGCATTAACCGAAGAATAAGATTTACCGTCCTATTTAGGTATTTTGGCCCATTTGAAATACTATCCATTGCTCAACCTCAGTATTACTACCGTTTGTTGTAATATAAATTTTTCAATTGCGTTCATGATAATCGCTTTTTTTTTTTTTCTTCTGCAATTATTTCTGTTAAGAATTCCCTACAATTAGCAATATAGTTACCAGTGCGGATTTTCTTACCAATTGATGTTTTTGAGAGCTCAGAACGCTTCGCAATCAACTCAACGAAGCTTGGAACTTTTCCACGAAGCCTAACTCCTTTAAACAAATTCACGATAATTATTCTATCTGCCAAAGGACCGCTTTTAACCCAAGAAAAACTAAGTTTTTTTTGGTCAAGGGGAACAAAATTTTTCGATTCGTTCTTCTTAGGAACATGAGTACCTCCATGGGTTACGTGAGGGAAAGCCCTTTCGTACACTTGTTTCAAATAACTAAGCGATAAGACTTCTTTATAGGAAGAGAAAGTCTTTTTTTTTACTAATCCTAACGATTCAACTAATTTTTGTATAAAAACCTCTGTGTTCTCGAGTAGCTCGTTTTTAATAGAATTTAAATCGTCCTGTATAACGTCTTTAATTTTTAATTTGGTCATTTCTTTTTTTTTGTTATCGTTAATTCAAATTACTGCTCTTCAAGGAGGAAGTTTATTTCAATTCGGTAATTTGTCCGAATAATCCCTCTGTAGCGACTTACTAAATTCTCTTCGAGCCAAATAATATAAAGAAAAAAACGGAAAGTCGAAACTTTAAAAAACGAGGCGAACTAAAACGAGTTTTGGATTACACCAACCGAATACTTTAATAACGAAGAAAATTTCCATTTTTTCCTTTAAATACGCACAATTTTACAAAATAATATAAAAAAAGAGTTGTGATAAATGACGCTACAAGTAAGAGGATACATCGGAAAACCTCTCCTCGTGCTGTATTGCATTAAGAGAAGAATGGACCGAGGGTTGAAAACTAGAACGGTTGACATCGTCAAAGATACGGGGTTGACAATAAAAGCTGTATATCACCACATAAACGATTTAGAAAAGCAATGTATCTTGCACATCGTACGAGAGAACTTAAAAAATATCAACGATATCCGTCTAACTCCGTCTTCCTTCAAAGAACTGCGCGATCAAACTTTGGATCTCTTCAAGTAAATTTTTGTTAAGGATCCAAAAAACTATTTCAAGCGCGAAGTAGAACTATTTTCTTATGATTATTTTTGTGGTAAAAAAGATTCCCGATCCTTCGGCAATTCCCGGATTTTCGGGAATGTTTTATGTAATTCCCCTTCTTTCGGGACTATTCTTCAGAAAAGCTTAAATATCATAAAGCCCAAATTAGAAATTATTGCTAAAAATTAAATTTAATAAGAGTCTCGGTTCTATAACATTAAATTGTTGCATAGAACTAAGTTATTACATATTAGGGTTGCACTACGGTAGATTAAATCAGAACCCTAAAAAAAATAAATAAGGTGAAATGTAATTAAAAAGACAGTTGGGTTAGTTGTTGTAATTATTGCGTTATTATCGACAAATTTTTTTCCATTGATTTCATTAGTAAGCGGTCAAGAACCTCTTAAACCAGAAGATATCAAGTACGATTGGAGTTTAGAGACTTTCTCCGCGCAGGTTGGCAAAGTTTGGAACAACGACACCTTTTTGATGAACGAGACGGGCACCTTTAACGAAGTATTCAATTATTCGCGTGGATATGCGATTAGCGATACCGAGTGGATCGAAGAAGAATCCGTATTTACTTACAACGTAAATTACAGCTATTTTTCAAACCTTTCTTTGTTCGGAGATTACGCTTTAACCGTTAATTTAGACGTATACAAAGTGGATATCTCTTACGGGACTTCGGTTTTCTTTGTTTGGGTTGCTCTTAAAAACGGCACTTTTAGCGCAGAATACAACATCTACAGCGTAACTCACGACTTCAGGCACGAAAATTCGTTTTATAAAAAAACAGAAACCACTTATAAAAAATACAATTCTACTACGATGGAATTATTGGACACTTGGAACGAGACCAGTGAAGATAACGGCAGTTGGTTGTCTGAAGACGCACCAGAATCGGATTATACGATCCATCAAACGATAGATATGGAATTTTCCATGCCGCTGATTTTGACTTTCCAAGTATACGAGACTCAGAACGGAGAAAAGGTGGCGTGGGCTGATATGATTTCTGATTTTTACATATTCGAAGATGTCGACAAAAACGGCGTGTATAGCGTTGGAGAGACCAGTAACGCGCAAAACCAGTTTCGAATGAGTACCAGCGACGAGTTGCGGGGTATATTTATGCCTTGGGCGTTCAATTATACTTTGCATACCGATTATTGGTCCCCTGAAACTTCTTTTAACGATACTAATAACTATAAATTTCCTATAGACAGAGAAGTAAACGATTTTGGCGACAGTATTCAGTTTACGCCCCCTCAACTCGTAGACAACGAAATCGAATGGGACATTCTGTATCCTGATTTCCCTATTTATGGATTCGTTCAGACGGAAGACGATTGGTTCACTTGTGGCCCAAATTACACCGATTCGTCTCCAGGTAATTTTTCGTACGGGTATAATTACGAGATTACGAACGAAACCGCCGATCTCGACCTTACAGCGCGCTTGCCAAGACTTAGCGACGTTGACTTCTTTAACGCTGTTGATAATCTAAGTTTAGCGTTCCCACACTACACGTTTTTCTTATCCTCAGCGAACATCATGAACTCTGAGAACTTTATTGTAACTATTCCTTCAGATATTTTTCAATTCGAAGTAGGCGGTGCGCAAGTAGCTGAAATTAATATGGAAGAGGATAAAAAATATTATTCTCTAATGGATTATCCCGACCTCGGAAACAACAAGACTTTTGAGGCGATCGGCTCAACCGTTAGCAGATTAGTCGCAAACGAGTTAGAAAACAATCCCACAACGCCGAGAAACTGGTTTGTTGACACAATTTTTACGCTCGGAGACCTTGATTTGGTAAAGCTTGACCCACAATTTAGCAGCGCATTTTCTTTATATAACGTCGAAATACAGAATTATCCTACTTGGAGCGGGTTCGAGCTTATTCATGACCCTACTTTGACGATATTCCATAGCGGTACGAGTTCACCTGAACTTCCTGACATTTCAGGAACGATTTTGGGATACAACTTATATATTTTTGCCGGTATAGTCGGAGTAATTACAATAGTTATCGTAAAAAGAAAAAGATTTAAAAAACACGAATTTTAACTTTAATTTTTTTTTATAAACAATCGAAATAGAAAAAGAAATATGTCTGCTAGTCAAACAAAAAGGAAAAATAGTAATTTTTTAAACGAAAATATACCAGAAAATAGGTTTATCAAATTTATTAAAGACGATTTAGGCTTTTTAGCCACAAATCAAATTAAATCTCTCGTAAGAAGGAGAGAATTCACCAAAAAAATCGATTATTATAACGAGAGAATAAAAGAAGTTCTCTTACACGAATTTAAAAAAAAGTGTTGTGTAAAATGATAGAAAATAAATTAT
>SDBS01005271.1_pt1 | contig 12628 bp, 12 predicted proteins | sample 2277091 | NCBI WGS metagenome assembly SDBS01 (sample SAMN10404972, study PRJNA504765) | marine sediment metagenome | isolation source: marine sediment core GS10_PC15, 163 cmbsf | place: Arctic Ocean: Southern Knipovich Ridge | collected 2010 | reverse complement strand
TCCGAAGATGTTCTCATTCTTCGTGGCGGTCTTTTGAAAGGCGAACCTATAATCCCTGATACAGATTCAGTTGGTTACGACGATGACTCTTTGTTCTTTCTTCCGGAAATGAAAAAACGTAAACTTATAAATTTTATGAGACCCGGTTTTAATAGGACATCTTCTCTTCCCTGTTTTGCTTCTCAACTTACCGGTGCGTCAGACAGTGAAATTTCCACTTCTCTGCGAGGGGAGCGGCGCCCGTGCATAGCCTGCGGGATCTGTGAGAGAGTGTGCCCCGCGGGTTTGATGCCCCAGGTAATTCACCGTTATCTGTATCGTGAAGCAATTGATGAGGCAGAGGCAGTGGGACTTGACCTTTGTATTTTTTGCGGTCTTTGTACATATGTTTGTCCTTCCAAGGTAGAATTGCAAAAACAATTTAAGGAATCGTTGGAGCAGCTCCGATTGGAACACGAGGAAGCAGCGGCTTCAGTGTCTTAGTCAAATAAGCATGTTAGTGAGGTAGTATGAAAATCATAGCCGATATCTTAAAGAAAATGCGCCCTCTTTTTGAAAAAGAGGGTAAATTGTCGTTATTGGGCCCTGTATTTCAGGCTCTCGACAATTTCTTGCTTCAGGCAGATATTAAAACCGAAAACCCACCATATGGGCGCGATCCTATGGACATAAAGCGATACATGTCGATGGTCATAATGGCTCTTTTTCCCTGTTTTTTCGCCTCCCTGTATTTTTTCGGCTGGAGAGTGCTTCTGATGATGCTTGTTTCATATGCCGCAGGTGGAGCGGTGGAACTGCTCTTTGCCATTATCCGAAAAGAAGAAATTAATGAAGGTTTTCTTGTAACCGGCTTTATCTTTCCACTGATCCTGCCGCCCGGACTGCCGCTATGGATTGTAGCGGTCGGTGTTTTTTTTGGGGTATTGATTGGCAAAGAGGTCTTTGGCGGAACAGGCCGTAACGTTTTCAACGCCGCACTGGTTGGAAGAGCCTTTTTAGCGCTGGGATATCCATCCACTATGGCCAGAAGCTGGATGCCTCCCGGGGGCAGGCCATGGGGGAATCTTGTAACCATGTTTTCTGTCAGGGCACCGGAGGCGATTACATCCGCGACACCCCTTGTCATGGGTAAGAGTGGAGACCTTACTCCTCCAATCGACCTTTTCCTTGGAAATGTTGCCGGGAGTGCAGGAGAGACCTCTGTTATAGCCTTACTCCTGGGGGGGGTTTTCCTTATTCTTGTAGGTGTTTCAAACTGGCGGACCGTTCTCGGTATTCTGCTCTCTTTCACAGTACTGGCTGCGGGTTTTCGAGGACTTAATCCCTCTGCTGTAACCCCTGTGTGGTTCAATCTAATGTCAGGTGGTATACTCTTTGGCGCATTTTTTATGGCGACGGACCCTGTAACCGGGCCTATCACGCAATCAGGGAAATGGGTATACGGCATTATCATAGGATCAGTCACAATTCTCATACGGTTTTTTTCGGGATTTGTTGAAGGTGTCACATTTGCCATTCTTCTTGGCAATATATTTGCCCCGTTGATAGACGAAGTGGTAATACGAAACCGAATAAGGAGATATGCCCGTGAGAGATAATGCGCGCACAATCGTTTTTGCGACTGTGCTGGGGATCGTCTGTTCCCTGGTACTCGCGGCATCAAGCCAGTTTACAGCCCCATACAGGAAGGCAAATGAAAAAGCTGAGAAAGTCAGGAACTTTCTCTCCGCATTGGAGATAAATATTGAACCTCAATGGGATTCAAAAACTCTTCTTGAGGTCTTTGACAAAAACGTGCGGGAGAGGAAACTTGGGGAGTATACCCTTTATGAAAATGTGTCGGATCAGTCGAATCCCGATGTCCCCTTATCGGTTGCAGTACTATTTTCAGGCCCGGGTTTATGGGCACCGATCGAAGGCGTCATGGCGCTTGAAACCGATCTTCTTACAATTCGCGGTATCCGGTTTTATAAACAGGAGGAAACGCCTGGACTGGGGGGTGAAATTGGGTCTGATTGGTTTCAGGAACAGTTTAAAGGTAAAAAAATTGTGTCCGGCGCAGGGGAGCCCGGTTTCAAAATTGTGAAACCGGGGAGCGCCACTGATGAAAATACGGTTAATGGAGTTAGCGGCGCAACAATGACCTCGGAACGTGTTCAAACCATTCTCGACAGTTTGGCGAAGAAATTATGGGAAGAGAGGGACAATTATGTCAAATAATTCACGGCAAATTCGACCCGGTATTTTTAAAGGAAGGGCCTGTGGAGGGAAATGTTTAGAAACACTGGGGAACGGCGTTTATAAAACCAACCCCATCATATATCAGGTACTTGGAATATGTTCTGCTTTAGCTGTTACAAGCCGAGTTGAAAATGCACTTGTCATGGGGGGCGCACTGATATTTGTTCTGACCATGACGGGCTTAATGGTATCCATCCTGCGTTCTATTATGCCCCGCCGAATACGCATGATCGTCGAAGTGGCGATAATAGCCACCTTTGTGATTCTCTTTGATCAATTTCTCAGGGCTTTTTACTGGGATATGTCTAAACAGCTTGGTCCTTATGTGGCTCTTATCATAACAAACTGCATTGTTATGGGAAGGGCCGAGGCGTTTGCTACACAAAATCCTCCGATCCTGTCTATGCTGGATGGAGTGGCAAATGGTCTTGGTTATGCCATAATTCTTGCGCTTGTTGCTCTTTTCAGAGAACTGATTGGCTCCGGCTCGGTTTTAGGTTTTATGATTTTATCAGAAACGTGGTATGTGAAAAATCTCATTTTTGTTTTAGCACCCGGCGCGTTTTTTACAGTCGGTTTATTGATCTGGGTTATTAATGCATTCAGACCACCGGAAGAAGACGGAGGATAAAAGATGAATACAACTCCTGTAGTTATTATATTCGTAGCTTCAATTTTCACGAACAACATCCTGCTGGCAAGTTTTCTCGGGATGTGTTCCTTCCTTGTGTGTTCAAACCGCATAGATACTGCAGTCGGTCTTGGTACTGCTGTGATATTTGTGATGTTTTTCACAACCGCACTCAATTACGTTATTTATCACTATGTACTGGTGCCTCTGAAACTGGAATTTCTTTCCTATATTATTTTCATCGCGGTCATCGCTGCTTTTGTGCAGCTGGTTGAGATGTTCGTGGAACGATTCAGTCCAAAATTATATTACGCGCTGGGAATATTTCTCCCGCTAATAACTGTAAATTGCGCGATACTCGGGGCTGCACTTTTCATGGTTATCAGAAAGTACAATTTTGTGCAAACTCTTTTCTTTGGATTAGGTGCGGGTATAGGCTGGGCCCTGGCGATTGCCTTAATGGCCGGTCTTCGTGAGAAAATGGGTTACTCAAATGTACCGGCCCCGCTTAAAGGACCTGGCATTATTATGCTTGTTACCGGGGTTATCGCTATGGCTTTCATGGGGTTTGCAGGCATATTAAAATTATAGTAAAATATCTCAATTTATTTCTAATTTATTTCCAATTTATTTCCAATTTATTTCCAATGGGGTGAATTATTATGGTAATCAGTTTATTAGCAGTGGCGGTGACTGTTGGTATATTTCTCGGTCTGACTGTCATGCTATTGGCAGCTGAGAAACGCCTGGTGGATTACGGAATATGTACCTTATCTATAAATGAAGGTTCAGTTGTGTTTGAACAATTAGGAGGTATTACGCTTCTTTCCACCCTTTACGAAAATAAGGTTTTTATTCCATCTGCATGCGGCGGTAAGGGCTCCTGTGGATACTGCAAGATAACCTTGATCAGCGGTGGTGGGCCCATCCTGCCAACAGAAACCCCCTACATGACGCGAACTGAAATTAAATCGGGTGTGCGTCTGGCGTGCCAGGTCAAGCTCAAAGAGAATGTCGAAATTCGAATCCCTGAAGAATTGCTTGAGGTGAAAGAATACAAGTCAGTTGTTTCTCTTGTCCGCGATCTTACCTATGACATCAAGGAACTTAATTTTGACCTTATTTCACCCGAAGAAATTAAACATCGTCCAGGGCAGTATGTTCAGATTATGGCACCTAGCCCCGATGGACACGTCTTCAGGGCATACTCAATAAGTTCGCCGGTCTATGAGAAGAACAAAGTGCAGTTGATGGTCCGGCTTGTGCCGGGCGGCATTGCATCAACATACCTCCACGGCCTCAAGGAGGGCGACGAGGTTATTTTTACCGGGCCTTTTGGAGAATTCAAATTAAATGAAAATCCTGAGGCCAATGTTGTGCTGGTGGGAGGCGGCGCTGGAATGGCCCCGATGGCAAATATAATATATACCATTTATCACCAATGGCCGGATCGTAAATGCCATCTTTTCTTTGGATGCCGGACGACAAAAGATATTTTCTATTTTGAAAATTTTGAAACCCTTTCTAAAAAACATCCAAATTTCAAGTTTACCTACGCACTTTCCGATCCCTTGAGTGAGGATGAGAAATGGGATGGAGATACAGGTTTCATTCATCTGTCCCTGGATAAACTCCTTCCCGTGACTCATAAACGTCAGGCGTTTCTGTGCGGACCACCACCCATGATTGAAGCTGTAATCGAAATTCTCAAGGATAAAAAATATAGGGACGAAGAAATTTTCTATGACAAATTCTAGAACAACTCATTGCTGAAGGGGGTATTGGAAATGGCATTTAAAAGCATTGGAGACCTACTGGAAAAAGCCGGTGAGTTTGAAATACGATTAGAAAGGTATTATGCGGCAATTCGCGATGAATCACAGGATAACGGTGTGCGGCTGCTGACTTACTATCTCAGCCGGCACCGACGTCATCTGCAACAGGCATTGAACGGTATGGACCACGATAAGATTGAGCATATCCGTAAAATTAAGCTCAAGTATGATATTGATTTTCAGCCGGAAAAGGCATTTCATCTTATAACCACATCTCCAAGTGACATTAGAGGGAAGGGGCTCCTCGAAGCTGCGGCTAGTTATGACGAAGAATTGGTGGAACTTTACAAAGATGTCCTTCAGCACCCGTTGAATACTGAAGCATCGGTTTTCATTGAAACTCTCATCCGTATAGAAGAAAAAGATATCGTGATGCTGAAAAAAATGATTGCAATGAATTACTTCTAGCAAGGACGGTAGTAATATTTGAATGGGTACATTTGAATTAATTTTTTCTCAGGATGACGACAGATTAGGAGGACCATCAGGACAGAAACGATTAGGCAGCGCTGTACTCCTGTATAATGCCCTATGGTTTACCAGGGTACGCTGGATTGTGGTCTTTGTTTTCACTATCCTGGGTTTGACTGGCACTCTTATGCCCGGGCGCTGGAAAAACGCCGGACTTGTTCCACCCACAAGGTGGCCCTGGGTTCTGGCGGGCACTTTAATTATGGCGAACATATTTTTTTATATATTTACGCGCCGCTTAAATGAAGACTCCCCGAACCGTGCTGTCGAAGCAAATATCTGGCTACAGATTATCGTTGATTTGATAGTTGTAACGGTCATGGTCCATATGATAGGGAGCACTATTACTTTTATAGCCTTTACTTATCTTTTCCATATCGCTCTGGCTTGTATATTCTTTCCACAAAAGTACAGTTTATTAGTAACACTATTGGCAGCTTTCCTATACATCTTTACCGTTGTCCTGGAGATACTCGAGGTTTTACCGGCTGCAGGTGTCTTGACAGAAACAACACGCTTATATAAGCAGGGCCCTCACATGGTCATGATTATTGCCGGATCAGCCGTATTTGTCTGGCTTGTTGTATGGTATTTCATCTCAAGTCTTTCTACCGCCGTTCGAAAGCGCGATCAGCAACTTGCAACAGCAAATGCGCAGCTCATAAAGGCTGATGAGGAAAAAACCCAAAAAATGCTGATTACGACTCATGAGCTTAAAGCTCCTTTTGCGGGCATTGAGAGCAATATCCAGGTGTTAAAATACCAATTTTGGAATGAGATCCCTGAATCTGTAAAGGAACTAATTAATCGCATCGATGTACGGGCACAAACACTACGCGAGCGAATCACCCAAATCCTCGTTCTCGGAGATCTGAAAACTCGTCCCACCGGTGAAAAATTATCCGAACCTGTTGATTTAAAATCGGTAATGGATACTGTAATCGAGAACATAAATGAAAAGGCAATGGAGCGAAACGTAATACTCGATGTTAATGTCCCATCAACATCAGCATTAGGGAACAAAGAGGACCTCAGGATTCTATTCTCAAACCTCGTAACAAATGCGATAGTTTATTCCAATGAGGGCGGAAGAGTTAAAATTTCAACAAAACAGGTTGAAGATGAAGTCCTTTTATCAGTCTCCGATTACGGAATTGGGATAAGGGATGACGCGCTTCCTCACATTTTTGAAGAGTATTATCGTACAAAAGAAGCGTCAAAATTTAACAAAATGTCAACGGGTTTAGGATTATCGATAGTCAAGGAAATTGTTCGAAATTTGGGATTGAGGATGCGTGTTACAAGCAAAGAGGAGGAAGGGACAACCTTTGAGGTGGCAATCCCTGTTACGGGCATGCCGCATTCTCGATTAGTATAATTTTCTTGCCCAAAAAGCAAGAAAATTGGTACTAAGGTACTAAACATTAAAAATCGAAAATACAGGAGGATGATTCATGGCTAAAATCATGATTATCGACGACGATGTGGAATTTGCAGAAAATATTTCCGTCATATTAAAAAAGAACGGACATTCTATCGATATACATGATCATGCAGAGGGCATGATCGAAGAACTTGTGCAGAATACGCCGGATTTATTGATTCTGGATGTAATGTTCCCTGAGAATCCTGCGGGAGGATTCGACCTGGCGAGGAAAATACGGAATAATGAGGGGATAAAAGCACTTCCAGTTATATTGCTTACGGGTGTCAATCAGGAGTTCCCAATGGATTTCTCTGCCAATGACATCGATCCGGAATGGATGCCGGTCCAAAACTTTGTTGAAAAACCGGTTGATATAGAAAAATTACTTGGGGAGATCCAGGAACTTCTTGAGGGCTCAAAGAAATAACAGTCTGTAATTTGAAACGATCTTATCTCACATCAAATAAAACCCATGAAATATCCCGAATAAACCTTCAAAATGCAAAACGCTATTTCGCTGAGGCTTTGAGTAGCTTGCCTACCTTCTTGATCAAAGGTTTTATATCGGCCGTTTTTTCAACGAAGTCTTGAACCGGCATCCAGTCACCATCTATATCTTTCGGAGAGAACTCCACAGGTAATTCCTGATTGACACCCGTAAGCAATATAATCGGAAGGTCTTTTATCTCCTGTGTTCCCCTTACTTTTCTGGCTAAATCGAATCCGGCAGTCGGAAACTCGGGAAACATGACATCCAGAATCAACAAGTCCGGTGTATTTTGCACAAGCTCTTCTACCGCACCCTCCACATGATCCAGGCAGCTGACGGCATGTCCTTCCTTTTGCAGGATAATTGACCCGAACATTTGGAATATTAATATCCAATGATATTCTCCGGCTTTTTGCTTTTTCGTCAATTTCTTCAACAACAGCATCCATGACTGATCGCAAATCCACTGGAACAAATTGTACTTCTTGAGGTTGCAGTGACCTGAGATCACCGAGAATGAGGATTGACCTGATCCGATCACTTAACATTTGCGCCCCATCCTCAATGTGATTGATGATGCTATGTACTGATTCAGGGATATCATTCCAATACTGGTATTTCAAAACTTGAATATTGCTTTCTATGCCCGCGAAAGGCGTCTTGAGTTCATGAGTGGTAGTAATTACCTGTTTTGTTTTCTCCTGATCGGCTTTCAGGAGCTGCTCATTTGCTTCACTTAACTGTCGGGCGTGTTTTCGGACTTCTTTTGAAAGAGTGGAAACCAAATACCATACCACAAACCATACAAATACCGCACATCCGGCAAAAATCAAGCATAGAGAAGAACTTTTCGGAAATCCTCGCAGATTACTTGCGACGATGCCGGCTGTAGACCAAACACCGGTTATCTCCAGGACAACAGAGACAAAATATAAGACTACCGCAAAGAATGTAACCAGCAAACTACCTCTCACCGGGAAGAAAATACAGGCCAGAACGATGTGGAAGAGATAAATAAAAGCGACAAAAGTATCGGTGCCCCCAACCTTATGAACCAGGAACATTATTACCATCAGGTCCAAACCAATCTGAAACCAGATGTTGCTGACAATTCTTTGCCGAGGAGAATCCTCCTTCAACCGGTAGACAACAAAATAAAAAACAATATTTGCCGATATTAGAATGCCAGTCAGAATCCACGGCCAACTGCTGGGAGGAACAAGTCCGAGGTTCCTCATAATGCCGGGAACGAGAATACCTGTCAGACCTACCCCAATCAAAACAGCAACTACAACCCATCGTAACTTGATAAACCACCTGGCATCCCGTAAAAGCGCGGCACTACCCAGTCGTTCTTGCACTGCGAGTTTACGTAACTCAGGTTCTTTCCGTGAAGGTATTAATTCAAAAGTACCCATAATCCCTACTCCGGATAGCAAAAATCACAACCATCGCTGCTATGAAACTCCAAGCTCAGTTTAAACCCCCTTATAGACGTTGTCAATCATTTTTGATAAACCTACTGAAGAGCTTCTCTTTTTCGTCATTTTCCCTGGAAAGTATCTATAGCATTATGAATTGTGTAAAAATTCAAAAATACTTTACATATAAATATATTTTTACTAATATATATTATCGATAAATATTATTAAGATTTTTTTGAATAGGACTATTATTATAATATTAGTTTTATGGTATAATTTAGGGATCTAAAATGCCTCAAATCTTCCATGGCAGATACAGTTTACCCACTATGCGCTGTGGGCTGTCCAGTTAATACCGACACACGGCTGATTGGTGAGTTGATATCAAAAGGTGAATATGAAAAGGAAATGGATCTTCTTCCGGATGCTAACCCTTTCTCATCCGTGCGCGGAAGGATATGCAGCCACCCCTGCGAGCAAAACTGCCGGCGCGCCAATTTGATGCTCCCCTCGGGCTGATGAAACTAAAGAAGTATATGATATAGAAGCTTTTAAAGAGCATATGAAGTCCGTCGTGGATATGGGGATCCATGGCGTCAAAGGAGTCCACATTCAGGCAATCGAATGGGGGCATCGTGTCCCCGAAATCATAAAAGAGGCTGGTCAGTTCCCTCGTCCCGTGCTTTCATAACAGGAGGAATAGTGTGAGTTCAAAAGCAAAAATAATGGTCGTGGAAGATGATATCGATGAAGCAAAACTGGTTAAAATGACACTCGAACCTGAGGGGTATGAAGTCGTCACCGCAATGAATGGAAAAGAAGCGCAGGATAGAATTGCTGATGAAAAACCGGATTTCATTCTCCTTGATGTTATGATGCCTGAAATGGACGGATTTTCTTTCTGCTCCTGGCTCAAGTCAAATGAAAACTATAAAGATATACCGGTAGTGCTTTTAACAGGTGTCGCTGAGCACATTTATAACTCCAGATACCCCCTCAAAGGGGTGATTAAAGCTGATGCGGATGAGTACCTGGAGAAACCGCTCAAGCCGGAGATCCTCCTGGATACTATTTCAAAACTTCTTAATAAATAGTAGGAATTGTCTTGATGTATCACATCATCTTTTCGGAGAGTTCACTTATCCTTTTATAGCTGAAAACCGGCCCGTCTTTGCAGACGTATTTAGAGCCGACACCGCACCTGCCGCATTTGCCTATTCCGCAGCTCATCCGCCTTTCAAGAGATGTTATTATCCTGTCATTCCCGAATCCCAGCTCTAAAAGAGGAAGCATTGTAAACTTTAGCATTATCGGGGGGCCGCAAACAAGGACATAGGCATTGTCGGACCCTGGCGCTGCCTCGCGGAGAACAGCAGGAACAAAGCCCTCTCTCCCCTTCCAGCTTTCATCACCCCTGTCAACTGTTATATAGGCGTCTATGTCAGACCTCCCTTCCCACTCTTTTAGCTCCGACTTGTATAACAGCTCGCCCGGGCTGCGGGCACCGTAAATTACCGTTATCTTCTCAAACCTGCTTCGGTTCTGCTCGTCGAGCATGTACTTTACTGTAGCCCTCAGCGTGGTCATCGCGAATCCTCCTCCCACGATGACAATATTCTTCCCTTCCATCTCCTGCATGGGGAAACTGTTGCCGTAAGGCCCCCTCACACCTAACAGGGCGCCCTCTTCAAGACCGTGGAGAGCAGTTGTCACTACACCTTCCGGGTAGCGTTTTACGGTAAATTCTATATACCCTGTATCGAGAGGAGAAGATGCGATCCCGATGGGGCTTTCACCGGCACCGGGTACCGAGATCATCGCAAACTGCCCGCATTCATGCTTGAACCTTTTTTTGTCTTTTTTATCCCGAAAAACTAACCTGAAAGTCTTGAGGTCCCTGGCCTCGTTTTCAATGAAGATCGAATCAATAACAACAAGCATTGGAAGGTAGGGGTTTTCTGAGCTCATTTAATAACCTCCATTACCGTTTCTCTGATATCCATACCTGCCGGGCAGCGTTCGATACACCTTCCGCATCCCACACAAAAAATGTCACCGAAGTTTTTTACGGTTGAGAGGAATTTGTGCATGACTCTCTGTCTCATCCTTTCGGGTATAAGCGTCCTGGGGTTATGCCCGGACGCTTCGAGGGTGAAAAATGGAAACATACAGGAGTCGTACACCCTGCTTCGCGTACCCTCAGAGCCTGTCTTTTCATCGTATATTCCAAAGCAGTGGCACGTGGGGCACAAAAAAGTGCAGACACCGCAGCCGAGGCACCTCCTTGTGATCTCTTCCCATAACGGTGATTCGAAGTTATTATCAAGTTTTTCGGCTGCATTTGTAAAATCGATTTTCGAGATCTTTTTTTCCGCATTTGCCGACTGTTTGTTTACAGCATCTATATCCGATTTTTGAGGTTTTTTAATAAAAGATGAAAAAGTATTTATAAAATCATTTCCTTTTTCAGAATAGGACTCAAGCAGTAAAGAATCATCAGTTTCTCTCGCGAGTATGTCAGTCCCTTCTTTTCCTGAAGGGCTTGTGCCCACCGATGTGCAGTAACATGTGGTCAGAGGTTCTTTGCAGCCGAAAGAAATAATGACAGTGTTTTTTCTCCTGATTTCATAGTAAGGGTCTGTGTATTTATCATCGAGAAATATTTTATCCAGTAAATTGACTGAAAACACATCACAGGGTCTGAGCCCGAATACAACCCTTTTTTCATCATTGAGAGGTGCATCCCGCATTTCATCTTCATTGTAAGCGCATATCATCTCGCTTTGCGGGAAAAAAAGTCTTTTCGGGGGTTGTTTGAAATTGGAATAATTCAGGTCTATTTCATTTTCCGGATCAAAGGGAACAAGGGAAATACCGTCGCGGCTTCTAACAGGCACATAAAAAACGCTGTCTTTGCGTACAGCCTCACCAAGTTTTTTGAGTTCAGTTTTTTTTATTATACCGTTTACCATCGCGTCCTCATTACGTCAGGATACCGATTTTCCTGCTTTTTTCAGCTCAAACTTTTGTTTGTAAAACCTCGCAATTAGTTTCTGGTGCAACTTCGGGCAAGCCCGGCTACTCCGTGTTTTATACGGCGTGGCACCAAGAATTAATTATCAAGAATTCATTGTTCTGCATCAAGGTTCGGTAATAAACTCCTGGCTATCGTCCTCTTTAAACGTGCAGAGTGGAAGATCTTCATCCGAAAGACCCGGAACATACCCAAACAGATCTTTTACGTCTTTACCCAGCTTCTGTGTAAATATACGAAGGTCGATATCCATCGGGCACGCGTTCACGCACGCGTCGCACTCAACACATCTGCCGGCCTGATGAAAAATGCGCCCAATGTGGAACATCATCGAATCGGTAATATCGTCACCCGCACCTATCCAGCTCGGTTTTGTCTGGTCGGCAAAACAGACCTTGCAGTAACAGTTCGGGCAGGCCTGCCGGCACGCGCAGCATCTTATGCATTTAGATATTTCTTCTCTGAAATAGTTCCACCTTTCCCCGGAAGACATTTTTTCAAATTCTTCCAGTTTCGCGTATTCCGGTCCGTGCTTCTCTCTGGGGTCGCCTTCTATACATACATCCGCCCCTTCCTGCAGGGGAGATGGACACTCTGCGCACGCAGAAGCGAGAATATCTTCTCTGTTTATCTTCCTTTTGCCGTCAGAAATCAGTGTTACCTCAAATGAGCCGTCTTCACTTTCCGTAAAGCCGGTTATATCATTTATATCATGAATGAAATCCGCTTCTGCAGGATCAGCCATGCCTTCGCAGGGCACCGCAATGACGACAATATTTTCCCCGGGCACCTGATTTTCTTTTATCAGACCGGCGATAGACCGTGCGTCACAACCCTTCGCTATTACTCCGATCCTGGGATACGGCTTTTTTTCTTTTTTATTCGCCTGCACCGGGAAAAACCTGGGGAGATAGACCGCAAGGTTATTACGGCAGAAAGGGCCCCACACAAGTCTGTCCGCTGATTCAGCGTTTTTGATAAAACAGGGCCTTGACCTGAAAGGGACAGGGCCGTTTTCATACCCGAGGATCAAATCGACTTCATCGTTATTAAAAAGTTCCTTCGCTGTTTCCCTG
>SDBS01005270.1_pt1 | contig 12629 bp, 6 predicted proteins | sample 2277091 | NCBI WGS metagenome assembly SDBS01 (sample SAMN10404972, study PRJNA504765) | marine sediment metagenome | isolation source: marine sediment core GS10_PC15, 163 cmbsf | place: Arctic Ocean: Southern Knipovich Ridge | collected 2010 | reverse complement strand
ATCCATAAATTTCATCATCTCCCAAACGAACATCCTCTAATCTACCGATTTTATTTCCATCAGAAGTATAAACTTTTAATCCTATGACAGATTTAGTTGGTTTTATGGTCTCAGCAGATAAAAGCTTTTCTGAAAATTTTCCCTTATAATATCTCTTAAATATTGACATAGTGCATATAATTATTGAAAATATCAATAAAATTAAAAAAGTAATGAAGATTATTTGAGATTTTATTGGAAAAACTTTTTCTATTTGTGGTTCAGGTATCTCTAAGGGCTCAACAATTTCAATTTCTCTATGAGAATCTGCAGAATAGCTTTCATATTCTACTTGTATATAAAAGTCATAAATCCCAGCATCTATACTAGATGGTAAAAATAATTTTGTTCTTTCTGTTTTCTCTTCAAAACTTCCTAAATAAATTGTATCATGCCCAGAGGTCATTATTTTCCCATCTTTCTCAAGCCAAAATTTTATTATAACATCTCCTTTAATTTCAGCCATGCCCTTTACAAAATAAGTGAAATTGAAAAAGGGTTTTAAATTTGTTGGCAAGTCTATATCTAAAATTTTAATATCAAAGAGTTTAACACATTTATTTTTATAACAGACATAGTCTTTATTACAATCAGAATCTTTTTCACATTCCGGTTTTATTATTCTTTTTCCTCCACCTCTTCCTGGAGGAGGAGTAGAAACAGAGGGAGTTTCTTTTGAGGAATAAACACTAAATTCAGTAACATCATAAATAAACTCCCCACTTGAATAACTTACCTCTGTGCATATTGAAGAAGGACAAACAACTCCATCTTTAAGCGGCTGAGCATCTGAATAAGTTAAATTATAAAAATATAATCTTGCAGATTTATTAAAATTAGGTAATGCAGTTGAGTTTACTTCGATTCTGTTAAAAGAGATATTTGTATGGCTGTCTAAATCAAGAACATTGTCAGTTGAATCTTCATCATTTGTTAAATTAATGTCTTCAGTAAAAAGAATTTTTCCAGTTTGAGTATTTTCTAAAATAATATCACTTAAACTTTGTATATCTTCATATGCTAATATATCAAAATTAGTTGATTCCCCTTTATGATCTCCTTTATATTCATTGTATATAATTGTGAATATAGTTGAATTAGCAACAAAACTTACATTTTTTGTTGTTAAATTTCCACCACTATTGTTTGCAAAAAGGTAAAGAACATGGCTTCCTTGTGAAGTATTAAAATAAATAGAAGAAGTTATAGTTGTATTTGTTCCGTTAAGATTATACCAAACAGCCTGTTCTCCACTTACTGAATAATTTAATAAAAGCGACTCGTTAGTGAAATAAGTTTTATTTCCTGGGCTTAAAATTGTTAAAGTAAGAAGAGTAGTATCAACAGTAAATGTAACTGAACTGCTATTTTCATTTCCAGAAGTATCATTTACATACACAGTCCATGTATTTGAGTCTTCTGTTGATGTTAAACCTGTCCAATTAGTCCCGCAAGTTTGAATAGATGAATTTGTTTCTCCATTATTTAAAGAATACCAGCAAGAATCTAAAGCAGTTTCATCTGAAGCAGTGTAATTCAACTCACTTACATTTACATTATAAGAAGTATTTTGAGGGTAAACAATTGATATGCTTGGATTAGTGTTATCAACAGCAGTCACATTTACTAAAAGTATGGAAGAATTTAAATTTCCAAGAGTATCATTTATACTTACATTAATATAATACTCTCCTACACTTAATCCTGAGGTATTTGCCAAAACCCCTGTTCCAGAATTTATGCTAAAGGTTGAAGTCCAGTTTATTGCAAAACTATCTAAACCTACACCATCATCATCAGCATTTATATCATAACTTAAAGAATTTGTTTCAGGCAGAGTTTGGTCTGTCCAGTTTGTAAAATAAGGAGCAGTTGTATCAATTGTAAAAGTCCAGTTTGTATTATTAAAAGCACAATTGCCTGCTGCTGCATTATCACAAACATAACAATTCCAGATATAAGTCCCATCAGCTATTATTACTGTGAAATTTGTTGAGTTAAGGATGCTTGTTCCTGATACAAGTTGTGTTTCATTCGCATGCCATCCTCCACTCCAGTTGCCATATAAAGTACTGTTCTTTAAGCCATCACCAGTATCAATCATAGAACAATTAAATTCTACAGTCTGGCTGCTTAAATTTTGACCATCTGTTGGCTCAATTAAGTTTACTTCAGGAGGGATTTCATCAAGAGGTACAGTTACATTAACATAAAACACACTTGAGTTCAGATTCCCAAGTGTATCATTTATACTTATGTTTATATAATAAAGGGCAGCACCAAGAGTTGTGGCATTTTTTATCCAGCCTGTTGAATTAACTTCAAAATTAGTATTATTTACAGCATAAGCCTGCAAGCCAACACCATCGTCTGTTGCATTAACATCATAATTAAAAGCATCTCCTACATTTAATTCAAAATTATCAATTGTATGTGTGAAATATGGAGGGGTTGTGTCTATTGTAAATGTAATTGAACTTTTATTCTCATTTCCAGAAGAATCATTTGCCCATACAGTAACATTATGCTGTCCTTCACTCCACATTATTGTTATATTATCACAATTACTTAATGTTGAATTTTCTGAATAAGTATCATTACTATACCAACAAGCTTGTAAATCACCATCACTTACAGTATAATTAACATCAATTTGGTTGTTTGTTGTGTTTGTGTTGTTTGGAGGGTAAACAATTGACAAACTTGGAGGAATTGTATCAACTGTGAAAGTTACAGAAGTTCTATTTTCATTACCAAAACTATCATTTGCCCAAATAAAGATTGTATTGCTTCCCTGATCCCAGGTCTGCCCTGTAATATTATCTCCGCAACTTATACTTTGATTATATTGTCCAGAATCATTGCTCCATTTGCAGGCCTGAATGTTTAAATCAAAAACAGTATAATTTACATCTAAATTAACATTTGTTGTATTTGTGTTGTTTGGAGGAGCAGTTATACTTAAACTAGGATTAATTGTGTCCATCGTGAATGTCCAATTTGTTGAATTAAAAGCACAATTATGGAGTTGGTCACAAACATAACAATTCCACTTATAAGTTCCATCACTTATTGTTTTTGTAAAGTTTGTTGAATTAAGTACACTCGCCCCAGATACTAGTTGTGTTTCATTTGCCTGCCAACTGCCTGTCCAATTGCCGTAGAGAGTTGAATTCTTTAAGCCATCACCAGTATCAATCATAGAACAATTAAATTCTACAGTCTGGCTGCTTAAATTTTGACCATCTGTTGGAGTAATTAAATTTACTTCAGGAGGAGTTGTATCACTTTCATTAACAGTATAACTTCTTTCAACAGATTTATTATAATTAGTAAAAGTTCCATTACCCCAAGAATGCCATCTATAAGCATAAACACCACTTGCATCAAAATTATGAGAAGCATTATAAACATTTGCTGTTAAATTTGTTGCTGTTATATTTGTATTATTAATTTCTAATAAAACAGTTCCGTTTGTTGAATCTATTGTTACATTAAACAATCCTGTTCCTGAACCTTTCAAACTTCCATTGTTATCCCAGTAATTTATAAAAATTGGATATTCATTATCAATAGCTTCAGTTACATTAACCCACCAAGTTTCTGAACTGCTTGAATAATTTTGAGAATTTGAATAAATACAAGTAATATTTTCTACTTGAGCTGTATTAAATATGGTAGTATTTCCTATAGGAGAAGTGTCATTATTAATCAAACTTCCTCCTCTGTACAATAATAAATATGCTTCTGAATCTCCTGTTATTGTTGAGCAGTTTAAGTCAATACTATCTCCTTGCGTAATTGTTATATTTTTCTCACTATTGTTTAATGTTAGATTTATTGATGAAGCCACTTTGTTAATTGTAAGTGTGAAAGAATCCATACTTGCATTAACAGTATAATTCTGTCCACCAGTTGTATTCAACACATAATTATAAGTTCCTGCCGCTCCTATTGAATCAGAAGTTTCTTTATCTGCATTATCTCTATAAATTTTATAAGTTACATCTCCGTCTCCTAAATTTGCTTTTTCTAATCCAATTGTTGTTTCAGTTCCATCATAATCTCTTGTGAGTGCTGTATCATTTGTTAAATTCCCTTCTGGAACTGCTTTGCTGATATTATAAGAATAAGTAATTGAATTATTGAACCAATGAGAGGTTCCATTTCCACGTGCCCACCAGTAATAAGTATAGTTTCCTGCTGATAAATCTGGAAAAGTTACATTAAAAATCTCTGGAGAAGTAGTATAATTTGATGCTGTGTAGTTTGTTCCATTAAAATCTAAACTAACTGTTCCATTGGTATTATCAACTGTTATGTTAAATTCATAAGCTTGTCCAAATGAATAATTTGTTGGTTCCGAAGGAGTTTCTGTTGGTGATGTGAATATGGGATATTCTATATCTACAACCACAGTTATATTAACCCACCAAACATCAGAATCAGAAGTATAATTTGTATTTCCATCATACTCAAAGGTTATATTATAAAATCCTATTGAGAGATTTGTTACATTGTAAAGAGGCAAAGTCCCTGAATTATATAAAGTTCCATTTACATAGATTTTTCCTGTTCCATATCCAGTTATATTTGTTGCATTTATGTAAATATTCTGGTTAGCTGTTCCATTTACTGCTGTAAAGTTTCCCTGTGTTCTGTTTATTGTTCCGTTAATCTCTCCTGTTGCTTGATTAATAGTTATGTTATAATAAGAATAACCTACATCTGAATAATTTTGATTACCTGTAACATTAGCCCTAAATATATAACTTCCAGCTCCTAATGTAACATTCAAAGCATTATTAGATAAAAAATCCTCTCCGTCTTTATCTAATCCAACGGTTCCATAATCAGAAGTTGCAGATATGTTTACTTGTTGAGGATAAGTTAAACTTAAGTTAGAAGTTCCACTATTAACTAAAAAAGTTAAACTAGGAGTTGCTTTTGCAACAGTATAATATCTAACTAAAGAAGTATTATAATTGCTTTCTGTGCCGTTTCCATAAGCCCACCAATAATATGAATAAGTAGCAGCTGCTAAATCACCAATAGTTACATTAAACATATCAGCAGTTAAATTAGTTGCTGTATAATTTGATCCATCAAATTCTAATCCAACAGTTCCATTTGTTGATATTATTGTCGCATTAAATCTATATATTTGTCCTGAAACATATGCAGAATCATTTGCTGGAGTTTCATTGTAATTTGAAAATATAGGATATTCTGCATCTGTTATAACAATTATATTAACCCACCAAACATCAGAATCAGAAGTATAATTTGTATTTCCATCATATTCAAAAGTTATATTATAAAAACCTATTGAGAGATTTGTTACATTGTAAAGAGGCAAAGTCCCTGAATTATATAAAGTTCCATTTACATAGATTTTCCCTGTTCCATATCCCGTAATATTTGTTGCATTTATGTAAATATTCTGGTTAGCTGTTCCATTTACTACTGTAAAATTTCCCTGTGTTCTGTTTATTGTTCCATTTATCTGCCCTGTTGCCTGATCAATTGTAAAAATAGATTGATTAGTAGAAGAAGTATAGTTTTGAGTTGCTGTTAGATTACACTCGTAATTATGAGTTGTGACTCCTAAAATAATATCCTGTCCGTTTTCTGCAGCAGTTACGTCATCTCCATTTCTGTATAAAACAATATTCCCTTCTCCTGAAATAACAGAACAACTTGCATTTATTGTTGTTCCATAATCTTGTGGAGAAATTTCGTCAAAGATGAGGGAGGTCTGTCCTGTTGCTTTTGTAATATTAAATAACATTACAGTTGAATTTAAATTATTAACAGTATCATTTATAGTTATATTAAGATAATATTCATCAACTCCCAAAACTGTATTATTTTCTAATAATCCTGATGTTTGATCTATTTTAAATCCCGTATTATTTACTGTAAAACTGTCTAAACCAACACCACTATCAGTTGCATTTATATCATAATTTAAAGCAGTTCCGTAAGTTATTGTTTGTGCTGATGGAGTTCCATTAGTAAAATATGGAGGAATTGTATCAACAGTAAATGTCACCGAACTACTATTTTCATTACCAGCAGAATCATTTGCATAGACAATTACTGTATTGCTTCCTTCATCCCAAGTTTGTCCTGTTATATTTGTTCCGCAAGTAAGGGTTTTATTATTTGCTCCAGAATCATTGCTCCACCAACATTCTGGTGTGTTTGTATCACTTATAGTATAATTTAGGTCTATGTTTTTATTTGTTGTGTTTGTGTTGTTGGGAGGATAAACAATCTCAATTGCAGGAGCAATTGAATCTATTGTAACACTCCAATTTGTTAAATTCCAAGCACAATTACTTGCGTCATCGCAAGTATAATAATTCCAGTAAAAAGTATCATCATATGGCAATACGATTGAAATATTTGTAAAATTAGAACTGCCTGTTATTGTCCTATTTTCTGTATTATTTATGACATCTAAAGTAGAGTTCCATATCCACAAAGTTGTGTTTTTTAAATTTTCATTTGTATAATTAGCTACAAAATAAACTGTTAAAGATGTAAGAGAAGAGCCATTTTGAGGGGAATTTAAATCGACCACCGGAGCACTTGTATCTAAGGTTATTGTTCTAGTTTCTGTTTGATTTTCATTTCCAACTGTATCATTTGCAGTTGCATTTAAATAATAAGTTTCATCTGGCAAATTTGAAAAATTTATATTGTAAGGAGAAGTAGAACTTGTTGATGAATTAACTAAATCAGTTGTATTATATAAATAAATTATTATCGTATCTAATGTACCATCTGTTGCTGTAACATTAGCAAGAATATAATTTTGGCTGTAGTTTCCTGTTTGTGTTGTTGGATTTGTGAAGTTTATGTCTGGGGGGGTTGTATCTATTGTTATTGTGTAAGTATCTGTTGCATTACATTGAGCAACTATATCACAAACAGTTACATTATAAGTATAGGTTTCATCTGGCAAATCAGTCCAGTTTATTATTCTTGTCTTATCTGTATAAATTGTTTTATTAACTTCGGCAGTAGAATTCCATAACAAGAAAGTTGTATTTCTTTCATTTGTTTCATTGACAGTTACATTTACATAAATCCAATCTACAGTTACATTTGCATAATCATCTTCTGTTCCATCTCCAAAATCTATAAGAGGATAAATGCTATCAACAATGAAAGTGACACTAGACGAATTCTCATTGCCAGAACTATCATTTGCCCATACAGTAACATTATGCTGTCCTTCACTCCACGTCACTCCTGTTATATTATCACAATTAGACAAGGTTTCATTACTTGAATAAGTATCATTTGAATACCAACAAAAAACTCCGTCATCATCACTTACAGTATAATTCACATTAATCTGGTTGTTGGTTGTGTTTGTATTATTTGGAGGATATACTATTTCTATATTTGGTGGAATTGTATCTACTGTAAATGCCACACTTGAACTGTTTTCATTACCAGCAGAATCGTTTGCCCAGATAATTACTGTGTTAGAGCCTTCATCCCAGGTTTCGCCTGTTATATTGTCTCCGCAAGTAAGACTTTTATTTGTTACACCAGAATCATTGCTCCATTTACAAGCCTGGAGATTTAAATCACTTACAGTATAATTAACATCAATCTGATTGTTAGTCGTATTTGTATTGTTTGAAGGATAAACTATCTCTATAGTAGGATATATCGTGTCTATTGTAAATGTCCAATTTGTTGAATTAAACTGGCAATTATGGTTTTGGTCACAAACATAATAGTTCCATATATAATTTCCATCTGGAATTGTTTTTGTGAAGTTTGTTGAATTAAGTACACTTGCTCCTGTTACTGGTTGTGTTTCATTTGCATGCCATGCTCCAGACCAGTTTCCGTACAAAGTGCTGTTTTTCAAACCATCTCCTGTATCTAACATAGAACAATTGAAATTTATGTCAGCACCAGAAGAGAAATTCTGGTAATCTACTGGCCCTATTAAATTTACTTCTGGAGGTGTATTATCTACTGCCTCATAACTTGTCACATTAATATTATCAAAATAACAGTTTTCCTTATTACCTCCCCCACAAGTGAGTTTTAATGCCATGGCTGCTGTAAATGTTACTTTGTCTTGTAATGTAATATTTTCAACTCCAGAAGCACTTTCATCTGTTCCAGTAGCACTATGATTCCATATTTGATACCAGGTTGCTCCAGAATCATTACTTATGCTCATGGCAATGTATTCTGAACCAGCAACATCATGCCCTACTGTTCTCCAATAAAAAGATATGTTTACATCTGTTGCTCCTACAAGAGAAAAGTCCTCTGCCTGAAGAGTTTCATCTTCTTGTATACCTGGGTTTTCTGTATCACATTCACCACTAGTTGAATACCAAGTGGATTGTGTCCATTTATCACTCATAGTAGTGCAATCTTCAAAAAAGATTTCAGTTGGGTCAATTATATGATCAAACTCAACACTTCCACCAACAACTCTTAAGTCAAAAACATCCTGCTCCCCTTGTAAATTTGTTAAATAAACTTTATTGTATTCATTATCAATCAAATCAGTAAAATCTGCAATAATTTCACTTCCATCAACTTCATAAACCTCAATTCTTGGCTCTCCTTCCACAACTCTCGGGTAGATAGTTATATCTCTTGTATTATCTAATAGGATTCTGAAGGTAACTCTCACATAATGTCCATTTGATACTGGCTCAGACCAGATATCATCTAATTGATAAACTTCATCATAAATATCTGAGATGAATGTTCTGTTTTCATCTAAATGTTCTGCCTTATTTATTTTTATTTCTGATACAGAATGTATTATAGGAATTATTAATATAAACAAAATTAACATTAAAATCAATCTTTTATTTACTTTCCTATCTCTTTTTTGTTTTATCATTTTTTCTTTCCTTTATTTTTAACCCAAAAATAAATCTTAGCCATGCCAGCCTGTCTTATCTTAACTTTTTCAGCACCTTCTAAGAAAGCAAAACAATTAGCAATAGTCTGCCTTGAAATTCCTAATTTTTTAGATAATTCAGAAACAGTAAACCCTTCTGGGTTTTTCTTTAATTCTTTTATAATTTTTTCTCTGTTATTTTCTATCTTCATCCTCTTTTTCCCCTTTTATTGTAAATCAATATTGCATGTAGTATTAATATATAATATTGATAAGCAATAGATAGTTTTTAAAGATTTTGTCCGGAGATTAGAAAACTAATAATAAACCATAGAAAAACACGCCCCCGCCCGGAATCGAACCGGGAAGCCCAAAGGGCACTGGTCTCAAGCCAGCTCGAGTACCATTGTCGCACGGAGGCATAATTATCTTAATAACAATTGATTTTTAAAGGTTATTATCCTCAAACAAGTCTAGTGCACTTGGAATTATTATAGATTTTTTAGAAGGTTTTAATAATTTTAATAGAACAATTTCTTCTCTGTTGTCATCATATAAAGGCTTCTTAATTAAAACATGATAACCGCAAGACTCCATAAATCTAACAATTTCTGGTTGATTTGCAGGACAATCACAAATAATTGCCTTATATTTATTCCTATTATCTATTTCAACCTGTCTCAACATAAATTTAGCAAAATATCTATCTTTCACTAAAGGATGAACCCTCAAATTTTTTAATTCCAAAAAATCTGGATTTTCTTTATGCATTTGATAAACTAAATCTCCTACTAAATTATTATCACTAAATGCTAAAATAATTTTTTTATCTCCTGATTTTGCCTCAGGTATAGCTTTTTTTCTTACCCAATATTCATATCCAGGATAACCTAAATTTTGCCACAATAAAAAATTTTCTGCAAGATTAAACTCTTTATCATTATATGGCGTTTTAAATTTATAATCCATCAAGCAGAATATTTGATTTTCTTAATAAACATTTATATAATCAAACACCTAAAATTCTCTTCAACTTATCTAATTCTTCTTTAGTAAAAGGTTCTTTATATAATTCATTTACTAACCATAATCCACTCTCTTTTATTTTCTCTTTTGGAGAATAATTTCCAAGCCAATTAGTAGATCGTCCGCATTCATCACATAAAGAAATGCTTGAAATTATCTTTGACTCAATTTTCAACCTTTCATCTTTATCATCAATCCCAAATACAACAAAACTAAAATTCTCTTGTATATGTTTTGTCACGAGTTTTTCAATTTGTTTTTGTTTCTCAAAATCAATTGAATCAGAAAACAATTCCTTTGCTTGTCTTGTTGTTAAATCAATTTCCCATTGTTTAATAAAATCATCTTTATCCTTATTTAATATAGCCCTTCCAATATTTTTTCTAAATATACTTCTGTCTTTATTTTCCTGAACAAAATGTTGTTTAAGTCTTGACCTTAACTGACCTTGTCCTGTATGGGTTCCTGCTCTGACAATTCTATTCCCATTATGAGCTTTTTCTCCTTTTTCAAATAAAACATAAATTCCATTAAGAGGAATTTCTTCTTCATTAAAAGGAAAACTAAACTTGTTCAGCCTATTAAAAATATTATGAAGTTGTCCACAAATTTCTTTTTTCTCCAGGCTTTCTTTTAAATATTTTAATTGTTTTCCTATGCCTAATCCTTGCATAGGAATTTTATAATTCTTAATATAAGGAATTAAATATTTTCTATACCTTTCTCCTGCTAAAAAAATAAATTCATCTTCTTGTAAATCTGTCTGTTCTTTTAACTGATTAATTACTTTCTCAGACCATTCTTTTATCTCCTGTTTTCTCATTTTATTTAGAGTTTTATTATAAGGTTCAATCTCTTCTTCTAAATCAACAAGTCCATATTTTGCAGAGAGAATAAAAATTTTATTAGGGCTCAGAGAATTAGAATATTTTAAATTAAATTTAAACAAGGGACTGATGTATAAATCTTTAGCTTTTGATTTATAAGTTAATTTTTTGCTTACACATGAAATAAGAACAATTTTTTTCATTATTATACTGAACTATTAATATATAAAAAACTTCTTATAGAATTCTTACCCAAGGTAGTTTACCGAAATTATAAAACACTTAATATTCCACCACATATATTCTTAAAAATCAGAAAGATTAATTAAAATAAAATGGAAGAAAAAAGAGAAGAGTTCAAAACAATTAAATTAAGACAGGCTGTTTCCGCAGTTATTTTTAAGGGAGATAAATTTCTTATGATGTCTGGTAAAGATTGGCCAGAAGGTTCTTGGGCATTTCCTCAAGGAGGATTGAAATTTGGAGAAACACATAGATTAGCAGTTGAAAGAGAATTAAAAGAAGAACTTGGAACAGATAGATTCAATATTTTAAGTAAAAGCAAAACCGAACACACGTATCTTTTTCCAGATAAGATCAAAGAAAAAAAAGGTTGTGAAGGACAATATCAAACAATTTGGTTTGTAGAATTTATAGGAGAGGATGAAGAAATATGTCCAAATAAAGAAGAGTTAATACAATGTTCTTGGTTTAAGAAAGAAGAGATATTATCTAATATGAGATTTCTGGAACAAATAGAAACTTTTGAAAAAGTTCTTGAAGAATTAGATAATCTTAAGAAGAATAAAATTCTGTAACAAAATCTCCATTAGGTCTATCGTTGTTCAGCTTAATAAAATAAAATTAAAATCAGCCAAACAACGCACTAAGTCCTTCAGCAGCAGCTTCCTTTTTCTCTTCTTTAGGTGCTTCAGCTTCTTTAGCAGGAGCTTCTCCTCCGCCAGCTGCAGGAGCAGCACTCGCAACAACAGCTTTTTCAAGCTCTTTGTCTATGTCTACATCTTTCAAACTTGCAATAAGACTTTTCAATTTGCTTTCATCTATTTCTGCACCACTTGCCTGAAGAACTTTCTTGATGTTTTCTTCATCAACAGGCTTCCCAAGCTTGTGCAACAATAGAGCTGCATATACATATTCCATTTATAATTCCTCCGTTGGATTTAATTGAATAATGCCCAAAATTTTGCAAAGGTCAGTTGCTTCTATTTCTAATTGGTCTAAACCACCCTCTAAAACTTTCTTATCTCCATCAGCATGTCTATAAGCACCAAAAATTTCACTCCAAAGCCCCCTATTTTGTTCTAAGGCCCTAATGTGATTTTTATTATTTATAGATTTGTGATAATCTTCAACTAATATTTTTACTTCTTGTTTATCCATCTTTCTTTTCCTCCTTACTTATATCTTCTTTATTTTTATTCTCAATATCTTTAACAGCTTCTTCAGTCTTCTCTTCAGTTTTTTTTGCTTCTGGTTTGCCTTCCTCTTTCATCACATTACCAGTTTCTTTATAAAACTTCTCCAAAATATCTCCTTCACTATTCGCCTTGCCAAGCAAGTATCCAATCGTCTCCTTGCAATAATACACAATTTTTTGAGCAAGTCCTAATGCCTTACTTGCTGCACCCCTCAAATCTTCTGCAGTCTGCTCAGAATCAACTTTAATATCTGAATATATTTTTTCTGTCTGAATATCATAAAAAGCAACAGGCTTTAATCCAATATTAAATGGTTTAATATCTAATTTTTGCAATATTGAAGCAGCATTTTCTTTTATTTTCTCTCCTTTTTTAATAATAACTTTAGACTGCTTGATG
>SDBS01005269.1_pt1 | contig 12629 bp, 21 predicted proteins | sample 2277091 | NCBI WGS metagenome assembly SDBS01 (sample SAMN10404972, study PRJNA504765) | marine sediment metagenome | isolation source: marine sediment core GS10_PC15, 163 cmbsf | place: Arctic Ocean: Southern Knipovich Ridge | collected 2010 | reverse complement strand
TGAAGGGAACCACAACGGTCACGGGAACACCGAGCTGACGGCCGGCGTACGCGACTGCGAGCCCTGCGTTCCCTCCAGAGGCGGAAACGAACCCCCGGCAGCCAGACTCGAGGTGGTGTTGGCAGGCGAATCCTATTCCGCGAATCTTGAACGATCCGGTTGGCTGAAAGGCTTCCATCTTCGGTTGTGTTTATCCAGCTTTGCAGGTTGGAAAATTGCTGACTCAGTTTCTCATTTACAAAATTATGATCCCAATAAATCTCATGTTTTTATTGCGATTGGCGATAATCACGAAAGAATGAAAATGCTACAGCACGTAGTGGAATTAGGATTCACCGTTCCGACAATTATTCATCCTAGTGCTGTTATATCTCTATCTTCAAAGATGGGGAGGGGTAATCTTATTATGCCCCTAGCAGCCATTAATCCCTACTCAAAAATAGGAAATGGTACAATTATTAACACTGGCTCAATCATAGAACATGACAATATAATAGAAGATTATGCACAGATATCTCCTGGAGCTAAGTTGGGAGGTTATGTCACAGTGAAGAAATATGCTACCATTGGGATAGGTGCTGTTGTTATAGGACATATAACTATAGGTGAAGGAGCATTGGTTGCAGGAGGAGCTTCTGTGATTAATGATGTAGATCCATATACTATGGTTGCTGGAGTTCCTGCAATTAAAAAGAAGGATTTATTCAATGAAAGTATTACTAATGGCTAATAACTGGGGCGGAGTCAGAGTCCTAGATTTTCTCCAAGAGTACGGAGAAGATATTGTTGGACTAGTTATTCACAACCCAAACAAAAGGAAATATACAGGTGAACTTGTAATGAAATCTGGTTTACCTAATAAAAAGATACTTACAGCTAGAGAACTTAGACTGGAAAAGGGAATAGAGACGGTAAAGAAGATGAAGCCAGATGTTATAGTCTGTGCCTTCTTCCATTATCTACTCAAGCAACCAATAATTGATATCCCTAAGTATGGTTGTGTAAATATTCATCCAAGCTTTCTACCAGTTAATAGAGGATGGCATCCCAATGAGTGGCCTATCTTAGAGGATTCTGTAGCAGGTGTTGCTGTACATAAAATAACAAATGAAGGAGCAGATAATGGTCCAATAATTGCTAGGAAGATTGTTCCTGTACTAGCAACAGATACTGGAGAAAGTCTCCATAGAAAGCTAGTAGATGAATTGATAGAACTCTTCTTTAGGAATTGGAAGAGTATAACTGAGAATACATATACTGTCGTTGAACAGGAATACTTAGAACAACCTAATTACCATCCACTCAAAGAGATTGAAAAACTAAATGAGATATTTCCATACAATAATTATCCATTTATAGATCTCATTGATGTTCTTAGAGCTAGGACTTATCCTCCTTATCCAGGGTGTTATTATATTGATCCTGACTCTGGGAAAAAGATATATATCTGGGTTAAGCTTATGTTTGAAGAGGATCTTCCTAAAGGAGAATTACCAGAATGGTAGTACCCAAGTTCAAGTTAGAGTTTGATTCAGATCAAATAACTCATTACAAATCCCTTATTGATGATATACTTACAGCCCCTAGACCAATCAGTAATGGTAAGTATGTTGCAGAGTTTGAGGAGATGTTCACTACTTTCCAGGAAGTTGATAATTCAGTAGCAGTTGGTTCTGGCACTGATGCTTTGGAAGTAGCACTTCGTACATTAGACATGAAGGGGAAGGTTGTTGGATTACCATCTAATACAATGATAGGTACATTACTAGCTGTAGAAAGAGCAGGTGGTGTCCCTGTACTACTTGACATAGATCTTTCTACTTACGCTCTAAATATTAATGATTTAGAAGATTATAGAAAGGAACTACATGCTATTATTCTAGTCCATATTGGTGGTACAGTATCAGATAATCAGAGATATCTTAAAGAGATATGTGAGGATAATGACATCTTTCTAATAGAAGATGCTGCACAGGCTGTTGGTGCAGAATATGCTGGTAATGTAGGAGATATTGCTTGTTTCAGTTTCTCTGCTACAAAGGTAATGACAACTGGAGAAGGTGGTATGGTTACTACCAACAATGATGAATACGTAGAAAAGATGAAGTCTATCAGAAACTTTGGTTCATCTGTTGGCAATGATCATCTCCATAACACAATGGGTGGTAACTTTAAAATGACAGAGTTCCAAGCTGCTCTAGGTATAACTGAGATGAATAGAGTAGAATCTAGAGTAAGACAAAGACGTAGACTAGATGTTCTTTATTCTAGATTAGAACATCCATATGCTCCAGTTGATATGGGTGATGGTTCTCATTACAAACAAATAGTAGAACTCTATGATATTAACAGAAAGGAACTAAAGCAATATTGTAGTGAGCATGGTATAGGACTTACTGGAGAAGTATATCCGATAGGATTACATGAACAACCAGTTCTACATAATAGGTTCAATAGGAAATTCCCTAACACAGAATGGTTTTGTTTTAACCATATCTGTCCTCCTAACTATCCAGAGTTAGGGGTCAGTGAGATAAAACACGTATGTGAGGTGTTGAAAGAATATGCGGAAAGGTATAGTGGGACACGAAAAGATAAAGTTCACAGAGACAACTGAGAAGACAGCACGTGATATCATTGCTCTGATTATGACACCAGGAGATACTCTAGTATCTGGACATTGTCATTTAGGTGGAGTAGATATATTTGCTGAAGAATATGCTGATGAGATGGGATATGAGAAGATTATCCATAAACCTAGAACTAAAAAGTGGGCAACAGGATTCAAACCTAGAAATCTTCTGATAGCTAAAGACTCTGAGGCTATCTATGTGATACTTGTAAGAGAATATCCTCCAGAATACACTGGTAGGAGATTCAAGCTATGTTACCATTGCAATACAACAGAGCACGTTAAGTCTGGTGCATGTTGGACAGCATGGAAAACTATAAGATTGTTTGATAGACCAGCATTTTGGTTTATCATTGATCCAGATGGTACATACGAGGTGATTGATATCAATGTCTGATAAGATATGTAGGCACTGTGGTTCAACAAATGTAGGTAGTAGAAATAGGTATAAACATCCACCAAAAAAGAAGATAGTAGGATTTGCAATACAGTATTATTGTAAAGATTGTGGAAGGCGTACATAATATGTATGAGAAGAGATTTAATAAGGAATTAATGTGGTCCTCCAAGGATTTAGAATGGAGAACACCACAAGAACTATATGATTATCTTGATGGGATATTTAGTTTTACTTTAGATCCATGTACATCAGAAGATAATCCACTAGGAACACCCAGGTTTTATACACCCAAAGAAGATGGCCTTAAACAGTCATGGGAAGGAGAGAAGGCATTCCTTAATCCTCCCTATGGTAGAGAATATCCTAAATGGGTAAAGAAAGCATATGAAGAAGTCTTTGAAGGACGATGTACATTAGCTGTCCTCCTTCTACCTGCTAGGACTGATACTAAGGCTTTCCATGATTATTGTGCTAAAGGTGAAGTATGGTTCTTAAAGGGGAGACTTAAGTTTGGTGATAGTGAGAATGCTGCACCGTTCCCTAGTATGATAGTATTATTCTATAAAGGCATTAATTTACCACTAGGTTCACAGATATACAATGAATTAGGAATAGGAGATGGTTTTGATTGTAACTTCTGTCATACAAACTTTGGATTTGTTGTAGCATTTGTCTCTGGTCATAGTTTAAACCCAAATACAGTTTGTAAAGTGTGTGGGAGAACACAATATTGGACTACTCGGAGTTGAGATAAAATGGTAATATGTAAATATTGTAAGATAAGAATGAAATCTACAAATAGTTATACAAACAATCCCCATAATCCGTTTATAGGTGCTAGATTTTATATGTATGAATGTCCTAAATGTGGTCATCCCTTTGGACAGAGTGAACCACTAGCAAGTAATAAGAGACCAGATGATTTAGTATGAGTACGAATGATGGACATGTAATGTTCTGTCCCAAATGTCATGGTTTCAACGAACAGAATAGAGGTAAACAAGGACCTTATACGTGTTGGAAATGTGGTACGGTTTGGGAAGTTACCTATGATATAGTTAAGAAAGAAATTAAAATGATGTTTTATGATGTAAAACAGGTGATAATACATGAAGGAAAAGAGAATTAGAAGTTTCTTAAGAATAGCCAAGTCTATTGCTATAGACTCTCCCTGTTCTAGGAAGAAGTTTGGAGCTATCCTAGTCAAGGATGGTGTAATAGTTTCTACAGGATACAATGGTGCTATGAGAGGTTCATACAATTGTGGTACTGATGTTCCCTGTATGAAGGACTACAAGGGAGAAGCCTCTTACAATTCGTATCTATATTGTCCTGCTGTACATGCAGAACATAATGCTTGCTTACATGCTGGTAGACCTCTAGCTATGGGTACTACAATGTTCTTAGCTAAGGCTAATGATGGTGGTATGGCTGGTAGACCTTGTATGTGGTGTAGGAGAGTAATGGTTCAGTGTGGTGTCAAGGATATGTACTATTACGATACAGACGGTAAAATTGTTCATGAGATTGTAGAGTCATGGATTCCTATAGAAAATGCTTGGATGGCAGAACTACTAGATTGGAGGCCATATATGGATGGAGATCAGTCTTAATTTATTAATATACAATGAGAGTATGGACATAATCAGAAGATGCTTAGACCCTGTTGTAGATCTAGTGGATGAGATTATTGTATACGTAGATCATAAATGGTCTGCTAATACTCTAATAGACGAGTACGATATCACTTTAATCAAAAGTATAAATCTAGATGGTTCTGTTGTAGAACAACATAGGAATTCTATGTTAGATGATTCAGTTGGAGATTGGGTTCTAATACTAGACCCAGATGAATATTTAGACGATGATGCCATAAGATTCCTAAAAGACTTTAAAGACTCTGAAGAGATAGTTGAGAAAGCTTGTGTAGGATACGCATTTCCTCGTAAGAATTATGAGTACAATGAACAAAGAGAAGTTATTTATTTGAACAATTATCCAGATGCTCAATTAAGACTGATACGTTCTAACATAAGATATCCTGGAAGAATACATGAACCTCCTGTCATACCATTTGGACGTTATGTCATAATAACTAATGGGCATATTATCCATGATAAGAGACATGAATCCTACGAGGAATGGTATAGAAAGTTACTTCTATATCGTAGCAAGGGTGGACATGATGATGTTGAGTTATAAAGTTGTTTTACAGAAGGAGATCTGATTGATATGCTTCAACCTATAGATAAATTACAGTTACAAACCATATCTACCTGTAACGCTAATTGTGTATTCTGTCCCTATATAGAGTCATGGCACAAAGCTAACCCAGGGAAGATGGAACATAAACTGTTTGTTAAGATACTTAATGAGATGGAGGAGTACGATAAGTTCAATACGTTCTGTCCTTACTTCATGAATGAGCCTCTTACAGATAGCAGGGTATTCACATGGATGAAAGAGTTCTATGATAAATATCCAAATAAGAAAGTTGAGATATCTGTGAACCCTGGATATCTAATTAAGAAGAATAGAAAGAAATTGATTAGTACTTTCAAAGATAAGAGTCATAGTATATTGGTATCCTTCCACGGTATGAATGAAACATCTTTGAGATATATAATGGGTCTGGACTTCTCTACAAGTTTGAATAATATTGTTTCTCTAATTAAGGAAAGTAAGGACTCTCTTGACCTAGTCATTAGAGGAGCTGGTACGTCTATTGATAATAAAATATTCTACTTTAGTGGTGGGCATTACATAACCTTCTGGAAAGATGTGTTTGAAGACAATGATATACCACTTGATAGAGTTGGTGTACAGACCTTTGGATTCCATGATAGAGCAGGACAGCTTGATAGAAAGGAAAGAGATTCTTATCTGAACAAGCATGGTGTAGTAAGGGAGATAGGACCTAATAATCCATTTAACTGTGTAAGATTTGATAAGGTACTTCATGTACTATACAATGGAGATATTGCTCCCTGTTGTATGGACTATAAGAAGGAGATCCCTTGGCTAGGGAATCTAAATGATATGACCATTACAGAGTACTTTGAATCTGATCCATATAAGAAATGGATTGACATGGGAACTGGTAAGATAAAATCTCTTAATGAGTTCATATGCAAGAGATGTATAAGTCCAGGTGGATAATCATTGGTAGAGAGTGTAAAGATTATAGGTGCTGGACCTGCTGGACTCTTCGCAGCCCTTGAATTATTAGGGGAATATGATGTTACAATCATAGAAGAGAAATCTTATGTTGGAGGATCTGGTTTACATTCTGATGGTAAACTTAACTTCCATCCAAAGATAGGTGGAGACTTAACAGAATTCGTATCAGAGGAGGAAGCAAATAATATCATATCTTCTATTTTATTTAACCTAGGTCAGTTTGGTGACTTTGAGGTATCTGAACTAGAAGACCAGAGAGAGCTTGAAATATTATGTTCTAAGAATGGGATAAAATATACATCGATAGAACAAGCCCATATAGGGTCTGACTATCTTCCCACTCTAATAGATAGACTTAGTAAATATTTAGAGTACAATGGTGTTAAGATATTGCTTAATCAGAGAGAGGAAGTTCTTTCTCTTGGTGATTATGATCATGTTATTGTTGCACCAGGAAGATCTGGCAATGACTGGTTGGTTAAACAACTATCAACTCATCTTAATGTAGGATTTAAACATAATCCAATAGACATTGGTGTTAGGGTAGAAGTTCCTAATGAGGTAATGAAGGACATTGTTGATGTCGTATGGGATCCTAAATTCCATATATATTCTGATAGTTATGATGATCTTACAAGAACGTTCTGTACATGCCCTTCTGGGTTTATAGTTAAAGAACGATACGAAGATGGTATATTTGGTGTTAATGGTCACTCAATGAAAGACAACCTTAGTAAGAATACTAATTTCTCTTTCCTAAGTACAGTAAATCTAACAGAACCATTAGAGAACACCCATGTGTATGGTAGTGAGATAGCAAAGCTAACCAATACTTTGGGTGGAGGAAGACCAATAATACAGCGTCTTAAAGACCTTAAGAAGAATAGACGTTCCACATGGAGTAGGATAAATAAAAGTTATGTAAGTCCTACCCTTAGGGATGTCACTCCTGGAGACATATCTATGGCTTATCCAAAGAGAATAATACAGAATATTCTTGATGGACTAGATAAGCTATCTTCTGTCATACCAGGGATTAACTCACATTCCACTCTATTGTATGCTCCAGAGATTAAGTTCTATTCAATGAGAATAGAGACAGACAATAATCTAAGAATCCGCAATCTACCAATATATGTAGCTGGGGATGGTGCTGGAGTATCAAGAGGTATAGTGGGTGCAGCTGCCACTGGAATTATAGCTGCTAGAGGTATAATAAATGCCTGATATAAAGAGACACACTCCTTACATTTGGAGATCATTCTCCTTTGATAGAATGGCTCTTAGTGTAGAGAGTTGGATGAAAGAGTTCTTCGAGAAGAACAATATCCTCTATTCATACCAAAACTATGGTGATATAGGGGATGAAGAAGCACATATCTCATATAGAATAGCATTCCATGATGAGAAAGAACTTAAACTGTTTAAGAAGTATATGAAGAAGCAGGAAGGCTCATTGCGTATAATTGAAAAGGGATACGATGAGTCTCCACATGTTAAGATGGCTTACGTCCTTGGTACAAGACTTTATGAAGATTATAAAACCCTTACCAAGGATATAGAAGGCTGTTATTCATACGAGTTCTTCCTTCTTATGTTACATGGATTCTTTAATGATTATGGATATGTCTACAAAGATGAAATAAAAATATATAATTATTTCATACAGAGATTACTGACAATGGTGTTTTAGATGGTAGGACAAAGAGAAATAGAGACAGAATGGGGTATTCACAAACTTCTAATCACAGGTGTAAAGAACAGGAATATGTTAGCATTCAAACTAGGTCAGTTTGATATATACTTACAAGCCCTAGAGACGCTAATCCCTGATACAGATGGGGAATCTTGGTGGAAGACACCTGTGGTAGCAGTAGTAAGGACACCCAATAGAAACAATGTCTACGCCTTTATCAAGGAAATGACAGAGTTCAAAGCCTATAAGATTTTTAAACATGGGGCAAATATGCCTAGAGAGAGACTAAGGGGATTCGCCTGTAACAATGTGATGAACATGATGGGATTGAGACCTAATTCAGTATTATACATCAAATGTGATGATGTAGAGATTAGGGATCTTTTCTATTCAGAATCTTTAAGACTAGCAGATGAGCATGGATTTGAATGTGGCTTTGATTTCGAGGACTTTGAATATTCCCTTGAGATCCGAGTATACGAAAGATTAAGTGGTAATCTAGCTGTTGTAACAATCATGTCTGGTCCTGATATGCCTAATGATTATAGGACGACAGAGTTCAACACAAACAGATACAGGTGGAGATACCCAGGAGAAGGATAAGAATGAAAATATTTGTAATACATTCCATGGGAATGAGTAAGGATGCTCTTGAATATGCAGAGCAACTAGAGTCAGAGGGACATGAAACATTTGTTCCTGTAAGAGATACAGAGCAGTTTATATCAAATGTACAACAGGTACTAGAAAGTAATAGAGATGGTCTCATATGGTGTGATGAAGCACATGTAATATGGGACCTATCTAGTATGGGTACTATCTTTGATATGGGTACAGCATTTGCTCTTGAGAAGCCTATAAAGATAATTAGGACTAAGAGACTACACTGGTCTAAATTTATACCAGAACACGAAGGAGAGTACATACTTTGAAAATAGCCTTTGATATGGATGGAGTACTTAGATATTCTCATCTAGGACTTCTGAGGTCTTGTGCAGACAATAATAGAAATTATGAACCATATAAGCTTGAAATGCATATGATGCACCCTCTAATTAATCCAGTAATGTTTGCTACACATGATGATGAGTTATATTGTGTTACTAACTGTATGACAGAATACTCATTTGAACAGAAGAAGAGATATGCTAAGTTCTGGTTTGGAGACAGAGTTAAAATACTACCAGTTATGGGACAGAAGAAGACACCTGGCGGTGCTGATTGGGGATATGATTATTGTATTCCTGTAGCTAAGACCAAGGTTAGATTAATGTTAGAAATTGGTATTGATCTTTACTTTGACGATGATCCCACAATCATAAAGGTCATGAGGAAATTAACAGATAAAATAACATTTGTTAAGTATGGTCCATGGTTTGAGGAGTACTTCCCAGATGGAGCCAATAAGGATGTTGACCTTGATAATCTTTGTCTAGACTGTGAAGGAGATTGTGAATGTGATAAGGAGAGTTGTTGCTAATGATAGTACAATTACTGAAACCATACTTAGATAAGATTGAGTACGGGACTCTGAGGACTGCTTTGAGAGAATATCTAACTATCTATGAAGAGGAGCTTGATACTTTCCCAGCAAGTATGTCCTTCCATCATACTTACACTGGTGGTCTGAAAGATCATATAATTGAAGTGTGTAGAATAGCAAATTGTCTATCAGAAGAGATGATGATACTAGGTATTGAGGTTGATACTGATTCTGTTTACACAGCTTGTATGATACATGATATGTCAAAGATTATTCAGGAATATGAGAGAGATGTCGAGAATGGAGGATGGAGAAAGAAAGCTATTCTGACCAAAGGTAGGATGAATATTACACATGAGATAGTTCCTATTATAGATTTTCCAACTCTAACAAGACTTCCTCTTCCAATGAATGCTATCAAATGTATCCTATCTCATATGGGTGGTTTCTCCCAAAGTGGTGTATATCCTGATACTATTGAACAGGCTATAGTACACTCAGCAGATTTAGTATCTTCGAGGATGAGACCTCATGTTTTCTAGAAAGAGCTCCAGGATGAGGTTTGATACAAATGACAGGTATAAGAAATATGAAATATGGTTTGAGGTTCTGGATGGACAAAGAGTCATAAGACAGTTTAGAATACCTGCTCAAGTTATTATTAATACATTCAAAGATATTGCTTTATGTGAAGAGAGAGGTTACTCTGATGTTATGGAGAATGCTGAGATCAATATCGGTAAAGACATTAGAGAAGAGATGAGGTAAGTATTATGAAAATAGATAAAGCATTGAAATTAGAAAGACGTTTCTTTGAGGAGAGACAGGAAGTTAGAAAGAGTAAGGGACATGATTATGCAGTAGATTCAGATTGTTTATCTAACTTTAAATTAATGTCTAAGTTATGTGTCCTGTTTGAGGTGGATGTTACAGAACCTTATGGTAGTGCTTTCTATATGATACTACACAAACTTGTTAGAACATCTCAGTTTGTCTTCGGAGAGAGGAAGGGAACAGACCCACAGAATGAGAGCTTGTATGATACAATAGTAATTGATTGTCCTAACTACCATGATCTGTTTGTAGAACTATTAATAGATGAAGGTGTCCTGATTGTTGACTGATCCATTTTTCTTATTCGCTATTGGAAATATTATAGGATGTATTGGTACTCTCCCACTGATGTTTAGAGTATACAAAAATAGGGAGAAGTTAGCTGGCTACGACCTAGTAGGAAGCTCTTTGACCCTCTCATCTATAGTATTTTTCTTACTAGGATTTATATCTGCTCGTAATACTGTCAATGCAATCTTAATATCATTCACATTAGTTTATTGGTTGTTAGTTGTTGTATTGAAACTAATAATGAAATATTCCAAACAACCCCAACCCATAATTAGATTAGGATATGATGAAAATGGAAATAAAACTTGTTAGTTATACACCAGATCCAGAACGGTGTATAGAATTATCCTACTTAGCATGTAGGAATCTAGATCCATGGAATCCAAAGTATAAAAAACCTCTAGTAAAGAGAATAAAATCTATGTGGGAGTCAGGACATGTATCCCCCTTTGAGTTTGCAGATGCTACTTTCTATATTACAGGAGTAAGCAGATCTTGTTCTCATCAGTTTGTTAGACATAGGCTAGCTTCATATGAACAACTTAGTATGAGATCTGTCGGACCAGGAGAGTTAGAAAGGATATTACCAGAGAGTATACAAAAGAGTGGATCTTATTTATTTCATAAAGATGCTAAGAGAGCAGTTATTCTTTATGAAGCTCTTCTAGAGGATGGTATACCTAAGGAAGATGCTAGATTTATACTTCCTATAGGCACAGAAACTAGATTCATGGCTAAGATGAACTTTAGATCTTGGTTACATTTCTTAAGACTTAGAACACATCCTAGTGCTCAATGGGAAATACGTACAATAGCTAACCTTATCTTAGAACATCTAAGAAGTATTGCTCCTAATATATTCAATGAAGAATATAGAGATAAGTGGCAGTATATTTAAAGATGTAACACTTCTCCTTTCTTTGATTACTATGAGAGATAACACTGGTACTTTCATCAGAACTCATAAGAGATTTTCTTTGGATAATTTTGATGATGGGTGGATAGATAATAAAGGTAGATTTAGAGTCTGGCTTCCAGAACATCAACGAGCATATGAAGGTGGTTACATTCTTCGTTCTAGGATTGCTTACGAGTTATATCATGATATTGAAGTTCTTCCTGAATATGATATTCATCATAAAAATGGAAACAAATTAGATGACTCTAAAAAGAATCTAGAAATGATGTCTCATTCAAAACATACCTCATTAACCAACGCACCTAGAAATAGAGATCTCTGTAGATATTGTAATTATTGTGGAAACGAGTTTATGATTTCTCGACATAGATTAAGAGAGTCTGGAAGAGGTAGGTATTGTTCTCAACAGTGTTATCGGACATCAAGAAAAGAAATTAGGGATAGAATTTAAATGAATTGGAAAAGAGAAAGAGTATTAGTGACTGGTGGATGTGGCTTTCTAGGAGGAGCTATGGTTGAAGATCTCATTAGACAAGGAGCAGAGGTAGATGTTATTGATAATCTCAGTGTAGGTAGTATAGATAGTATTCCTGATGGAGTATACAATTTTGTAAAGGGGGATGTTAACGAGAATAATCTCAATAAGTTTGTTGATAGATTCGACATGGTGTTTCATTATGCTGCACCTTGCACAGTTCTACTATTTGATAAAGACCCAATGAAGATGTATATGGATGCTCTATCATCTGCCTACAATATCAGAAAGTTCTGTACCAAGAAGGAAATCAGATATATGGCATACGCTTCCTCTGCTACTTATTACGGCAAAACTTCTCATAAATGGCAACGAATGAAACCAACAACAAATTATCAATCAATGACAGGAGGTCCTTGGATGGGTGACATAACGTTCAATACAAGCTTGAGACCAACAACTAGATATTCCTATCAAGAAGATATGCCCCCCAGACCAGCTAACATCTACGGTTGTACAAAGACAGCAGAAGAGAATCTTGATACACTCTTCCCCAATGTTACCTATCTAGGACTTAGATACTTCCCTGTATATGGTGCTAGAGAGTGGATGAAAGGAGGCGTGTCTTCTGTACCATACAAATTCTCTGAACAAATACTTAATGGAATATCTCCTGAAATATGGGGAGATGGGACTCAAAATAGAGATTATATTTACGT
>SDBS01005268.1_pt1 | contig 12633 bp, 18 predicted proteins | sample 2277091 | NCBI WGS metagenome assembly SDBS01 (sample SAMN10404972, study PRJNA504765) | marine sediment metagenome | isolation source: marine sediment core GS10_PC15, 163 cmbsf | place: Arctic Ocean: Southern Knipovich Ridge | collected 2010 | reverse complement strand
TCAAAGTCGTAAAACTTCCCTCCCTTATTTCTATTACATCTTTCGCGTCATATTTTGGATCTTCATATAATTGCTTGATTAATCCAACATGACCTGTGGTGTGTCCAGGTCCAAAAAAACCTTGAAGGAAACAAAAGACCTCTTTAGGTTCTAAAATATCATTTTCATCAATGTCGTATCGATTGATGACTTCTTCTATGCAAAAAAGGACTTTTTCATAGTTCATTGTGATTGCTCTTAGATCTACTTAATATCTATTTAGGTTGTAATATTATTGAATTTAATTCATTTTAAGCTTTTTTTTATCATGACTAAAAAAAGAAGAAGACGCGTAAAACGTGGACATCCAGTAGCAATTCTTATTGGTCTGCATGATAACGATGCTGTATTTTGGAGAATATTTAGTGAGACTATTTGGCCACACTTTAAAATAAATCGTGGAAGGAAGAGAAGAAATCAAAATAAAAAGCAATTATATCATTTTCATGAGGAAATCATTAATACATTAAGACCTATAATTAATGAGGGTATCAGAAGTGTAATACTGCTCTCCCCACCGAAAGAAGAATATTCAGATGAGTTTCTTAATCACGTTAATAAACACCATTCATGGTTATTAAAAAAAGGAGTTAAGCAGGTTGTTTTTTCTAAGATCATAGGTAATCAGGCTAAGACTCAAAAGGATGTGTATTACCTAAAAACACAAGAATCTTTTAAAGAAATAGTTGATGAAACTTCAAATCAAGAGGGTTTGTTGATATTAGAAGAACTGACAGAGATAATTAACAAAAATGATAAGTTCTCAAAAATTCTTTATACATGGAGAGAAATCGATTATGAACTAAGACTTATTAAACGAGATCCTAATAATATTAAGCCAAATTATATTATTCTAACTGAAGAATATCTAAAAAATCCAAAAAATAGAAACAAAACATATCGTATTTTACAAATCGCAAAAAATCTTGAGATTAAAACTAAAATCGTCAGTCAAGAATCCGAGGCGGGAGCTATCGTGTCCCAATTTGGAGGACTAGTATGTTATTTTAAATTAAGGTAAGATCAATGGTGAAACGATATTTTTAAATCTTAAGAGTTAGAGATTAAGCATATAATTTAAGTTACGACAGTATTGGCTGAAAAACTTATTAAAAAAAAGTTTTAATACCCTTACAGAATAAAAATTAACTATGGATATTATTGCTAATTGGGAGATGGTTAAAGATAGGATCAATAAATTGATTATCTTTGAGATTGATGGTCAAAATCAAACAATCAGGATGAATAAAATCCCTGAGATCGTGGAGAGCGCCAACGAGCCTCTATTAAAGAAATTCATGGATACTGCCGGCAAGTTAGGCGAAGAAGTCTTGCAAACTTTGTTTGGAACAAATGATTTAGATAACCTTCCTGTAGAATTTAATGAAATGGATGACCATGCAAGTTTAAAATTTGGTGATGTAAGAGTTTTCGATGCGACTTCTCGTTTATTTGAAAGTATTTTTCATGGGGATATCGTTAGAGATGTTATCCAAGGTAATCGCACAGCCGTAGATAATCTTCTTAGAGAACTAAAGTTTCGACTCGGTTAAATTCTTTAAATTTTTGCTTCTTTTTATAGAAATTTTTTAAAATTATAAAGCTTTATTTTCTTCAATTTCTTTTCCAGATTTCTTCTCTAAGAGATCGATGATATCAATCGTTTTATAAACTTGGATTTTCTCTTGCTTATCAAAATGTTTATCATTTGACCATATTCCGTCATTTTTTATTGCTAAGGCTAGAGCTATGAACTGAGTATCCTTTTCATCTATTTTTCCTATGATCTCCATTCCCTCATCCATTTTTCCTTCATATTCATCAATTGGAACTAAATGTAGATTTTCGAGAATTATATTTAAAAGATTCTTTATACTTTCTTCGCTTAGTTTCGATTTTTGAATTATATATTGAAGATATTTATTTACCTCCCTCAAAACTATTTCGGGTAAATAAAATTCGAATGATTCATTGAGAAGCAGTTCTCTAGTTGTTGAGTCTTTCAATAAGCTAGAGATTAATACATTAGTATCAATAATAAGCTTCATTATTTTAATTTTTCAAGATATTCTTTATGCTTTTGCCAGCTGTTCTTAGTAATTTCATTGCTTATGTCTTCGACATCGTCTATTGTTAACTTACTATTTGATGCAATCTTTTCAGTGATTTGAATTCTTTCTATGTAACGTTCTAAAGCTGATTGAGCAATTGAATCCCATTTTATCTCAGGATATTTTTTCATCTTTTCATATAAAGATTCTGGAATTTTAAGTTTAAATTCTGTCATTTCTTATCTACAATATAAATAATATCTTAAGTATATAATTTTTATCGAATTTGACTTTCTCGTATTATACTTATAAATCAACATTTCAATAAGATTTACTTTCAAACGGTCTTCATTATAGAATTTTTTCAATTGTTAAAATGAATTATATAGGAAAATTAGAGCAGCTGCGGATGATGGAACAATCATGGGAGCTCGTTATAAGAAATATCCAGTTGAAATATTATAAAACATATAACTGGAAGAATTTTTACAGTAACTTTTTTATAGTAGAATAAAGTTGTGGGAATTTTTACAAAGGGATAAAAATCTCATTCAAATTTATAACTAACCAAATAAGATAGGTAAGTCCGAGTAAAATTCCAAATGGAAATACAATAATCCAACCTATAGAGATTTTTGGTTTCTCAAATCGAAGACTTGTTATCGTAGTGACAGTATTTACCCAAATATGCCAGAAACTTATTAATCCAAGTATTAAAAATCCCCAATATGAGTTTAATAGAATTAAAATGAGCCCAATAAATGTAGTTGGGCAAATTATTACTATATCTGCGAATGCCATACCATATAATATTTTATGTTCGTGCCAATCATCCGTGGTTCCATCCGGGTTATCCATAGCTTTACCTTTTAGTACATTTGCTTGCCACCATCCCAAAAGCAATGTGACAAATCCAAATAATACCAGAAGGATATATAAAACAATTTTCGAAAAAATATTTAGACTTTGCATTTTTGATCCATCAATTTTTAGAAGTTTAGCGGAAAGTTTACCATGCGATTAATAAACACAAAATACCTGTTATAAAATTCAATAGAAACCATGTGATCCTAAAACCAAGAGAAGTTGTCTTATGACCTGATTTGTTCTGGTTTCCTATCCAAAACCAATAAGATAAGGCATGATAGATAAATATCACCCCTGGAAACCAAATAAGTTGATACGCCCATGAAATCTTGAGAATTAAACCAATTGCAGCAATGCCATATATCCATCCAATAAGGACATCCGCAACTGCGATTGCATGTTCGTATACTTTATATTCAGGTAGCATTTCCTCCTCTTGAAGACCTATTTTTTTGGCATATTCCCAATTAATTATTGATATTAATTGTCCAATAAAGTGAAATATAAAACCAACAATAAAGATAAGTATTCCTACAACAATATAGTCAAAAGAGAAAATTTGCATATTTTTACTCACATTAGAAAGTGTGGTTGTTTTTTTTAAAGAAAATAATGAAAATTATCAGTTTAATTCTTTCCCACCATAAAAATGCAAAAAACTTCTTGGAAGATGATAAAATTTATTAGATTTCCCACCTAGGTACACTTAGTGGATCAATAAAGTGATTAAAGTTATGAATGCTGAATCAAAAATAGATGATAAAGGTAGAATTTGTATCCCAAATGAAATAAGAAAAATGTTAAATCTAAAATCTGGTGAAAAAATTCTCTTTCAAGTTCAAGATGATAAAATTATATTACGGAAATCTACTTCTATTGAAGGATTCATTAAAAAATCAGAGGATTTTAGTAAAAAGTTGAAAGGAATAACCAAAGAACCTATTGAATTTAAGAAAATTTTTGATTAAATCATGATTACAATAGATTCTCAGATTTGGATTTATTATTGGGATATTAACGCTAACGAACATGAGAATATAAAGAATTGGATGAATGGTATTCAAAAGGATGGAATTCTTTTTAAGGAGGATATAATTTTAAGTGCGATTATCCCACTAGAAGTAGCGCATAATTTATTTAAAGTATCAATTAGGAATAAAAATTTAGAGAAGGAGTCGATAGAAGATTTACTTTTGTCTCTAATCTCAAGCAAGAACTGCCAAATAATCGACATCGATACAATTTTACTATTGGATACGATTCATAAAATGAAGGCTTATTCATCCATGGGGATAGGGGGTAGAGATACATTGATTTTGGCAACAATGGATAGATTAAAAGTTTCTATAGTTGCTACTCATGATAAAAATATTTTAACATTAAAGAAATACAAAAGGATAGACCCCGTCTTCGATCCTCCTTTAGTTCTTGAAATCGATGAAGACTTCAATGTTCAAGAATACCAAGAAAAACTGAAGAATATTTAAATTACTTTTCCATACATTTATTAAAGAGGTCGAAGTATGTTTTCCTTACGATACCAGGTTGCAACTAATTCGCTACGGTTCGCTATCATCATTAATAATATAATTAATCTAATATTTTTTACTTTCAAACAATCTTCATTATATCATTGTTAAAATGAATTATGCTTTCAAAGAAATTGTCTAAATCTTATTTTTCTATACTAGGAATCTTTTCTTTTTACAGAAACAATTTTTAAAATTCGATGTAAATTTATCGCCGATGCCATGAAATGGAATGGTTTCACATTTTGTTCTCCTTTTTTATCATCATCGGTTATTATTTTATTCATTTTTATAAGTAGTTCGTCAAAAATTTCTATTCATTATTATTTTTTACACTATGTAATTTCCTTAGATCATAAACAAACATTTTTAGCTTTATTAAATATTTTCCCTATGGATTTATATGATAATATTATAATTATATATTTAGAGTAAGAATAATTAATGTATAGAAAAGTTATGGACTCTAATTTTACTAATAAAGAGACAGAGATAATATCTAGAAGTAATCTCCACAAATTAAGGAAGAAAAAAATAAAAGATGAAATTGAGGCCGCAATAAGACTCTTAAAACGAGATATTGAACCGCTTGAAATTGCCGATAAATTTATGTACAATAACTTTAAATTAATGAAAGATGGAATTTCAAATAGGTATCCGGAATTAACAGAAAAAGAAATAGAACTAAAAATAATAGAAACATTATCTTTTACTGAAAAAATTAAATCGCTAAGAAAAAAAGTAAGAAATAATGGCTGAAATAGAAGATATATTATCTCGATTAGAAAAAATTTTTCAAGCAACAAAACTTAAGTATGTTATTGTAGGAGGCATTGCGGTAATCCATTACGGTCATGTAAGAGCTACTCAAGATATTGATATTATTATTGAAGATGATTATTCTAAGATCTCTCAATTTTTTGGATTACTAAGTTCTTATATGTTTGATGTGATGGAAGGACAATTTGAAATTGCTTATCAAGAAAGGACAAATATATCGATATTTGATAAAAAAAGCTTTTTAAGGTTAGATATTAAAGTTGCTGAGAAGAAGAGAGAACAAGATGTATTGAATAATGCAATTAAAGAAAAAATTCTCGGAAAAGAGTTATATATTGCATCATTGGAATATGTTCTAATAGGAAAAATTATATATATGGGTTTTATTAATGATATTCCCGATTCTGAGTTGCTCGAATACCAAGATATTGTTGATTTCTTAACGTTATTTCATGCGAATAGAGAAAAAATAAATTTAGCTTTTATAAAAAATAAGATAAAGGAAACTAGGCTCGAAACAACACTTAATCGATTATTAAAAATCACTTTTTAAAATAAATTTTTTCAATCCCTCTTTATTTATTATCAAAATGCTTTTGATTAGCATGATATTTTTCATTAGAACATAATAATCCTAAAAAATTTTAAATACAAATATACACTTGAATATAAAATATCGCATCTTTCTTCAAGACTTCTTTTAAAAATATATGTGGAGTGAATGTCTTTAATCCCTAAACTTCTTTGATGATTTGTGTTGCGTTGGAAGTGATTAAATATTTAAAGTTAATTAATGAGTTTTATAGTAGTGACCAATAATGAGTAATATTAATAAAAGGGAATTACACGCACTCATAGAAAGAATGCCAGATGATTTTACTTTAGAGGATTTACAATATCGTCTTTTCGTTCTTCAAAAATTAGAAAGGGCAGAATATCAACTAACTCAAGGGTGTAAAACTTCTACTCTCGACGAGATGAGAGAATTAGCAAAAAAATGGCGTGGAGAGAAATAGCAAAAGCTAGAAGAAAATATGATTTAGTTATTCCATTAAAAAGAATTCATTAAAAAGAATTCAAATAGTACTATTTTTGTTTTTCAAGGTTATCAGTTAATTCATACTTTTTCTTTTTTCTTTTTTTTCTCACTACTAATATAGTGGCTGCACACATTATACCAATAATTATAGGGATAAAAATAAGCCCTAATGTAGAAGGTGGAATTTCAGTAATTTGAACTTCAGCAACACCACCCCGAACTAACCGAATATAATTGTTAATTCTGATTACATCACCTTGTGGGCCATGTCCATTTGGATAATCATCGGCATCACCATATTTTGGATCACTTCGTTGTGCTCCAGCTCCATGAACATCCATTAACTCATAATCACTTGATCTAGGTTCAGTTTCCATGTATCCTTGAGCTTCACCGAAAGAAATATAAACAGCGTAATCTCCCTCTTGAATTCCATCTAAATGACTGGTACTAGTCCAATAATAAGGATATTCATCATCATCTAAACGAGTGATATTAAAAATAGGATTTATCGCAGCAGAATCACTAGTATCTGGAGCACGTGTATAATCTACAATGCTTTGAAGCTCTTTTGCATTAGGCAACCTCCAATCATCATAACCTAGATAATTTTCAGCATTCTTTTTTTGCACCCACTCTAATGCATCTTTCCAATCCATTCCCTTTCCGCTATCTTCTTGAGACCACATTAATCCAGTGGCATTATCAGTAATTGTACTGTCATTATTATCCATGAACAAATTTTTACCATAATCTTTATTACCACGAACATACCTGACAAACATATCTTTATCAGTATCGTCGTGCATCTTCTTAGGATAACCTTTTATGCGACCATCGGCGAAATTAACGCCAAAAACTGTATCATCACCATCCATGGTTGTACTTACATATTCAGTGCTAGACCAATATTGTGCATCAATATATCGCTCACCAGCCAAAATATTTCCATAACCAAATTCAAAATAGTAAATATCTATATAAGGCTTAGCATTTAATACACTTGAGCCAGTTTCCCCATCAAAGTTGATCAATGAATAGAGTTCCTTTATTGTTGGTAGACGCCAATCATTATGACCTGCCAGCTCGAATTCGTCAGCATCATTAACCGCTTCTTCATGAGTAACCTTTTCATTTGTAGATTGTTGCCACATCAAACCCGTACTATGATCTGTTACCGTTCCATCTCCATTATCTTCATAATCTGGAGTTATCCCCCGGTAATTTGCATCTTGGCCAAAATAATCGTCATCTTCTTCAGGACAGATTATCGTACCATCCTCATCGTAACAATAAGTCTGGCCAGTATCAATTATTGCATAGGAATAATCTGAAGAGCTCTCATTCTCCTCAGTGTTTTTAGTAAGGAAGGGTCGAAAAACTGATGAATAATATATACCTGTAATTCCAATCATCAAATATCCTAAGCCTATTATTCCAAATAAAACTCCTAAACCAAGAGTTAATCTCCTCCTTTTTCTTTTATGAAAAATTTTATAACGACCTTGTTTATAAGGTCTTTTTTCTTTATTTGAGACTTCTTGCATAAGTTTCACCTTAAAAATTTAAACTATTAATCTATTGATTTATTACAAAATTTGATATTTAAATGCTGACAGAACAAAGGTGCGTAAGGTGTGGTACCATTGGTACCACAAAGCTTTTTATTAGTAATGTTAATTAATTTCTAAGTAATATAGAAATTATGGTTAAGACGCAATATAGATCTACAAACGTAATTATATGTACTTTATTAGAAGGTATATTGCGTCAGTCGAAAATTGGGAAAAAAAAATATCTAAGAGAAGGAATAATTAAGTCGCACCTCATTAAATACTGTAATTTAAAGACATCCACAGCTGAAAAATATTTGAATAAAATGGAAAATGCTGGATATATTAAATCGTATGAAGAACCATGGGGAGAACGAAAAAGAATAATATATGAAATAACAACAATAGGTATTGAAAGATATCAGTGGTTTATAAAGATAAATACAGAGTTAGAATAGAGAGTGGAATATAAAGTTGACGCAAATTAAAAAAAAAGATGTGCCTAAAAGTAACATAGAAAAGCTTTATCTTCAAATGGAGGAAGGTGGATTAAATTATATTAATAGTCAGAGGAGTTATTTATTATTAAGCGTTCTATTTCCGATTTTTGCGATAATTATTCAAATTATTAATGTTATTGCAATTTTAGACCCACGACAGCCTAATACACCATCTGGACAGAATTCCGCACCATTAATTCATATATTTACTCCGATTATTATTGTTTTTGTAATTTCTGCTTTTGCCCTAATAAATCTCTCATTATTGCTTATTTGGAAAAAGAAAGTGGATGATTATACAAAACAAATTCCAGAGAGAAATATGACTCTAACTAAATTATTTTACGATATTATCAGGCACATGGAAATGGTAAAAATATTTTTTATAGGATTAAATTTCATCAGTCTTTATTATTTCTTATGGTATTTCTCATGGTTATTTAGTCTGACTTCTGATGGACATGCACCACCACCTATACATGTAATTATTTTTAATTTATTATTACAAATTGGATTGGTATTTTATTTATATTTTGAATGGAAACATTTATTACATTGGAACCAAAAATTGAAAGAATTAAGAAAATTTGAGAAGGAGATTTTTAGAGAGATTTGTCAATCCAATAAATAATGGTGTAAGACATCGTTTTTTTACAATTAACTTAAAATTATTTTTAATTATTGGGGATTCATTACTCTTCCAATAAACAATATGGCTCCCGTCTGCGAGTCAATGAGAAGGAACAAGAACGGATGATCAGCACGAAACTCTGGGGGCTCCAGTTTTGGACCCAAGCTTGCTCCTAACAGTCTTATTGCTGTGACTGCAGCAGCCTCGGTACCCTTCTCATTCACATCAACGAAGGCTTTATGTATGAATTTTGAAATACGCTTAGGAGGATTCTTGGCAATCCCAGAGAAATCTGAACTATCCCTGAAAGCCTCAACAATTCCTAGGTCATATAAAGCTTTTGAAAGTTGATATTTCGTTTCAATCTTAAATTGAGGGAAAGTTATTTTTATATTTCGCTCTGATAATTTTTGTAAGCGTGATAAATGATTTACAATTTGTTCTATAGTCAGAACATTTTCCAACTCTTCTAAACTATCATTCTTCTTAGGGAGAAAGATTACCATTGATATTCTTTCAATAACACCAGAGATACGAATACCTTTATAGGGCATTTCGAGAATTTGGTAATTTTCTTCCTCAATAAAACGAAATTTATCTGTTTGGTGCATCATTGGAACATCAACCTCTTTACCAGAGATTAACGTGAAGGGTTCATCCTTAGTATCTTTTTCCTTGAAAGGGCTGTCCCATAATCCCTTAAAATAAATTGCGTTTACTAAAATTAAACCCATTTTCTCTTCGATCGCTTCAATAATATTTTTAATTTTGCCTTTGGTTTGCTCTGCCACCCAAGAATTTATCTTAGCACATGTCTCCACTTCTGATTTGAAGTCTAATTCCCATATCGCACCCTTAAAATTATCATCGACAATATAGAGAAAGGTCTCAAGAAGTTCATATCCTCTTTCTATACACAACAAATTAGCTATATTTAGTTCAGAAGTCCTTTCACTATAAAAAATTCCTAATAATTTCTTAAATTCCATATAGAAATTTCTCTGATCCTGGGAAATGTGAAGCGTTTCCTTAATTTGAGTTTCAGTCAAACCCCGGGCACCAGCATAGACCATAGAAATTGCAATAAAAATGCTAAAAGGTGAAAAAAAAAGATTCTTTTCTGATTCTTTTAATCGTGCATAAAGATCAACCGAGAAAGCGTTATTGGCTTTAATTATTCGTGTTTCATCCATATTTTTTAGGGAATTCTTGTTTTTAATTAATCAAAATATTTTACAATTTCTTCTAAAGGTTTTCGTCTTGTTGGTTTGGGAATATTACCCTTTGGATAACCTAAAGGAAGAACTATCCACATTTGATAATTATAACTAATATTATTTTTATTTTTTTTAGATTATATAGTTATTATATAATTCACATAATTTTAAAAAAATTTGTTGACCATGATAAAAAATTCTAGGATAAAAAGGAGCAATGTAAAATATTGCACGTTGTTAAAAATTATAAATCTAAAGATTTATTCGTTTTCTTCTTTATTTTTCATCATTTTTTGAATTGAATCTTGCCATTTAGCACCTAAATTCTTTAGTTCTTCCCTAATTTTTTTTCCTACCGCTTGAGCTCCTACTTCAAATGGAGTAATACCTTCTTCAGTCTTAGTAAAAAATCCTCCAATGTATTTAAGAACTTGTCTAACAGTAAATTTATCAACCATAAATTCCTTAAAACGCTGTGATGATTTAAAAGTAAACCATGCAATAATAATTATGAGGAAAGACATAAGCAGATAAAATCTATGATATAGATCGCTTATTTTCAGATTTGGATTTACAAAAGTAGTTAAGAGAGGAAATTCAGATATAATTACATCCCCAATAAAAAAGGCATCTAAATAAACCATATGATATCCTAAAGCTACCCCTAACACCATCAAAACAACACCACGCTCTCCAAAAGTTTTCTTTAATTTAGAAGTGAAGTAAATTCTAGACTGAAATTGAACAGGGTTTTCAAAAGGAATAGGGCGATCGGGTGACTTCGATATTCTCTTCGTAAGAGTCTGAACTAAATAAAGTACGCCAATTAAAAGCATTACCAATTCTATCACCAATGAAAACGCGTTCTCACTTGTATAACCGAAACTCATAATCAAATGATAAAACATAGACATATTAAAAACACCGATAGCAGTTGCAAAATTTACTCCACCAGGGTTAGATTCAAGGTTTTTTGGAGCTTTTCTCATCACACTTAATACGATTAAAGCGTTAAGTATACCCAAGCTTCCAAACAATAATGAGGATATGTCTCCTTTAAAGATTATATAGATATACAATGGGATTGTGATAACTGCAATTATTTTAAGCACACGACCAAAAAAAATATGTTCCTTTGGCATACCTAAAGTAATAACTTTCTTTGGAAATGAAGTGAAAAAGTACATTATCAAGAAAAATAAAGATATTGAAGACATTAAAATCCAAGTAAAAAAGAAAAATAATTTAGCATATGCGAAAAAGGGCTGCTCATAAGACCAATCTAATAAGATAAATGCTAACATACAGCATACTATTAATACTGAAGCAACCAGATAATAAACGAATAGGTTTTTTATTTTTCCAATTAACATCCCTGATATTATAATAGTAAATGCGAGAAATAACTCAAAGATTAGTATCATTCGAATAAGTTCTAAAGACCTAATAATATTTAGATGGAATAATATCGCTAAAAATGTGTTAATTGCCATGATTAACATAACTATTATTGAAAAACAGATATATTCCTTTTGTTTTAGTTTCTGAATACCACCGAATATTTTATTTTTCAAAAACCAATATAATGTTCTCTCCAAATATGAAATTATTTATCTCCTCATTTATATTAATATATTTATAGAATTTTAAAAAATTAATTTAATGTTTTCAGTAATTTTCGTTATTTTTTAAGTATAGTATATATTTTTCAACCATATAAGGAAATAATATCTGTCTCATTAAAGATTTCATAATTCAAAGATCTATAAAAAATTTTTAAAGTTTGATTTTTTTTCCCTTTTCTACATATTGATTGAACTCATACATCATTTTAAAGGCTTTAATGGCATGTTTTATTCTGGTCATAACCGGAATCTTAGAATCGAATGCACTTTTTTTAACAAAATCAAAAACCCATCTTGAACCAAAACAAACACAGATACATGGTTTATTCGTTTTTTTTGATAATCTTTTCATTAATCGAAAAATTTCCGCGACCATTCCTCTCAACGGTTCAAACTGTTCTAATGGTCCTCTCGGTATACAGAATATATACAGTACGCAATCAACGTTATCATCTTTCATTATTGCCCTCATTGAAGGTGCGAAACTTGTTCCTTGGGAGGGCCCCAAATCTATCGTTCCCTTTATTGAAACCCAATTAGGTATTGCAGCTCTAATCTTTTCCATAGTGGCTTCGTTAAGCTTCACTAAAGATAAGCCTTGCTTCTCAATTTCATCACAGGCTAAAATCCCTAAACTTCCTGAGCCAGTAACTACAGCAACATTTTTACCTTTAGGGAATGGTTGAATAGAAAACACTTGAGCTATATTAAACATCTCGTAGAAATTATTTACTCTAAAAATTCTCGGATTTTGTCTAATAACTGCGTCATAAATCTTGTCATTACCTGCTATCGAGCCTGT
>SDBS01005267.1_pt1 | contig 12633 bp, 9 predicted proteins | sample 2277091 | NCBI WGS metagenome assembly SDBS01 (sample SAMN10404972, study PRJNA504765) | marine sediment metagenome | isolation source: marine sediment core GS10_PC15, 163 cmbsf | place: Arctic Ocean: Southern Knipovich Ridge | collected 2010 | reverse complement strand
ATCTATGTGTGCTATGCAACCTCCAAACAGATCTCCATATTATCTCATTCGTCTCAGTAACTAGCATAGACGGCGATCCAATCCACGCCCCCATCTGGTACTTCATCTCGATCTACGTCACAGTCATGATCTACGTCGCCATCCTTCCATGCAAATACCTGTTGGGCTTGAGCGTGTGCGCAGGCATCCGCATAGACGGTAATCGTTACCGTGTCATCGTCGCTCAATTCCGTGTCGGAAGCATTCAGATTGAGCGTATAGGTGCCGGCTGCTGTTATCGTTGCTGTCGGAGTCTCAGAAGACGCATTATCGAAGCCAAGATTACCGGACGGTGTAACTTCCGTCCAGGTGTACACCAGGGCTGCGGGGGTACCGTCGTCGAAGCTGCCGCTGCCGTCAAGCTGAACTTCAACACTGCCGGCTGTCAGCCAGACTTCCTGATCGTCACCGGCATTGGCCTCCGGTATAACGTTGGTCACAATCTCAAAGCTGACCATTCTGCCCGGAATGTCGTTCGGTTCAGTGTCGTCGACTGCCCAGTAATAGGTGTTGCCGGCCACCAGGATCTCCGGAATAGTCGCCGAGGTGTTCAAAAGCGTGTCATCCCCGAGCACAGTACCGGCGGATTCCGGGTCGGTGCCAAACCATACAGCCGCACTCGAGATCGCACGAATCGAGTTCGTCCAGCTAAGCGTCGTTGGAACCGCCGTCGCAGCAAACTCCTCTGCGTTAAAGGGGGAGTGGGAGTGAGCCTTGTCCATCATCGGACCGTTCTGATAGAGGTTAAGAACATCATCAGCATCGAGGGCCACGTCATAAATTGCCACTTCATCTATTTTACAAGTGCCTACTCTAACCGTGTCATATATGGTGCCGCCGATCACCATCAAATTATCGTTACTGAAAAAGGGGAGATTTCCGGTGAGGTCAAATTCTACCTCACCTCCATCCAAATATAAATACGCTGCCCCTGTCGCGCTGTCGAACGTGCCCACAAGATGATGCCAGGTATCTGAGCCTGTCAGGTGCGTACCATCAACATCCCGCATAGTAATCCCCTTGCCCCAAAAACTAAAATGTGACTGTCGTACAGCAGCCAATTTAAAGGAGTGAAATTTTTCCACAAACGGGGGGTAGACATCGCCGCTGGACAACTTGGCCCAGGCCGCTACTGTTATCGAACCGGGATTGTTATACTTGGCCAGTTCCTGGCAAATAGCACCGCCGACCGCGTCCCTGGTATAACTGAGCACCCTCGATGCACCTTTGCCGTTGCCTCCAGCATCGTCCACGATGGTGGCGTTGCCGTGCAGCAGGCCGTCACTAAAGGGATGAACCGAGGTTCCCAAATCCAATGTGATATCTCCGGCCACCTTATCGAGTTCATTAAACTCATAGAACCCTATAGGGTACAAAGCGTTTGGGTCATCGACCGCCTGGGCACTCTGCGTCCCAACACTAAAGACAAAACATAAAACAATAATGGTTACTAAATTTCTCATGACCGTTACCTCCACAAAAAGTTTTCTACATTCAGTTAATAAAACATTCTTTCGTTAAGCTCCATCCGAGACACATATCTCTATCCGTCCTCAACTCTTCATTCTTCCATCACACCTCCTTATCTTCGCACATCGATATTTTCGCGCCAGGCGGGGCCACTGTGCCAAGATCATCATACACCGTTGGCACCTCAATATGCCTGCACTTGTTTTCGTTTTCTATTTGAAGTTCCATCATAAGATCAATAGCATGATGTCCCATTTCTTCCCAATCTACGGCCATCGTAGAAGTGGGAGTAAAGCCAACATTACTTACCGCTGAATAGCGATGCCAGCCGTCATAGCCGATTATACTCATCTCCTCCGGCACACGCAGGCCTTTGGATGTTACGGCTTTTCTGATAAAATACGCTGCAAGGTCATTTGCCGCAATTACCGCCGTGGGCAGAGGACTAATCTTCATTATGCGCTCTGCCAGCCTGGTCAGCTCGGAAGTTACAGACTTGTGATCAAAATCGCTGAAAACTCCGTTGGAGCAACACTCCACCGCCAACAGTTCTTCATCATAGGATAGCCCTGCATTGTTTAAACCAGCTATGTAACCCAGCTGACGCTGCTGAAATGTATAGTCCTGCTTGTTCTTGTCATTGTAAAGAACAGCAAAGGCGATACGTTTGTGACCACTGTCTGCCAGAATCCCGACAGCATTGCAAACTGATTCCAGGTTGTTGCTGTTGACTGTACTAACATCAGCATTGCCGATTCGATTATCGACCAACACAATAGGAAGTTCATGACGGCCGAATTCATCGAGCAACTCCGTGCTGATGCGCCCCATAATGATTACTCCCTCGGCCTTGTCATAACGGAACTGTTTCAGGTCCTCCTTGTTATGAATCACAAAGCAACTGGAATACACGCCGCTGTTCTGCATTTCCCGGCATATACCCAAGAAAACTGCATCATAAGCCAGAATGCCGCGTCGACAGGTAACGGTGAAAATCTGCCCTCCGCCATTTCTGGACTTGATCTTTGAAAGGACTTGTCCGGCTTCCAGGCTGGTCATGTAACCCTTTCGCCGGCAAAAATTCAGAACCTTTTCAGCCGTCTGGACAGACACAGTCCCGGACGTACCGCGCAGAACTTTAGAAACTGTTCCCGGTGAGATCGAAAGACCTTTGGCAACATCCAACGTTTTGAACGTTCTGGGCATACAACACCTCGTGACTTTATTTTCTATTTTAATACCAAAATATTTCCGTGTCAAGGAAAAATCCGATTTTTCACTTTTTTTTATTTTTGGCGGTTGCGATGGCCAGAATGGACAAAATTGCCTTTTCCGGTCTCTGAGAAGCTTACTTTTCAGTATATAATGCCAGGTCGGCAATGTTAGCTTCTCCTGCTGCCGTTGGAGTCGCTTCGGCAACCGATGATGTTTTCAGTATCTGGAATCGAATGTAACGTGCTTTGGTTTCGCGTATCTTCACGTTACGCGTTTTCCAGTCCAGACCGAACTTGCCACTGTGCACCTCGGTATAGGTTTTGCCGTCTATGCTGCCATACAGCTTATATTCGCGAACGTTACCGGGGCCACCGGTTGCGCTGTATGACAATACGCTGACTTCATTGACTTTACCCAGATCAACAACGACATTTACCGGGAACGATGCCTCGCCATCTGTTATCCAGTATGAAGTGACGCTGTCGTCGAAAATATTAGACGCAGGATGACCGGTTTTGGCGTTTGGGACATCGATTTTAAATTTTGAAGAATCGAGCTTGCGGTAGCCGGCAAGTTCAACTGCAGTTATCTGATCCTTCTCGTCGGGGTTTCCTCTTATCAGCGTACCATAAAAACTCAGTTCTGATACGCCTGCCCGGCCATTCTTCATATTCGCCACTTCAAGAATTTCAAATCTTATGTAACGGGCGATAACCGGGTCGAACCAAAGAGACTTTTTTTGGAAGTCGCGTACATTGAACTCACCCTCGAAGAACAACGTGTAGTTCTGTCCGTCTTCGCTGTTGTACAACCGATATTTCTTAACAGGATAATCCCAGCTTGCCGGCGGATCGTAACCCATTTTCCCGATCTTGTACGTTGCGCCAAGATCAACATCGACATTGGCGGGATACGGCATGTCTGCTTTCGAGACCCAATGTGTATTATCATTGCCGTCGAACATTTTGTCGGCACGTTCACCACTGCCGTAACTCGAAGATACAACCGCCGTCATATATTCCGGCGAAATAAGCACCTCTGGATCTTTCAGTTCGACCACCTTTACATTATCGAACATATTAAGGCTGTAATCACCGCCGACAAAACACCGGCCCATAGTGGATTGTGTTTGCTTTTTGAGCCTGGTAATTTCTTTGCCGTCGACATACGCCGTTATGGTGTCTTGGAAGAAACGTATTTTCACGGTATGCCAGGTATTGCCTTTGAAACCGGCGATCCTGCCCGACGAGAGAGGGGCCGCAAAGTGATGCCGCAGTTTCCATCTGCCGTTCTTGCTCAATACCAGGCGATAGCCCTGCTCTTCAGTCGAGTCAAGGCGTCCGCCCACTTCAATATAACTGCCGACTATTTTAACATCTACGCTGAACTCATAACTGCCCCAAAGGTAATCGCCGAAAATGGTATGCGGTTTTCGCGGGCCTGTCCATTTATGCCCTTCCACAGGCGCAACCTGCTGAAGGCATTTGCCGCCCCGGTCGCTCTTGACGACATCAAATGCGCCGGTCTGGTCGAGGAAATAGTTTGGCGATATCCCGGCATTAGCTTTATAGCTCTCGAAATCTTCCGAATACGGAGACGGGAATTTTTTGCTTGCCGGTATTCGATGCGGCGGCCGGCCTTTTTGCTGACCCCGGGTCGTCGTGAGCGAGTAAAAGCAGCGAGGCTCCATCGACAGGGTAAATTTGCCGTCTTTTACCTCGATGTCTTCTTTCCGCCTATAGACATCGCCGGCGCCGGTTCTCCACACATGTATCGTATCGGTCGAAAGACCGTCGCCAAGGTTCACTGTAAACTCTACGGTGTTGCCCGATGTAGCGGTCACAATGCTCCAGTCATCGGTTTTAGGGTCTTTAAGAGCAATGGTCGCACTTTGCCAGTTGTCAATGTCGCTTTGATCCGGGTCAAGCCGTTTGCAGCCAGGATCGAGAAACTGCCAGCCGCGCTCGGCAAATTGCGAAAGATGCGCATTGATCCAGACACTGTCTTTGAGCTTGTAGTGACCCGACCATGGTTCCTGCGCCAATATGCATCCAACCTGGTGCCAGACGCTGTGCCCGTAGTAACACGCCGCGATAGGGGTCCACGTCACACAGGTTGTAATTTTGTCGCGAATGTAAAACTTCATTAATGCGAGCATTTCACCGTGACCGCCGCCACCTGTTGACTCCGACATCATAAGCGGCATGCCCGAATCCTTTGCCTTTTGCGTCGCTGGCGGTAACCCGTATATGTGATAAGATACCGCGTCGATAGCGGCGCGATACTTGGGATCGGTTTCAAACTCCTCGAAGATTTTCCAGTGCTTACTGTTGTGGTCCGGCGTATGCAGTTTGACATCCTCATACCCGGCCCTGTCCAGGGTCGGACGCAGCTTATCGACTATCCAGTCGCGGTTGGTTCCCTTTTCGTTCCACGCAGCGGCCAGGTAATCCATATCAATGTCGTAAGCCTTTTTGGCGCAGTTTAGAAACGACACAAACCAATCGACGCCGTCCTGGCTGAACGGACTTTCACACCAGCCCGGGAAAGACCACGGCAAAGCGTCCAGGGTCATACCCGGGTCGCGCTTTCTGGCTTCGTTCATGATCCAGAATTCGTAGCCGCGCGGTACGGGGTTGGCATTTTCCTCACGCGTAAAAGCGTGACTTGGTTCGGCGCCAACGGCGACAAATTCACCCCCGCCCATTTCGACTTTCAGATACTGGAAGCCTGCCCCGAATTTCGGTTTGAAAAGATAGTCCAGGATATCGCTGCGATACGGTTCGGGATACTCTTTGAGAAACTTGCCGTCACCGCCGGAAGTATTGGCCCCCAGACCGCCGAAGGCGCGGCCTTCGTCGCTGCCGCTTATTTTTATTTCAACTTTCTGAGGGTGGGTTGCGGCATGAACACCCTGCACAAATAAGCACACAAAACCAAAACCGAGCAATAACAATCGTAACTTATTCATAAAAAAATCCCCTGTTTCATCTACGGAAAAACCGGACATGGCTTAACCGATTTTCCACCATTCATAATGCTCACGACCGAGAAATCCGTATTTTTCAGTCAGAAAGCGATTTATGTTCCATCATCAATACGGCGGCTAAAAAAAACAACAAAAAACTCAGCTTCATGAAAGTGATAGAGACAATGGTAAACGTCTGGCGTCAACTCTAAACTTCCTTTGAGGACAATTCATTCTACCATATTCTGGTACCCTCGCAAATTCGGTCCGAAATAACTGACGGACTACTTGAGATCCCATGCGAAAATGTGACAACGTTTGGCGCCCCATGTCTCCTCAAGGATCAGGCGAACAGCGATCGTTTTAATATCCAGAGGGATTTTTATCAGCCTTTGGTAATTATTTTGTTCATGGAAGATAACCTGCCATTGGCCGTTTTCACCTTCTGCCTCTAACCTGAAACTTTTTGTCATGCATTCGGGAATTGTTTTACGTTCCTGGTTCAGCCGATAGCAGCATCGCATCTCGCGAGATGCAATTGCGGCAGGATCATTATTTCCATGGACCTGTTTTGGATCGAGTTTCTTCGTACGTATGAGGCGATTCAGATCACTATCAAAGACTATTCTTGCCTGCATGATTTGGGTAGACTCGGCAAACCTGTACTCGAGCCAATCACCTTTCTTGGCGAACCATCCGTTATCTTCTCCGTCAAGGCTGCGGTCGATACCATTTCGCAACGCCGCAGGCTCACCATCCGACGCCGTCAGTTGGGCATTGATAGAAAGTTCCGGTATCCGGCGTTTACGCCATGGCAGATAACAGTCGTCCTCCTGGAGCATGTTCTGCAATTGCGATATCTTTTTCATATAAACACCACGCGGCGTGAGATCATCTCTAACAGCAATCACTGCCGCCGTACCTACCGCCTGTCCAAGCGTTGCACATGTTGCCATGACCCGAGTCGAACTCATCGCAGCATGCGTAACGCTGATGTTTCTGCCTGCACAGAAAAGGTTTTCAATATTACGTGAATAGAGACAACGGTACGGAATCCCAAATGGAGAAGGGGCCGGATGAAAAGTGGTTGGTTCGCCTTCATAATGAAAACCTGCGGGATGATGGTCGTCCATCGGCCAACCGCCAAATGAAATCAGATCATCAAAACGGCCTTCATTGGTAACGTCGTTCTGGTTAAGGACGTAGTCGCCGATATATCGCCTGCTCTCTCTCTTGCCGGGTAGTACGCCGACCCAGTCAAGTTCCCAGTTGACAGCTTTATCTTCGTTATCGCAATGGTTCTTGATGTGGTCCCATACTCCGTATGCAATTCTCAGCAACTCGTCGCGGATTTCCTCGGTGTCATGAACAGTGTCTTTCTCCCCGCCGATTTCAAGCCACCAGAAATTCTGCGTCTCACTAATGCTGTGCTCACGAAATGGAAACTCGTCGCAACTGGTGTACCGGTTGGCCCACTTGGGAGGGACAAAGGTCTGCGCGCTGTCGGTCTCGCGTGCCTGTATCAGGCAGCTTTGCCCCATGGTTTTGTGATCCGCTTTCTCGGGGGCAATTCCTTCGTTGTACTCATGTTTTGCCTCGCGGCCATGCCTGAACTCTGCTCCTGAAAGTGGGGCAAGTATAGAATCGCCGGAACAATCCGCAAACAGTTTTGCTTCAACGGTATGCCACGTCTCGGTTGTAAGCTGCCAGGCCTTGACGGCCTTAATACGCATCCCATCCATTTCGATATCATTGCAACTGCAATTAAGCAGCATCGTGATGTTCGGTTCAAAACGAATCTTCTCATACAGAATGCTATCCCACAACGAATAATTAGAACGCTGATTTCGGTAGCGGTTTTCAAGCTGCAATTCTTCGATTATTCCTGTCTCACGATTGTCTTTTCCACCGGCCCCGCATATCCACATACGAATCTCGCTGGAAGCGTTGCCGCCAAATACCGGGCGGTCCTGGATGATGGCCACTTTGATGCCGCCTCTCGCAGCAGAGATTGCAGCGCACATGCCCGCTAATCCACCACCAACAACACAATAATCAACTTTATGAAATCTATTTCGCATAAATCATTCTATCCAGTTAAGATTTTCCACAAACAAATTCTATCGCTAATACTCTCAGCTGGCACTAAGCTAAGTAAAATTGTATTCTCTTACTCCCATGTTACGCCTATTGCCACCAGGGATATTTCCACGCCGTTTCCATAAAGGCAATATAATTGTCTGCCATATTCTGTGAAAAGTCTTCAATAAAAGGCCCAGCCGAAGGAGATAGGATCAAACGTTTTCCTTTGCATTCATCCAAGACATTCGTCACCGCCGCGACCATTTCTTCCTTAGTCAATGAACGGAAGTCATCGTATTGAATATTGCCGATTAATGTAATGTTATCTTTGACGGCTTGGTACGCCTCCGAAAATGTACAATTGCCTACAGGTGGGGCTTCTATCGTATGCAAACCATCCGGCGCCATTTCAGTAAAGTCCGGAAGCACTTCCTTTATCTGTCCATGGTAATGCTGAATGACTTTCTTGCCGTAAGAGTGAATCATCTCAATCAATTCCTTGTCATAGGGAACGATCCACTTTTGAAACGTCTCCCGGCTGACCAGCGGTGGAGAGGCTAATTCCGTTCCCACCAGAAAATAGATGTCCGCCAGATCGTGTTCCAGACACCACTTATAAATGATTCGTAATCTCTGCATGGCACGATCCAGAAAATCGACCACTCGATCACTCTGCGTAATTGACCAGATGGCATACTCTTCCAGATTAGCCCCATGGTAAACCGGAATGATCGGTTCGCCCAGGTCCAGCATCATCGATCCGTATTCTTCGGGAAATTCTTCTTTTTCACGTAGATAGTCCGGCAGTCTTTTCTCTAACTCCGCTTCCAACCGTTGCGGGTCGGTCTCAACCGGCAACGAACAGAAAAACTGCAGGTCCTCATCGGAGTTAATCGGCTTTTTGACCTTGCTGCCGGAAGGACTCGTTTGGATCTCTTCAAAAACTGACTTTCCATCGTACTGAATATATTCACGCGAAATCTTAACGCCGTCTTTTTCCAAATCTTCACTGCGATAGGTCACCTCCGGCGTAAACAGCGGCAGTGATTCTTTACGTTTTCGTAACCTTGGAGCATCCGAAGGTATCCCCATATTCCGGCGATTCAGCATAATCGCATATTTCTTCGATGCCTCAAAAATCGGCTTGTAATCAGGATGCGTTCGCACATCGACATAATAATATGTCGGATGATATGGAAATAACAACCACACCGGCACATGATCCGTGCCTTTGCCCTCCAGTACCGCAAAGAGTCTTTCTCTGGCCGTCATTTCATGAATCACAAGTCTACTTTCCTTAAAACCGCTTCTCTTTGAGACAAGCCATGCGAACAATCAAGCCAATTCCGCCTGCTATGACAAAGAGTACTGAGGCGAAAATACCTGTCACTAGTTTTGATTCCTCATTGACTAAGGTTAACACCAGCATCAGCAAGCCACAAGCCCCAATGCTCCAGGCCACGACAATCGCCGGAAGACGGCTGGCCTTGATTTCACCACTTGCCTCCAACGCTTCTTCTTCAGCCTCAAGTGCCTCGATCTTGGCGTACCCCGCTGATAGTCGCCGTGACAGAAGTTGAATCACTACCAGCACAAGAACTGGCAATACAACGCCGGTAAATGTTTTCATGGCACTTGAATGGACTTGTACCCACTCGGCCAATAAAGTAAACATAGCAAAATCAACGAGAAAACCGTCTTTGCCAAGTCCAAAGCGAACGATCGCGCCAACGGCAAATCCAATAATTACTGTTACCCAAACCGCTGAGCTGTTAACCTTCCGGCTGAACAGCCCCCACAGCGTCGGCGCCAGTAACGCAACAACCATCAATTCTGTCAACGAGACAATCACTTTCTCCGCACCGCCAAGATGCGGAATCGCCATCGCAATTAAAATCAACAACACCCCCAACAGAATCGTAAACATCCGGCCCGCCCAAACCATTTGACTATCACTCAACTGGCCGCCTCTCAAAGGACGATAGATGTCGTTGGTGAGCACACCGGAAAAGACGTTCAGCTGCGAACTAACCATACTCGCCGTCGCAGAAAACATCGCCGCAAGCATCAAGCCAACCATTCCGGCTGGCAGGACTGACTTACAGGAAAGGATGTAAGCGTTTTCGGCAAGTATTCGAATTTCTTCAGCAGTAGCTCCAACTGGAATTGGCGAATGAATGCGCCACAGCATCGGAGGAAGCAGCCATAGCAATGGGCTGACCAGATAAAGAGCACCAAACAGATAGGTGCTCTTGCGTGCGTCTTTAGCCGATGGCACACAGATAAACCGCTGAACAAATGCCCATTCCGCTCCAATCATGAAGAAGTGAATAGCACACCAGCCCACAAGGAAAAACCACGTATACGGTCCGCCCACCAGTGAAAAGAAGCCTTCCGGAGCCTGTTGGATAAACGACTCAACACCGCCGACCTTCATAAATGCCAGGGGGACTACGAACAGAATTGCCAGATTCAGAACGATAAACTGCAATACATCGGTCATTAAGACCGCCCACAGCCCCCCAAACATGGTGTAAATTACGACGATGCCGCCGAAGATGGCGATCGTGGCATACAGCACGGACAGCCCTGCGTTCCCATCGGTTAACAATGCAACCAAAATCGTTCCCAATGCGTACAGCGAACCCGCGGTGCCGACCATGCGAAAGGTTGTCATGAACCATGTATAAAAATATAATGCTCCACTGCCATATCGTAATTGAATAAATTCAGCGGGTGTCTTGATTCCTAGTTTTTTCCATTTGCCAGCTACAAAAAAACCAACCAGCAAGGCCGCAACACCATACATAAGGTTAATCATCACTGCGACCATGCCGTACTTATAGGCTATACCACCCCAGACCACGAATGTATTGGCAGAGAACATCGTCATAAACGCACTCAGACCGCTGGTCCACCAAGGTGACTGCCCACCCGCGGCAAACATGTCCGATGAACTTTTGTTCTTGCGGGCAAAAAGCATACCAACAAAGAGAATACCAAGCAGGTATATTGAAAGTACGATGTAATCACTTAATGCCAACAGTCAACGCCTTTCCAAGGAATTACCTTTTTAGACCCAATAGTACTATACCGCAACAACTTTAGTTAATCATACAAGCCTGCTTGATCCTGCAAGGCTAATCAAAACTCATCCATAACAGAATATCGTCCTTTACGCTGTTTTGATCCTTATAAAGTGTACGTCGTCAGCAAAAATGACACAAAATTAGCGGTTCAAGAGGCGACGATTTCGGCTCCGGTTTCTGATATTTTACTGTTGAATTCCTTTCTTTCAAGCAGTATTTTTTCTTTCAACTCGGCTCGTTTCTGATGGATGGTTTTCCGTCGACCGTAATAGACATCATCCGGTGTAACATTTCCTATACCTTCATGATGCCTGTGATGATTATACCACTGAATAAATCTTCTGATCTCGATTTCCAGCAGATCAGGGGAACTTTTCTCTTAACCAAAAACTTCAACCTGTGCCACTTCTCCTGACGGGAAACAATGAAGATTGAGCCGATTAAACAGGTAATCATCAGTTAGTTGTAGCAACGGTTGTTATTTCCCAATACGACGAGAACAGTCTACATCCATAACTGACTGCCTTATATCAACTTGTGGTCATTATAGGGAATGGAATTGAATTGGCCATTGAATCCGTTGTACAAGAAATCGCCGTTTTCCCCGCGATAATTAGGGTTGGGCAAATTGAGATATCTGTTCGCACAATTTCCCAAAATGCATAGAATATTCCTCTTGCTGTCTAATTCCTGCATAGTCAGGTTTCTATTTTTCCCCAATATATCTGCGAAAAGAAGGCATCCATCAAAACAGCCATCATTCTTTGATTTATAAATCAATTCCTCTCTACCCCTACCCAACACCACACTTCTCAAGATCTCGGCCCAGGTCCAATCTGGACAAGTCCTGAGGCAATCTGGACGGCAGTCTTATCTACCATTATTCAAAATTTCCAGAGAACTAAAAAATTGCATCTATAGGTGGCAGAAAAAATACGGCTGGAGATATGCAAATGAGCCAAAAAACCAGGACCATCGAATGGTGTGAGACAAAGATTCTAAAAGAACTGTCCAAACGACCTACCATTACGACTTCACTGGCATTGAGTGCCATAGTGTTGAGAAATGTTAGGTCTTTGGAAGAGGATCAGAATTTGGACATAGCAGTGCAAATTCTGAAGTCAAAGAAACTGATCAGAGTTGAAAAAGACAAGGACGGCTTTACGACCTATCGACTTGCAGCATAACCATATCTTCTCAAATTTCCAGAGAAATGAAAAACTGTTTCTATGGGAAAATGGAGAAAGAACAATGGAACTCAAGTTTACTTGCCCCAAATGCAATCACAATGAACTCGGCTCAGTCGAACAGGTCATAATGACCTACCCAATCACTCTCATCCCTGATGATGGAGATTTGAACTACGATTATGACAACCCTGAAACAGGAGATGGTCAAGTGTTGGCCTACCAGTGTAGGCACTGTGGGTTTGAGTTAGAAGATGAACAAGGCAATAGTATTGACGATTGTTTGCAGGTTATCGAATGGATAAGAACACATACATCTGAAAAGAAGGGTGGATAATTTTCCAGAGAAAAGATTTTCAATTTTTATACAGAAGAACAGGAGACAACGATGAGAACAGTGACAATCAAAGTAGAAGTGAAATTGACAATGAAAGTCGATGAAGGTGTAGAGATTTCAGATATCATAAATGAAATGGAGCATTCCTTTTCTGATACTACTACCAAGGCAACTATCGAAGATGCAGAAATCACTGACTTTGAAGTAGTTGATAGTCGATAGTTTCCACAGGAATTTTCCCTCAAT
>SDBS01005265.1_pt1 | contig 12635 bp, 9 predicted proteins | sample 2277091 | NCBI WGS metagenome assembly SDBS01 (sample SAMN10404972, study PRJNA504765) | marine sediment metagenome | isolation source: marine sediment core GS10_PC15, 163 cmbsf | place: Arctic Ocean: Southern Knipovich Ridge | collected 2010 | reverse complement strand
ACCACGTCGGCACCGTCTCCCGGCCCGGGAACGGGCCGATCTCGAGCTTCCAGCCGGTGGCGGACTCCTCGTCGCGAACGACGCGGAGGTTGGTGAGGGTCTTCAGCGTGGCGATCAGCTCCTCTCGCGGGAGGGTGTGGAGAGGGGGTGTGGAGAGGTCGGGCATGGGCCAGAGGCGGATAATGGTGTCTTCGCTACAGGATGCGATCCGGCAGCCGAGCGACGCCATCGCCTATGGCTCGATCATCCATGGTTCCTCCCACCACTCCAACCGGCGGTGTCGTTTCAGAAGCGGATAGTCCTGCCGTTGCAGCTCGAGAAGAATCCGGATCTTTTCCTTGATCGGAAGGTGAGCCTGCCTCCGGTGCCACTCAGCCTTCGCACGAAAGAGAGCCGCGATCTGGCCCTCCATCGGTCTCACCCGATCACTCATCACCCCTCCAGGACTCCTCAATCCCGTACCGACTCAGAAGGCCATCGAGGAGATCGCGATCGATGTCCGCTGTTTCGAGGAGCTGGAACGCACGCTCCCGTCGTTTCCTACCACCGGTCTGAAATGCAATTGCGACCAGGTGCTCGGGAGGCGTGACCCGTACCGGAACGTCGTCGTAGTCGAGGACGCGAGCTTCGGTGATTGCCGCTTCCACGAGGTCGTTGTACGCCGGGATGAGCTGCACCGGAACGCCGTGGATGATGACGTGCTCACCTCTGGGCTCGAAACCGCGCGATTCCAGCCAGGCGTAAATAGGTGTCAACACGACAATCGTCTCCTCCGAAGATGGCAGAAGCACAAACACATCAAGGTCATAGGTTCGCGTCGGTTCCGCATAGAACAGCACGGCCATCGCCCCGCCGATGGCGTAATCCTCGATGAGGCCGTCCGACTTCATGTCGTTGAGGACCCGAAAAACGTCGGGAAGCGATGCCACGCTGCCTGCCTTTCTTTGGCCGGTTCCTCCGCTCACAGAGACGGGCGCCGGCACGGGCACCATTCTATATGACAACGGGCACCACCAATGATCGGCCGCGTCACGCTGTCAGTCCTGAAAATGCCGAGAATTGGCTCCTCTTCGCGGGCACGGTCACCACGTCGGCACTGTCTCCCAGCCCGGGAACGGGTCATGGGTGAGCGTCCAACCGGTGGGGGAGTCCTCGTGCCGGACGACGCGGAGGTTGGTGAGGGTCTTGAGCTTGGCGATGAGCTCTGCTCGAGGCAGGGTGTGGAGCGGGGGCTTGGAGAGATCGGGCATAGGCCAGAGGCGGATGGCACCGTCTTCGCCTCCGGCGGAGGCGATCCAGCGACCAAGTGGATCTATGGCGAGGGCCCTTACCGAGCCCTCGTGACCGTGGAGAACGTGGGGCTCCTCGCCCGTAACGGGTCCAACTCTGACAACCCCGTCAACGTCCGCGGTGACAGCAACGGTACCCGACGGATCGAGGGCCACGATGAGGATGCGGTCGCCGTGGGTTACGAGGTGCGAGGTCGCGCCTGTCTCAAGGTCGAGGAGAACCGCGCGCCCTGGGGTGTTGAACTCTGGAGGTCTGCGGTCGCCGCAGTCGACCACGAGCACCTGGCGGCCGTCCGCGCTGGCCGCAAACCGGCTAACACTCCCGACGTAAAGCAGCTCGCTCTCACCCGTACCCAAGTCCCATCTGATAAGGCCGGACCCGCTCGACGACAGCAGGTCACCGTCTGGGGTAAACCAGATGGAATCGACAGCGGCCTCTTTCTCCGAGGTCGCCACTGCCGCCACCTTGCCTGACGCGACGTCCCAGGTGCGAATCGATGTGCCGCTATGAGCGGCGGCGAGTTGCCCGTCGGCACTGAACGCCACCCCCACGCCCCACTTGTTCCCAGGGAGGGTCTGGCGGGACTCACCCTGGGGGGAAAGCAGTTGGACTCCACCGCGGTGAGTGCTTACCACGATCCGCCCACCGTCCGGTGACACTGCCAACCCATAAACGGAACCGGCCTCCTCCTTTTCATCAAAAAGAACCCTACCCGGAGACGGCACATGGCCGTCGAGCGGCCATAACTTGATCGTCGCGTCAGAAGAACCCGAGGCCAGCCACCTCCCCTGCGGATCGAACGCGAGTGCTTGGACGCCCAGATCGTGACGCCGGATCACCGCCGCGTACGACCGCGCCAGCGGCCAGAGAACCAGACCACCATGACCGGTCGACACCAACCAGTGACCTTCCGGGTGGAAGGAACAACCGAAAGGGGCGCCAGCCTTTCCGCGCCCCAGAACTTGGCCCTCTGCATCTGCTGGGGCGCTCAACGGCCAGAGCCGGATTTTATGGTCCTGATTCCAAGAATCGGCGACCTGCATCCCAACCGCGTCAAAGCTCCACGACCCACCTCCATGCTGTCCGAAATCGAGGCGCCGCAGTAGTCGCGGATCGCTATCAGACAGGGACCAAATCTCCGCACGGCCGAATGGCCAGACGGTTGCGTCGAGAAATGCACCGTCGTTCGAAATGCGCAGATTGGTCAGGCCGGGCGGGCCATGGAGCGCCCTGGTTTGTTGAACTCCAGAGGGGTCCCAGAGTCGGATTGTCCCTTCTCCGTTGGCTGTGGCGAGATAGCGGCCAGCCGGGTCGAAGCGAGCTCTCATACCCAGACCTTCGTGACGTCCCAGACTTCGGGGAACCGAGAGAGCGTGCTCTTTGATCTCGACCACCAAGACCTCGTTGTCCACTACCGCGCCGAACCAGCGGCCGGTTCGGTAATTCATCGCCGTCCCCCAATGCCAGTCCGATTCGGACGGGAGGGTAAAGTCGAGCGTGCCGAGGCGTTCCCGTGTGCCATCAAAATTCAACGCATCAATTCTGGCCTTTCCGTCCTCCAGCACCCCGACCAGCACCCGCAAATTGCCCCAGCTCAGCCTGAAATATTGCGAGATTTGGTTATACCGGGACTCGACGTGTCGCCGCCCATCCGGGGCCGACCACAGTCCGATGTTGAGGGGCGCCCTTCTCTCGACGGCGTAGATGTAGTCACTCTCCGGGCTGATGTTGAAACCGGCTCTCTGTCCTCCTGAAACATGTTCGAGGAGCGTGTTGCCGCCGTCCGCTCGGATGACCCGCAACCGGTCGATGTCGCGGTCGATTTCCTGTACCAGCCATCGACCATCAGGGCTGAAGGTGGCGTGGAAGGTTAGGTCCTCGTTGACTACAAAGGCCGTCGGGCCCTTCCATAGCGCCTTCATCGCCAACCGACGCGCTCCCCATGTGTCAGCCAAATCGAGGCTCGCGGTGGCGAAGGAGAGAGCTGCCGTCGGGTACCCATCCAGCTCGAGCTGGCCGAGGGCGATCAGCTTCTGGGCCTCGGCGCGGCGGGTCTCTCTCTCGCTTTTCGACCACATCAAGCCCAGAACCGAAGCGACCCCGGCAAGCACTATGAGTGCGACTGCAGTGGCGAAGCGTCGGTTGCGCCGGCGTCGTCCGGCGAGGACGGTCATCGCGTGGGTGAACGCATCTTCGGTCTTGGTGAGCCCACCCGGATAACGCTCACTCCAGAGCTGAAACTCGCGGAAGGCGGTTCCTGTCCAGAGGCGATCATCCTGCCGGCCATGCTCGTCCCACGATCGTGCTGCGTGGCGCAACTCGTCGCGGAGTTGCGCCCCTTCCTCATCCTGCGTCTGCCAGCGAACCAGGCGGGGCCAGTTGGCGAGCAGCGATTCGTGGATGATCTCGACCCGGCGGGTGGGTTCCTGTCCTTCTTCTTGGATTTCGTAGGACGTGAGCAGCCGGGCGTCAATGAGGTCGCGTAGGACCTCTTCCGCGGATTCCCGCTTCGACTCCTCGAACACCGATAGCAACTCATCCCACTCGCGCACCGCGCGTGTTCCGTCCGCGGTTACCAGGTTCCGGAAGAGCTCACGCACGATGAGCTGGCGCTCGACACCGATCGACTCCAGGGTTGCCTCGGCGTGGCGTGCGAGCGAGCCGCCAACGCCGCCGATGTCGTGGTAGGCCTGCCGGGTGAGGAGACCGTTGTCGCGGTCCCGCTTCTCCCACAGCCGTGACATCGCGAAAGCAAGCAGCGGCAGCGCACCGCGTTCGCCGTCGACCTCGGCGAGCATCTTTTCCACCAGAGCGTCGTCCTCAAAGCGGTAACCGCATTTCATGGCCGGCTGTACGAGCGCGCGGCGGAGGGCCGGTCCGACAGGAGGGCCGAGGGGCGTGAGCTCGGAGAACACGGGCTTGAGCGCCTCGTGCTTATTGCAGTGCATCAAGAAATCGTCTCGCATGCTCAAAAGCACGTGGATGTCTGCATCCAGCGGCAGTCTACCCAGCAGCTCTGCGAAGCACCGTTGCTCATCGGCGGTGTTCTGCGTAAACAGCTCTTCAAACTGGTCAACGACCAGGAGGGCCTGATCGATGCGGCTCCTCCAACGTGAGATCGCCGACACCATGGCGTCCGGGTTCTCTACTTCGACCAACTCTCTGATGGCATCGCTGTCGCCGCCGATCTCGGAAACCAGCGCTTGGCGGAGCGAGGTAGTTGCTGCGTTTCCGGGAGTGCAGCGCACGATCGCCCAACCGGATGGCGCGTTCGGCACCAGACCCGCCGCTATGAACGAGGTTTTCCCTGCTCCCGAAGGCCCAACGATTGCGAGGAGGTGAGCGCCCTCGAGCTTTCGCCAGATCTGTTCGATCTCCGCCTCCCTCCCGAAGAAGAATTCCGCGTCCTCCTCGGTGAAGGAGGCCAGTCCGGGATAGGGTGTGAGGTCCTCGGCGCCCTCGACTCTGAGCGTCACATCCTCGAGCGCCCGGGTAAGGGTGTGTGCCGAGTTGTATCGCTGGTCAGGTTCCTTGGCCACGGCCTTCTTGAGCACCGGCGCCCAGGGAGAATCTGGCACCCTCGCGGGCTCGTGGCGGATGCCCTCCCACACGCTCTGCCGGCTCTGGAGATTCTTGATGCCATCCGGGCTCACCATTTCGGCCAGCACGACGCCGGCCGAGTACACATCTGCCCGAGCATCGACCTTCCCACCCATGGCCTGCTCCGGCGCCATATAGGCCGGTGTCCCCGAAACCGTGCTGGCGCCGCTGTCCTCCTGGCGGGCGAGGCCGAAGTCCATCAGCACCACCCGGCCCGCGCGGGTAAGCATGATGTTTTCGGGTTTCACGTCGCGATGGACAAGGCCTGCTTTGTGGATCGCTTCCAGCCCGGCAAGGAACTGCGAGGCAATGTCCTGAGCTTCCTTGAGGTCGAGAGGCCCGCGCTCCTGGAGTACCTCGAGCAGGGTGCCGCCGTCGACGTACTCCATCGACACCAGCTCCGAGCCGTCGGCCTCGATCAGATCGAAGATCCGGCAGACGTTTGGAGAGACCACCTCACGGGCGGCGCGGACCTCGGGGCGCAGCGACTCGCGCCGGCTCCCATCGGCAAGGAGCTCTGGTCGCAGACCTTTGAGGGCTACCTCGACCCGCAGCTTGAGGTCGTAGGCGTGCCACACCTCGCCCTTCCCGCCGCAGCCGAGGAGGGCTCGAATCTGATAACGGTCGCCAAGGACACTACCGGGCTCAAACTGCAGCCCCCAGTCGACCTCGCCGCCGCCAGCGTCGGTCGGCTGCGCCGCAGGATCATGGTCACTCGGTACGTCTTGCGACATGGCTTTCCCTGGTTTTCTTTCGGGGGAAGTCTAACCACTCGTAGCCAATCACGAGTAGCCACATTTCGTGATGGTCTCCAGATACCGCTGTTCGCGGGCACTTTCACCCAGTGCACGGCGTAGCTCGCCCACCGCCCGTGTCAGCGCCGACTCGGCGATGAACTCGGTTTGCCACACCTCGTCTATCAAACGCGTTTTCGGCACTACCTGGCCGGGCGCGAGCAAGCCCGTAGGCATAGCTTCAGTCGGAACGCTTGGAGCCGGACCCGGGGGTCCGGCTTCAGCCCTGTCGTCTCGAGGCATCGGTTGTCCGGTTGTTCATATGTTGCAGTTTACTACTAGCCGTGGGAGCTGCCAAATCTCGGCATCCACGATACGCGGTGGACACACTCATAGAATTCTCAATTCTCAATTCTCAATTTTGAATTCCCGTCCAGCCTCCTCCCTCGTGAACAACGGGTGGGCAGGGGTCATTGAGAATTGAGAACTGAGAATTGAGAATTTGAAGAAAAACGCCCGGGCGCATGGCCCGGGCAGGTTTTCGAAGATCGGTGAAACGGAGAATCAGTCGCTGATCGGCTCCAGGGTCATGGGATCGCGAAGCGGTACCTTGTGGATCTCACCGAAGTTGGTGAGCCGGGCGTCGTGCTCGGGGTGCCCACCCATGATCTCCTCGATGTTGCCGACCACCAGCACGACCATGTTGTCGGGGTCGAGGTCCTTGTTCATGGCTCTCTTGACGCCGTCGCCGTTGACCGCAGCCACATTGTCGCGATAGTCGGCCCAGTAGGAGTGCGGGCGCCCGAGGAGCTCGTCCGTCGCGTACAATCCGGCGATCTGAGCCGCTGAGGCGAAGCGCCGCGGGAAGGTCTCGATGTACGAGCTCTTGGCCGTCCGCAGTTCCTCGTCGGTCGGGTTGGACGATCGCATGGAGTCCAGGAGCTCGAAAAAGATCTCGCCCGCGTAGGCGCAGGTCGAGGACTTGGACTGGTAGGAGGCGCGGAAGGCTCCCGGAATGGTGACCGGGAAGCCGATAGCCGACGAGGCGGAGTAGGCGAGCCCCTCATCGGAGCGAATAGTCTTCATCATGCGAGCGGTGAACCCACCACCGCCGAGGATGTCGTTGCCGATCATCAGCGGGAACTGGTCTTTGTAACCCAGCTTGAAGCCGAGCTGTCCGATGCTGACCCGTCCCTGGTTGACGTCGGGCTTGTTGATGACGTAAACGCCGGGCTCGGCCGTGTGGTCCGGTTGCGTGAGGGCGGGCAGCGGGTCGGCCAACGGCTCGAGGGTGCCGATGGTCGAGTTCAGGAGGGTCTCCATTGCAGCGGGGTCGAAATCGCCGGCCACCGCCACCACGATATTGCCAGAGCGCACCAGTGAGCCCACGAATTTCTTGCTGTCGGCGGCCGTGATCTCGTCGACCGAGGCCTTGGTGGAGAATCGGTTCATCCAGTAGTCGTCGCCGTAGATCAGACGCTGCCACTCGCGCGCCTCGATTTTGGCGGTGTCGTCGTTGCGCTGCTTCATCTCCTGGATGCGGTTGTCCTTGGCCTTGTCGAAGCGGTCCTCCTGGAATCGGGGCTCGGCGAGGACGTCCATGAGGATGGCCATCGCCTTCTCGAGGTCCTTGGAGAGGACGTTGAGGCTCACCGATCCGGTGGCGTCACCGATTTTGGTGCCAAGGTTTGCGGCGAGGAAATCGAGCTCCTCGTCGAGCTCCTGCGCCGAGCGCTCGCCGGCGCCCCCTGCGCGCCACGCCTCGCTGGTGATGGCGGCGAGGCCCTCTTTCCCTGCAGGCTCGAGGTAGCGCCCGCCACGGAAGTAGACGGTGATGTTGACCAACGGGAACTGCGTGTCCCGCTTGGCGTAGACCGGGGTGCCGTCGGTCAGCTCGAAGCGGAGGGCGTCGGCATCGGGCACGTCGAACGTGAGGTCAGGGAATTCCAGCTGCTCCGGCCGGTTCGGGATCTCTCCGGCGGACGCGACCGCCGCGGCGACCAGCAGCAGCAGGCAAACGGTGGTGTTTATCGCTCGGCGCATGTCACTCCTCCTCTCCAGCCGCTGCCTGGAGCATCTCTAGGCGTTCGGTGGCCTTCTTGATCATGAGGTCGATCGCGGGCTGGAACTCGGGCGGCGCCTGGCCCTTCATGGCCTTCATCTGGGCGAGGCCCTGCTCGAGCTCGGCGGGGTCGTCGATTTGATTGATCTGCGCCAACGCCTGTTTGGCCATCGCCTTGGCCTGGCCGGACAGGGCTGCGAGATCTGGATCTTCGTCGGTCCCCTCCGTCCGGTAATACCACAAGGTGTTCCGGTCGGTGTCGGTGAGATAGGCGTTGGCCACCCGCTGCACGTCCTCGGCCGTCACCGCCTGGATTTTCGCCGGCGAGTCATTGAGGAACTGCCAGTCATCCCAGACGTCGTAAAGCAGGAGCTGCAGCAGCAGGAAGAAGTTCGATTGGAGGCGGCGGTACGAGTCGGCAAGCGACTGGTTCTTGACCTTCTGCAGCTCGCGCTCGGGCACCGGTTCGTCCTTCAATAGCTCGATCTCGGCGAGCAGAGCCTCCTCGACCATTTGGTGGTCCACGCCGTCGGCGAGCTCGGCGCCGATCTCGAGAGAGCCGCCGTACTTCAGCGGGTTGAAGCTCGAGTACGGTTCACCGGTCGCCAGCTGCTTAGACTCGACCAGGGATTTGTAGAGTCGGCCGGTGCGATCGTTGAGCAGCGAGTCCATCACATCGAGGGCGTAGAAGTCCCGGTGCGCGAAGGGCACCGTGTGCCAGCGGATCTGCACCGAGGGGTTGGTGTCTGCTCGGGCCGTCATCCGTCGTTCGGCGAGCTGCTCGATCTCCTCGGTGACGACGGGGGGAGGCGCCGTTTCCCCGCGTGGGATGCGGCCGAAGTACTTTTTGGCGAGGGCGAGGGCCTCCTCGCTCGAGAAGTCACCGACCAGTGCCGCGGTGATGTTGTTGGGCGCGTAGTAGGTGGCGAAGAACTCGTTGGCCGAGGCGCGGCCGATCGACTCGACGTCAGACGGCCAGCCGACCACGGGGTGGTGGTAGGGCAGAGAGCCCCAGAACATGAAGTCGAACTGCTCCTCGTACTTTGCGGTCGGGTTCGACTCGACCCGCATGCGGCGCTCCTCGCGCACCACGTCGCGCTCGGAGTAAAACTCGCGAAAGACCGGGTTGAGCAGGCGCTCCGACTCCATCCAGAACCACAGCTCGAGCTTGTTGGCCGGGACCGTGATGAAGTAGATAGTGGCGTCCTGCATGGTGCCGGCGTTCATCCCCGAGGCGCCGGCCTCGGTGTAGATCTGGTCGAACTCGTCCTTGACGATAAACTCCTTCTGTTGTGCCTGGAGGGCCTTCATCTCCTCGCGCAGCTCGGCGAGGCGCTCGGTCTGGTTCTCGGGCAGGTAGATGCTGCCGGTGACCTCGCCGCGCCGCTTGGCCTTTCGCATCTCGGCGTACTCGACGTCCATCTGGAGGCGGATCTGATCGAGACTCTCGATGATCTCGGCCTCCTTCTCGTAATCCGATGTGCCGAGGGTGCGGCTGCCCTTGAACATCATGTGTTCGAAGAGATGGGCGATGCCCGTGACCCCGATGTCCTCGTTGACCGATCCGACATGGGCCGTCCAACCCGCGGTAACGGTGGGGCTCTCGTGCCGCTCTACCATCAGCAGCTTCATTCCGTTGTCCAGGAACACCTCCTGAACCGCCACCCTGGCGTCTTGAGCGGCCGCCGTGAGGCCACCCAACATCACCGCCATTACCAGCGCCGTGGTGATCGATCGTCGCCGAAGACTCATCGCTTGGCTCCTTCCGTGGTTGTTTTGAATAGCGTTCACTTCCAGTCGGGATGACCCCGAGTCATAGCGCAGTTCGCAGATGATACTACGGTCCTTGGGCGATTGGGTTCTGGACAGCGCGCGCGCGGGATTGTAACGTGCAACCATCGGAGGACGAAAGTTGGGCGAATTCCTGTTGGCGCTTGATGTTGGAAACACGAATACCGTGGTCGGGCTCTTCGAGGGAGAGTCCCTGAGGACCCATTGGCGGCTGACAACCCACGCCGAGCGCACCGCCGACGAGGTTGGGATATGGCTCCTCCAGCTGCTTCGATGGGAGCGGGTCGAGCCCGGAGACCTCGCCGACGTGGCGGTGTCGTCGGTGGTGCCGCCGATGGACCCGAGGCTCAAGGAAGGGGTGCGGCGCTACCTCGACAAAGACGCGTTCTTCGTCGAGCCCGGCATCTCGACCGACATGCCGCTCCTGGTGGATGCGCCCCAGGAGCTCGGCGCCGACCGGTTGTGCGATGCGGTGGCGGCCTACGCCGAGTACGGCGGCCCGTGCCTGGTGTTGGACTTCGGCACCGCCATTACCTGGGAGGTGGTCTCGGCCGGCGGTGAGTACCTGGGCGGAGTGATCGCTCCGGGCCCCGCCGTGACCGCCGACGCCCTGTCGTTGAAGACCGCGAAGCTGCCGAGTGTCGCCATGGCGCCACCTCCGCGGGTGATCGGCAAGGGAACGGTCGACAGCATCCAATCGGGGCTCTTCTATGGCTATCTCGGTCTCATCGAGGGTGTGACACGGCGCATCCTGGACGAGATCGGCGAGGCGACGGTGGTGGCCACAGGGGGTCTCGCCGGCGCCTTCGCCAGTGAGACAGATCTGATCCACCACGTGGAACCCGATCTCACCCTGCACGGGTTGCGTCTGCTGTGGGCGCTCAACCGGGGGGAGACGGCGTGACCGCGGCGGCCATGAAGCGGGAGACACGGCAAAAGATCCGGTCGCGGGTGGAGGAAAAGCTGCGCCCGCTCACCCTGCCCAACTTCGTCACCATGCTGCGGATGGCGATGGTGCCGTTCTTCGTTATGGCGGTGGCTGACAAGGACTACCGCCTCGCGCTTTGGATCTTCATCATCGCCGGTCTCACCGACGTCCTCGACGGCTACCTGGCCAGGCGCATGGACATGGAGTCTCTGATCGGCGCCTATCTCGACCCGATAGCCGACAAGCTATTGCTCACCGTCGGCTACATCGCGCTCACGTTCCCACAGGGTCAGGAGGTGGTGATCCCCCTGTGGCTCACCATCCTCGCGCTCTTCCGGGACTTCATCATCATGCTGGTGGCCGGGGTCCTGTACATAGTTGAGGGGATCCGCGAGTTTCCGCCGTCGGCGCTCGGCAAGGCGACGACCTTGGCCCTGGTCGTCACGGTCGCGGTCGTGCTGCTCGCGAACGTGACCGCGGTCCCGCGGCTGATACCCGAGGTGTGCTTCTACATTGCCTTCAGCCTGGTCATCGTCTCCGCGTTCAACTACATTTACCGGGTCAGCCGGTTTGTCGATGAGGCGCGACAAGAGCGCGAAGAAGCCGAAGGTGGGGAGTGAGGCAGGACCAGATACAGGATGCAAGATACAGGATGCAAGATACAAGATACAAGATACAAGATTCAAGATTCAAGATCCGACCGCCCACCCCTTGGTGCAGAAACTGTCCTTCTGCATCTTGTATCTTGCATCTTGTATCTTTGATCAGGTGATGGTTTCCGGTGGCGTGAACTCTGGCATGACGCCATTGAGAACCCGGATCACGTCTCTGGCGATGGTCTTTTCCTCGTTGGTCGGGACCACGAGCACCCGAACCCGCGAGGCGTCGGTTGTGATCTCGCCCTCGCCGTCGGTGACGGACTGGTTGCGCTCCGGGTCGACCTCGATGCCCATGAACTCGAGACCGCCCAGAGCGAACTCCCGGACCTCGGCGGATCGCTCGCCGATGCCGCCGGTGAAGAACACGGCGTCGACGCCGTTCATCGCTGCAGCATAGGCGGCGATGTACTTCTTGAGGCGGTAGGAGAACATTCGGAAGGCGACGTCGGCGCGTTGGTTGCCGTTGGCACGCGCCTCCAACAGCTCGCGCATGTCCGACGACACCCCCGAGACGCCGTACAAACCCGAATGCTTGTTGAGCATGGTGTTGACCTGGTGCAGCGTCAGCTCCTCCATGGCCATCAGCCAGGGGATGATGGCGGGGTCCATGTCGCCCGAGCGGGTACCCATGATCAGGCCCTCGAGAGGCGTGAATCCCATCGAGGTGTCGATGCTGCGGCCGTGATCCACGGCGGCCAACGAGCAGCCGTTGCCAAGGTGGATGGTGATGAGCCTCTTCTCTTCCCGCTCCCACTCCAGGATCTGGCAACCGCGAAAGGCCACGAACCGATGTGAGGTGCCGTGGAACCCGTACTTCCGCAGGTGGTGTTTCTTGTAAAGCTGAAACGGGATGCCATAGAGATAGGCGTGCGGCGGCATGGTCTGGTGGAAGGCAGTGTCGAAAACCGCGATGTGCGGGACATCGGGCATGGCGGCGTTGGCCGCGTAATACCCCCTGAGGTTGGCCGGGTTGTGGAGCGGGGCGAGCGCCGAGCATTCCTCGATCTGCTCGACCACCTCGGGAGTCATCAACACCGACGACGCGAATGCCTCGCCGCCGTGGACCACCCGATGACCGACGGCGCCGATCTCATCGACCGAATCGATGATGCCGTGCTCGGGATCCGTGAGAATGCGCAGCACCCACTCGATGGCGGTGCGGTGCTCCAGGATCTCACGATAGTCCTGGAAGGCCTTTCGATCGGGTACCTCGAGCACCAGCCGCGAGTCGGAGAGGCCGATCTTCTCGACCTGACCCACGGCCAGAGTCAGGTCCTGATGGGCGTTCATTCGTTCGAGGTCGGTTTCGATGATCTGAAACTTGACCGAGGACGATCCACTGTTGAGGACTAGGATTTTCATGTGTTGCTCCGAGAGGCCTACGCCATTCTGGGCTTGTCATCCGGCAGGCGATCGGTTCGATGCCGGTTCTCGTCGTACTCGAAGAACCCACGACCGGTCTTGGCGCCGAGGAGGCCGGCCCGCACCAATCGTTTGAGGAGCGGGCACGGCCGGAAGCGCGGCTCGCCGCTCTCATGGTAGAGGTGCTGCATCCAGTTGAGCACGCGATC
>SDBS01005264.1_pt1 | contig 12638 bp, 10 predicted proteins | sample 2277091 | NCBI WGS metagenome assembly SDBS01 (sample SAMN10404972, study PRJNA504765) | marine sediment metagenome | isolation source: marine sediment core GS10_PC15, 163 cmbsf | place: Arctic Ocean: Southern Knipovich Ridge | collected 2010 | reverse complement strand
TGAAGCGGTAGAGGAAGCTGAAGAAGTAGAGGAAGTTGAAGCGGTAGAGGAAGCGGTTGTTGAGAAGGAGGAATTGGCAGAGTTAGAGGGTATAAAGGAGATAAAAGCGCTTCCCCCGGAGCCGCAGGAAGAGCTTGAAGAGTTGGTATTGGCAGAAGAAGTGGAAGCGGCGCCGGAACCGCCGGTGACCAAGTTTGAGGCTGCGAAACCAGGGGTTGCCGAGCCAGAGGCGGCCATGCCTTTGGAATTACCCACTGAATTTGATGAAGCTGAACTGGATCAGGCAATGGCCCTTCTGGAAATGACCAAAGAATCTGCTGAATTAGAGGAATTAGAGGAGGGAATTGATCGGGAGCTCGAAGAAGCGCCTGTATCACTATTACTCGATACAGAAGAATTCGCCAGGCTTGAAGAAGCGGGTAAAGTAAAGATATTTTCTATCAGTGAAGTTAAAGAACTAATCGATGAGCAGCGAAGCAGTATTGTAATTGAGGATGGTGTATATAGGGTCAGGGAGGAGTTGTATGAAGAGATCGGCCGGCATCGTGGTTTAAAGGCTTTAGCCGAATCTGCCTTATTACGGAAATCAGAAGAGGAAAAGGTGGTTGGTATTGAAGAGCTATTTTCCGCCACAGGTGAGCTGGATCTTTTTGCTGATGTTGGTGATATGGCAGGGAGCAGAGGTAAATCATTGCTTCGGCCAGGTAGGGCTAAAACAGCTAAACTCCGTTTCAGTGATCAAGGTCTTGATCTGGACAGCTATTTTGCTCAAGTAAAAGGGGGGAAGAGCTATGCCACGCAGTTAAAAGTAATTGTAGGAATATCAAGGAATATAGGTGCGGTAAATTCGGCAATCTTGACAGAGCAGGAATCTATCTATATGCCGGAGTTGACCATCGGTTTTGCAGATTCCAGTATTAAAAAATATCAATTCAACAGAGAGGATACATATTTCAGTACTATTTTCACTGAGAAAAAAGTATTGATAATTAATGAAAAAATAGACAGGATACGATCCCTGGCCAAGAAATTGAGTGAAGATGATCTTAGATATTTAAGCGGCGGGGTTTTCTTCCCTGCAGTTTTCCAGGGCAAGCAGGCCCTGATTTTTTTCGGCTTTGCCAAAGAAAAAGAGTGGGATTTAAAAGAGCTGATAATCCGATTGAGTATTTATTAACAACTATCATATCAGTTAGTAATTATATTATGCTTATATCTTTTTTTGCTTGACAAAACCGCAAAGAATAAATATAAATTTGTTTTATAGTTGAGAGAAGGAGGAAGATTATGCGCATCATAATGATTGCCATTCTTCCTCTTGCAGGTTTGATTCTAGGTTGGGTAATTAGATGGCTATATGCCAGATTTCAGCTTTCTTCTTCGGAACAAAGGGCGGAAAGGGTTGTGCAGGATGCCCTGAAAGAAGCGGAAACAAAGAAAAGAGAAGCACTATTAGAAGTAAAAGATAAACTGATTCGTGAAAGGAATCAACTTGAGAGGGAAACTAGAGAAAGAAGGAATGAGCTGCAACGTTTTGACCGACGTCTGCTCCAGAAAGAAGAAAACCTAGAAAAAAGACTGGATTCTTTGCAAAAAGAAGAGAAGGCTTTTACAGACCGCGAGAGGTTGTTTAAAGAGAAAGAGGTTAATTTAGAACAAGAACAGGAGAAGTGGTCCCGGGAGCTTGAGCGCATTTCTGGTTTAACTGCCGGGGAAGCAAAAAAACTACTTATACAAAGTCTGGAGAATGAAGCTAAACACGATGCCCAGACTACCATTAACCTGATTGAGCAGGAAGCCCAGAGAACAGCGGAGAAAAAATCCAGAGAAATCATCGTCTCTACCATACAGCGAATCGCTACAGATATCAGCGCTGAAGTTACTATATCAATGGTCAGTCTGCCCAATGATGAGATGAAGGGTAGAATCATCGGACGGGAAGGCAGGAATATCAGAACCCTGGAAACCCTTACCGGGGTTGATATCATAATTGATGATACGCCGGAAGCGGTGGTCATTTCCTGTTTCGATCCAATCCGTAAAGAGATTGCCAGGGTTGCTTTAGAGCGCTTGATAACTGATGGACGCATTCATCCTGCGCGTATAGAAGAGGTGGTGCAAAAGGTAACTAAAGAAGTAAGTCAAACAGTCTTTGAAGAGGGCGAGAGGATACTTTTTGAGCTGGCTATTCATGGGATGAATAACGAAGGAATCAGGGCTTTAGGCAGATTGCATTTTCGTACCAGCTACGGTCAGAATGTATTAAATCATTCTAAAGAGGTGGCTATATTGGCCGGGATGATCGCGTCAGAAGTCGGTGCTGATGTGCAACTATCTAAAAAAGCTGCTCTACTGCATGATATAGGCAAGGGAATTGAAACGGACGGTGAAGGCAACCATGCGGAAATTGGAGCAGAGCTGGCCAAACATATTGGCGAAGAGCCCAAGGTAGTTAATGCAATTGCTGCTCACCATAACGATGAGGAACCGAACAGCCTTGAGGCGGTAATTGTGCAGATAGCCGATGCTATTTCAGCTTCACGTCCCGGTGCCCGCCGGGAAACACTCGATGCTTATCTTAAAAGGCTGGAAAATCTGGAAAAAATTGCCCAAGGTTTCACCGGTGTGGAGAAAACCTATGCTATCCAGGCCGGCCGTGAATTGCGTATTATGGTTAATAATGACTCGGTAGATGACGCGGGCGCCCGTTCCCTTGCCAAGGATATTGCTAAGAAAATTGAAGCGGAATTGAAGTATCCGGGCAGAATAAAAGTAACGATTATCAGAGAAACGCGAATTATCGAGTTTGCGCGGTGATGCCGGTTATAAGAGTCCTGTTTTTTGGCGATGTAGTAGGTCAGTCCGGATGCAGGGCTCTTTTTATCAATTTAAAAAGTATTACAAAGAAGATCAAAGCAGATATGGTTATCGTCAATGGTGAAAACGCTAAAGAAGGTTTTGGCTTGACAGCTGAAATTATGACTGCTTTTTTCAAATCCGGTGTAGATGTAATTACCTCGGGCAACCATATCTGGCAGCATAAAGAGATCTATCCCTATTTAAAAAGTGAAGATAAACTGCTGCGCCCGGAGAATTATATTGAAAGTCTGCCTGGAAAGGGCAACTGTTTAATCAGCAAAAGAGGAATTATAATGGCAGTGGTAAATTTGCAGGGCCGGATGTTTCTCTCAGCCTTGCGCTGCCCCTTTAAGATCGGCAGGGAGACAGCTCGTCGCTTGTCGCGTGAGACAAAGATAATTATCGTAGATTTTCATGCCGAAAGCGTTGATGAAAAGGAAGCCCTGGCTTTATATCTTGACGGCCAGGTTTCCGCCGTAATTGGCACTCATACTCATGTGCAGACTGCGGATCAGCGTATATTGCCTGCAGGAACCGGCTATCTTACCGATGTGGGTATGGTCGGGCCACAGAATAGTGTAATAGGTATGAACCGGGAGATCGCCATACAAAGAGGCCTTACCCAGATGCCGCTGAAGATGGATGTTGTAGAGAAACCCGCGATAATTATGGGTGTTCTGCTGGAGATAGATGTTCAAAGCGGCAAAACCGTGGCAATAAAGCTCATTTCTGAAAATTCTTCAATGTGAAAAATTCCCTGATTAATGTTCTATCATTAAGATTTACGGAAATCCCGAGGAAAGAACTCTTCGCCCGTATTTTATGTGGTGAGGTTTTTGTAAGCGGGGAAAGAGTCCGAGATCCGGTATTAAAGGTGGCTGAAAATTGTGAGCTGGCCTTTGCAGCAAGGCGCAGGTTTGTTTCCAGGGGGGGCAAAAAGTTAGACTTTGTATTAGATAAGTGGAATATTGATTGTAAAGGCAGAAGTTTTATTGACGCCGGCTGTTCCACCGGGGGTTTTAGTGATTGCCTGCTGCAGAGGGGCGCGGCAGAGGTTGTTGCCGTAGATGTTGGTTACAACCTATTGGATTATCGTTTAAGAAAGGATAAACGGATCATTCTCTTTGAAAGGACAAACATTTTTGACTTAAGAGACAAAATTCATGGTTTAAACCCGGCTGCCGCGGTTATGGATCTCTCTTTTCGTTCTCTGCGCCGCGCCGCTTCTTTTCTGCTGGAGATTGTTGAAGAGGGTTGGATTATTGCGTTGGTGAAACCCCAATTCGAGTGGCGGAATCCGGATAAGGATTTTAACGGAGTTGTGTACCGTAAAGAATCCAGATATAAGATAGTGCTGGATACCATGAAAGAGCTGTGGCAGGAGGGGGCTTTTACCACTGGAATTGCATCATCACCGATCCTGGGCAGCAAAGGAAATACCGAATATTTTTTTCACCTGAAAAGATCAGAAGAAGCACCTTATCCTGATATACAGAAAAGATTAAAAGAAGAGGTATTAGAAGGTATTTCTGGATAGCGGTTTTTCTATGTAAACTCCCTCGGGACTCAAATACCTGGTACGCTTGCCGTCTATTAGTATCTGTACCTTTTTGATATTGGAAAACTCGGTTACAGAGAATACCACCTGCTTGATCTGGGCCAGAGCGCCTTCAGGACCAAGAGAATTAAAGCGAAAGCTCTCGTTGAAATCCAGGACAGCAGTATCTCCCTTTATAGAGATATTGTTGATGGCTGTATCCTGGGGTAATAAGGTCAATAGACCTTGATTGATTTCGGCTGCCAGCGGACCCTGGAGCAGGGTTTCCAGGGTAGCTTTTAAAGGCGCATCCAGGTATTGAACAGAGCGAATAACGCCTTTTAATGCTATTTCACCTTCGGAATTAACCTGGACGAAGAAAATCCGCGATCTGCGGGTATGAACAGGCTTTTCTTCTTGTCTTTCTTTATCCATTTCCTCCTCAACATGGAGCACAATATCAGTGTTTTCTTTGCTCCTTTTTTCTTCCTGTTCAGAGTCAGATTCATCCGGTTGTTGATAAGGGTTAATTACTACATTTATGCTGTCAGGATTATTATTTTCAGTAAATACATTGAAAAAGCCGGTGCTCTCTATTACCTTCCTGATGGTACCCCAGTTAAAGAGAAAGATTATAATAACCAGAAGAACCAGGGCCAGATAAAAAAGACAGCCCAGAGATGATTTTTTTCTTGCCATAATTACTATAATGATCGGTATATTCGCAAAATAGATTGATTTGACAGCATAGGAAAAAGCACTTATATTATCCAACAAATGGAACAATTAAAGGGCATAATGGTCTCTCCCGGTATTGCTATCGGAAGGGCCTATGTCTATGCTGAACAGAAATATTCCATTCCCAGGTATGATATTTCTGCCGATCAGGTTATCTATGAAGCCGAACGCTTCTTAGATGCCGTGCAAAAGGCCGGCGCCGAGATAGAAGCTCTTATAAAAGAAACCTCCGCGGCCGTGGGAGACGGAGAAAACAGCTTCCTTAATGCTCACCTGTTAATGCTGAATGATCCGGAATTCCATGAACGGGTTAATGAAAATCTAAAACAGAATAAGCAGAATGTTGAATGGATATTGCTAAAAGTTGCAGGTGAGATTGCTGCCAAGCTTGACTCCCTTACTGATGAATACTTAAGGGAGCGTGGAGATGATATTTATGATGTTTCCCAGCGCATAATAAGCCAATTGCTATGTATCCAGAAAATTTCTCTTGCTGATCTTGATGAAGAGAGTATTGTAGTAGCCCACAATCTACTGCCTTCAGATGCAGTTACCATGAATAAGCAGAAGGTAATCGGAATCGCCACCGATGTCGGGGGCAAAACCTCACACACCGCTATTTTGGCCAGATCTTTTGAAATACCCGCAGTATTGGGTCTTTCGAATATTACCCAATATGTGCAGACTGGTGACGAATTAATAGTCGACGGTACCAAAGGGCTGGTTATTGTAAAGCCTGATAAGAGGGAAATAAAGAAGTATTACAATACACTGGCTGAATGGCATAAGCATGAACTGCAGCTGTTGAACCTGAATAAACTCCCTGCAGAGACCCGGGATGGCAAAATGATTTCTCTGGAGGCTAATATCGAAATTCCAGAAGAGGTGGAATCAGTAATTGCTCATGGCGCGGATGGGATCGGTCTTTACCGTTCAGAATTCCTTTTTATCCGTCCAAATCGTTTTCCCACTGAGGAAGAACAGTTTCAAGCCTACCGCAGTGTCCTGGAGTCAGTAAAAGGAAAGAGTGTTACCATAAGGACCGTCGACCTGGGCGGAGATAAGGTAATACCGGGTTTCAATGGTATTAATGAGAGTAATCCGATCCTCGGGTGGCGGGCGGTACGTTTCTGTCTGTCCCGGCCGGATATTTTTAAAGCCCAGCTCCGAGCTATGCTGCGCTCCTCAGTTTACGGCAATTTAAAGATAATGTTTCCCATGATTTCAGGTATTGAAGAGCTGGAAAGCATCCTGACCCTGCTGGAGGAGACCAAGGATGAACTTAAAGGAAGGGATGTTCCCTTTAATAATGATATACCTGTAGGAATTATGATCGAAGTGCCTTCTGCAGCCTTTACCTCAGACATTCTGGCGCGGCAGGTGGATTTTGTTTCAATCGGCACCAATGATCTGATCCAGTATACAATTGCCGTGGACCGGGAAAATGAACGGATTGCCTATCTATATGAGCCTTTTCATCTTGCGGTATTGAGATTAATTAAACTGATAGTTGATAATTGCCACGAAAAAGGAATTCCGGTGGGCATGTGCGGTGAGATGGCCGGTGATCTTAACGCCGCGGTAATTCTGATAGGACTGGGCCTGGATGAGCTCAGCATGAGTCCCATAGTTATCCCGGAAATTAAGAAGATCATTCGTTCAATAACTATTGCCGAGGCTGAGGAAGTTGTGGGCACAATAATGGCTATGAAGTCTTTCCGGGAAATCGATATTTACATGAAACAGTGGTCGGGGAAACATCTTGACTTTATCTCCTATTAAAGAGCGGCTCTTTCGGGTTGCGATCCTGGGCAAACCAAATGTGGGCAAATCCACTCTTTTTAACCGTTTGCTGGGCCGGCGCCGGGCTATTACCGATCCTGCTCCGGGTGTTACGCGTGACCCGGTTGAGGCTGAATGTCTGATCAAAGGATCACGAATACACTTAGTCGATACGGGCGGCTATAAAGTAGAGATGAATGACCTGGAAAAAGAAGTTAGGGATCTGAGTGTTAAAAATGCCGAAGACGCGGACTTAATCCTTTTCCTGGTGGATGTGCGGGAGGAATTGAACAGAGAAGATCGTGAATTTATTGAAGGTTTAAGAAAATATCAGGAAAAACTTATCCTGGTTGTGAATAAGGTGGATAATTCCAAACTGGAACAGTCTTTCTGGAATTTCATGGAATTGGGTTTTGACCATGTTATCTGGATTTCCGCAGTTCATGGTAAAAATATTGAGAGCCTGAAAAACTTGATATTTAAAGAATATAATGAATCTTTTCAGGGAGAGGCCCCGAGCCTGAAGCCCGGTATCCGTCTTGCAATTCTGGGTAAGCCCAATACCGGTAAATCAACCCTGCTGAATTATCTGCTGAATGAGCAAAAATCCATTGTTTCTAAAGAGCCGGGCACAACCCGGGACACAATAGAAGGGCTTTTCAGATACCGTGATATAAATTTTCAGGTTATTGATACGGCCGGCATCAGGAGAAAAAATAAGGTAACTGATTCGGTTGAATATTATGCTGTAAACCGCGCTATAAAGAGTATCAATGAGTCGGATATAGTATTATTGATAATCGACGCCGGCAACGGCTTGTCTGAACAGGATAAGAAAATAGCCTCTCTGATAATTAAAAAGGGAAAAGGGATTATCCTGGTATTGAATAAGTGTGATTTGCTCCGAAGTGTACCCAATCAATTTCAGGCGATACAGGACCGGATACGATTTCTCTTCCCTGTTTTAGAATATGCCCCGATCCTGCCGCTATCCGCGCTTACAGGCGAGGGTCTGGAAAAAGTGCTTGCTACTGTTATTAGAATATGGCGTCAATTGAACCTGCGGGTAACTACACCGGTACTGAACCGCTGCCTGAAGCAATGGCTGATTCGTTATCCGCTGCCCACCAGGGGTAAAAATATAAAAATACGCTACGGTACCCAGATCGGGACTAATCCGGTGAAATTTATCTTCTTTATAAATCAGCGAAAGGGTTTTCCCCGTGTCTATCAAAAATATATGACAAATCGTATTCGTGAGGATCTAGGATTCAACAATGTACCGGTAAGCCTTGATTTTAAGGAGAGATTGTAGCAGCTGCAGTGAGAAAGTATACTATCAGTGAAGTCAGCAGTCTAATCGCTGTTAAAAGCCATGTTATCCGTTATTGGGAAGAGGAGATTCCCTTTCTCTCTCCCAGAAAGAATCTGGCCGGCAGGCGGGTATATACCGGCCGTGAGGTGCAGCTTCTCCTGCGTCTGAAACATTTACTGTATGATCAGAAGTATACAATTGAGGGCGCGAAAAAAAGGATCTGGCAGGAATTGAACTCTTCGGATTTGAACTATAAGTCGAAAATTGCAGAGATACGCAGCGACCTGATAAATATATGGTTTAAGGTCAGGGGGATCGCCAATGATGAATGAAGAGGAAGTTATTGAGAGCTTTTCTGATCTTGGGCAGGACTATCTTTTCGACTGCTGGACTGATTGGGATGAGCATAAGAAAAGCATACTGCTTGAAGAACTCGCTTCTCTTGATTTGAAGCTGTTATCTTCACTACAGAAATGCCTGCCGGAGAAAGAGGTCCCACTTTCGCTTTCCCCTCTTCCCTGTCTTTCCCATGAAGATATTATAAAGATGGATAAAGAAAGAGAGCTGGGCCGGGAATTGATCTCCGGAGGTAAAGCGGCTTTTCTGACTGTTGCCGGCGGCAAGGGCTCCAGGCTTAAGTTTAAAGGGCCGAAGGGGCTTTTCCCGATTTCTCCCATTCAAAAGCATTCTCTTCTGCAGATTTTCGCTGAAAAATTGCTGGCAGCAGAGATTCATTACCGGGTTCCGCTATTTTGGTATATTATGACCAGCCCTGCCAATCATGCGGAGATTATTAATTATTTCCGTAAAAATAGCTTTTTCGGCCTGGCTGAAGAACGTGTAAGCTTTTTCTCGCAAAGGCTAAATCCGTCGCTTTCCCCATCGGGTAAGCTTTACCTTAATCCGGCAGGAACAATATTGAAAAACCCCGATGGGCATGGGGGGGTAATCGGAGCGCTAATTCAGGATGGTCTCTTAACTCATATGGTGAAGCAGGGGATTGAAGAGCTATTCTATTTCCAGGTTGATAATCCATTGGTAAATATACCGGATCTGCTCTTTCTGGGTGTGCACCGGAGTATGGGCGCAGAGGTTTCTTCAAAGGTCATTAGAAAAATATCTGCAGATGAGAAATTAGGATCAATAGGTTTGGTGAATGGCAGAGCGGGTATTATAGAATATTCGGATTTAAATGAAGAGAGCAGGTACCTTCGGGATAAAGATGGAAACTTATCTTTCTCCCAGGGTTCCATTGCTGTTCATCTATTTAACGTAGCTTTTCTTAACCGGACTGATTTTGTTCTGCCCCTTCACCAGGCGCGTAAGAAGGAAGAAGTTCTAATACCCGGCAGTAATGGCTGTATCCTTAAGGAGGTGGAAGTTATTAAATTTGAAAAGTTTATCTTTGATATCATACCACTGGCTGGTAAAGCAGTTTTTTATGAAACCCTGCGTGCGGATGAATTCGCACCACTAAAAAATAAGAGTGGGGTAGATTCAATAGAAACCTGTACCAGAGGTTATATTGAAAAATATGCTCTCTGGCTTGAAGAATGCGGTGTGCATGTACTCAGAGATGAAGAGGGAAGATCAATTTATCCGATAGAGATCAGCCCTCTCTATGCTTTAAATAGAGAGATATTGAAGAAAAAGTTGAGCCATACCGTAAATAGAATCAATGACCAGGCACTTTTTATTTAATACCGTTATTCTTTTCCTGATCCCGGCAGTGTGCCCGCTTTGGGCGGAAAACTCATATTCAGCGCCTGACTTAAGCTCATTTTTTGATATCCATACAGTGGAAGAGAATTACGAATACAGGCAGCGTCTGAAATCGTTGATTACCGCACCGAAAGAGGAGGTCCTTAAAGCCCCTTCCCGAATATTTACTCAAGGCCTAACCGCCCAAAGGGTGAAGTTCAGGGTTGAAACCAGGGGGAACTCTTTTTATCTTCTTTTTTTAAATGAGAAAAATCGAGTTTTTCCAATTGCCGGCAGAGGCAATTATATAATCAAAAGGGGCCTGGAAATGGGAGAATTTAAACAGATAAAGATCTTTTACCGTAATGATCCGGGATCCTTTATCAGGATCTTTCCGGCAGGCGAGAGATCGGAAATGGATGTCTTCCTCTTTGGCAAATCCGTCTATAACAAGACTATTCTGCCCCTGCCGCTGGAAAATTTCTTAACTCTGTCCTTTTCCAGGGTAATAGCCCTTTCCGGATCGGTGTTGAAGTGGCCGCTTTTGCTTATGCGCGGTGATAGAGAGCTTGACCGCCGGATAGAGGATATTATATCCCTTCTCCGGGCAAGGCTCCCCTTTCTTGAAGATACTGATGATGGGGCCCAGGATTCAGAAGGAAGTTTTGTTCTTATAAAGAATGGTGTAAAACAGGAAGATGCGGTTAACGGCGGCTTTAATTGTTCCGGCTTTACCAAATGGATAACCGATGGCTTCTATTATCCGCTTACCGGCAGCTACCTGGATATTGAGAGGCTGAAGGTAAAGCACCTGGATTTTCGTGGAAACCGCTGGAGCCTGCCGTACGAAGAGGAACGGGATCCTTACTTCGGCCTGGATTGGTCAAGGAATTTAGCAGTTAACCTCATCACGGCCCAATCCGGAGCGAAGGAGCAGCAAAGCCCAGTAGACCCGGAGAGCGCTGACTTAAGACGTGTTGATTTTTTTTCTTATATTGAAGATGTGGGCTATCCTGTAGCTGATCTGGAAACCCTGCTTTTTGCAGCTGCTTTCCGAAATCCGGGTATTGTTTACCTGGGATCCATCAATTCGGAGTATGGAAAAAAGCCAAGATTACGCCAACATTTTCATATAGTAGTGCTTCTACCCTATTTTACCGCTAACGGTGATTTTAGAATCGCGGTGATGGAGCGGAATAGTGAAAGCAGTATCGCCTCTTTGATAAAGCGGTACCCGGCTGACTTTATACATTTGGTCCGCCTCGATGCCCGTGGAGTATTCCAGCCGCCACCTGAAGGTGTGGTTGAATAAAGGCTGATAATTCTATATTCTTTACCACAATATGGCGGTTAAAGCGGTAGCCTTTGATCTTGACGGCACCTTCTATCCCTATTCACGCATGTTCTCTATCTCTATTTTCCTGGCCTTATGTCATCCCTGGTTTCTCTTTCAGTTTTCCCGGGTTCGAAAAGAGATACGCTCAATTCGCCCGGTTGATAATTTCAGAGAGCTTCAGGCGGAACTTCTGGCAGAGCGTTTAGCTATTACCCGGGAGAGTGCTAAAAAAGCGATCGAACGAATTATTTATGATAAATTTGAGAATCTTTTCCGTTTTATGAAACCATTCCCTCACTTGACGGTGACCCTGGAAGAGCTTAAAGGCGCGGGATACAAGCTGGCTGTGCTCTCTGATTTTCCTGTAAAGCGTAAATTGAGCTACCTGGGATTGGCTGGATTGTGGGACTATACCCTTTCTTCTGAAGAAACAAATTATTTGAAACCCAATAGAGAGCCATTCCTGAAAATTGTTGAAACACTGAAGGTTGATCCCGGGGAAATACTTTTTGTCGGGGACAGGTACCATTATGATGTTGTCGGCGCTCGCCAGGTTGGTATGAAAACAGCTCATTTTACCCGTATTGCCGAAGCAAATGGGCTGGCGGATTTTACTTTTAACAGTTATAAAGATTTTTTTGAATTGGTGAATAATATTTAATATAATTGACAACCGCGGTTGTGCGGGTTAGAATATTATAAAGCTATTGTGTGTGGGGGGGGGGGATAATGTTTTTCTCATTTGGTAACCTTCTTACCGTCCTTATCGTTTTCATAATTCTTGTTATCTACAGACAGTTGGACCGGAACAACCGCTCATTGGAGAAGGTCAAACGGTATTCAGATCATGTTATAAAGAATATACAAGGGTTTGTTGATGACAAGACTGCCGAACTGCGCGATATATCCATAGAATTGCAGGTTAATCTGAAAACCGGCAAAGAGATCTTGAATAAGATAAGGGGCGTTGAGCAAGGACTTAAACAGAGGGCCGGCGATATCGACAGTATCGGGAAACGAATATCCGACTATGACAGGGTGCTTAAAGATCTTATAGACATGACCGTCAGGGTGGAAAATAACTTAAAAGGCATTCAAAGTGAGTCCCGTTTTGTAGATAACGTGGGCAGGCAGATAAAGGAGGCGGTAGCTAAAATAGCTGCAATAGAGAAATCTATTCCGGTAATAGAGGCTAATTTTGTCGAAAGCGCCAGGCAGCATCTTAACACACTGAAAAAAGAGGCTGTGAGCGATATGCAGGACAGGGTGAATTCTATATCAACCGAGGTAGCTGAGGCTTTAGAGCAGGTCAAAGACTTCTCAACCTATATTACCCGTTTAGAGGGAAGGAGCGAAGCCCTGGAGAATGA
>SDBS01005263.1_pt1 | contig 12640 bp, 10 predicted proteins | sample 2277091 | NCBI WGS metagenome assembly SDBS01 (sample SAMN10404972, study PRJNA504765) | marine sediment metagenome | isolation source: marine sediment core GS10_PC15, 163 cmbsf | place: Arctic Ocean: Southern Knipovich Ridge | collected 2010 | reverse complement strand
TTCACATGCACCACAGCCGCTTTTCCCATGAAAAGCTGGCAGAGTATGCACACACGGGCGCTTCCAAAAGACTCCAATAGCACAACTTAAACCGGCTCAACCGAATCGTGACGCGGTAGGTGTACCGCCAACCGGTGCGCGTAGTGACCAGGTCGTGTTACAAAGTCAGTATGGCGGTCAGTCGTGTCGTCGTTCACATCTCCCGGAATGAGCATCGCGTGCTCGACCCCGAGGATGTGTACCACCTCCGAGCGAGGGGCGGGGAAACCGAGATCCGCCTGCGCTCGCGTACACCGCTTGTCGATGTCAGACCTATCGGCGAGGTGGCGCCACTATTCGAACCCTTTGGGTTCGTCCGGATCCACCGCGAACACGCCGTCAACATCGCCCGCATCAGGCTCCTGCGCCTGCAAGCAGACGGCAGAGACTGGGAGCTCAAGCTCGAGCCGCCGGTAAACAAAGTCCTCTCGATCGCCCGCGACCGTCTCGCAGGGCTCCGGGCGGCCCTCGGGGAGTTTGGCGACTGATCGAACGGCACCTATTCGAATCCCACCGGCTGGGCCAGCGCGAACCGGGTCATCCCCGCGATGAGTACCTTCAACAGGATCAGCCGCTTACCACCAAGACCTCTTGTCATAGAGCGCCCACGTGTTCTTGGCCTTTGCGCCCCTGCGCTGAGCCTCATCCTGCGATCAATTCTGCAAAGCGGTGTCGGGCACCTTCACAGGCCTCTATCTGCTTCTTGGGCTACTCGCTTGGCTAGCCCTGCGCAGATCGCATCAAGGTCGGATTCGTCCATCCTCGAAGACTGCTCCCAAATGTCCCATCATGCAAGACGGGCTAGGGCGAGGATGTACGCCTGAAAAGCCTCCAAGACGCCGTGCTAGCCTGGACTCGATCGAAAGGAACTTCCTATCGCTGTGAACAGAACTGACATCATACGGGGTCTCGATGACCTTGTTGACGACGAGGAAGGGTTCAAGTTCCAAAGCCTCGCGGTCATCTTGGCCATGCAGAAATGGCCGGATCTGATTGCAAGCGAGCGCAAGAATGACCTCGGTTTAGATGCCTACGCCCCTGCGTCGGGAGGAACTTGCTCAAAGGCAGTGGCGTGTTCCATCACGGGGACGTTGGGGAAGATCAAGAAAGATGCAAAGCGAATTCTGGAGAATTACCCAGGCCTCGGCACGTTGATCTTCTATACCCCGCGAAAAGTCACGAATGATTCTGCCGAATCATGGATCAAAAAAATAGGAGACGAGTTCGGCCTCCAGCTAATAGTTGTCACCCGCGAGGATCTCATTCTGTCTTTGATGAATCCTTCCAACGCACCGTTGTGTGTAAACTTCCTTGGTGTCCGAGTACCGCTCGCCGAGGCGACGCAAGAGACGCTAGAGGCTGCCAGAGAAGCGTGCGACGAACAAGTCGAAAACTGGCTTCAGCAACCACGGCTGAGTGGTCTGCCGTTAATTCGCCTTCGGCTGTCTCGGATCGGCGAGGACGGCGAATTAGAACCAGAGGGAATTGATCTCGAATCGATTCAAGGCGAGTTGAGTCTCGCACAGCGTCTTGTCCTTGAAGCGCCCGCCGGGGCGGGCAAAACGACCACTTTAATCCAGCTTGCCAAATCAATCGCTGACACGGGTGGGCTTTGTCTTATTGTTAACCTCCCGGCCTGGATCGATTCCGCCGCTGAGATTCTCGACTACGTCGCCGGTGCGCCCAGCTTCCGCTCTCGGTGCACCGGGCCTGCGGAGCTTGCCCGCCTAACAAAGACAGTCCACGTTGACTTCTTGCTCAATGGCTGGAACGAGATCTCGGAGGCCGACCTCGATTCGGCCTGCCAGAGGCTTGCGGAACTGGAGCGCAACTATCCTGCCGCTGGGATCATTGTCGCGACCCGGGCGCATTCCATCTCTCCGCCACTGCCAGGCGCGGTTCGGGTCCGGGTTCGGGAGCTGAGCGGGGAGCAGCGGCGTGGTTATTTGTATGAAGCAATCGGAGAACTGGGACCCGAGTTGCTGTCAGGTATTGAGGCGGATCGAACTCTCGAAGGAATCACCCGGAACCCGTTGATGCTCTCCGAAGTGACAAAGCTACTTAAATCAGGGCGTCAAATTCCGAAAACCAAGTTGGACATCCTGATGGCGATGGCAGAACGGATCCAGGGTTCTGAGGAGCACGGGCCACACCTGCGAGCTGCGCCCCTCGCGGATCGGGCGGAGGCGTACCTTTCGGCGCTTGCGTTCGACATGACTTGTCAAGGGGCGGTAATTGTCCATGACGAAGACGCCCGGCGCAGCGTATCCAATAAAGCTGAATCTCTGCGGCGGAGCGGCCAAATCACAACCTCACCGGAGCCTGCTTCCGTTCTCAACTCGCTAAGTGCTCATCATCTTCTTGAACGGCTCGAATACCCGAGCGCCAGCTACCGTTTCCAACACCAGCAGTTCCAGGAGTTTTATGCCGCGCTTCCGGTAGCGCGACTGTTGAGCAGCCTGGTAAGCGATGACGCCCCGGACAGAGTTGGAGACTTTCAGCAACGATTCTTGGACCAGCCCACTTGGGAAGAGCCTATCCATATGATTGCAGCGGCTGTCGATGCCAACAGCCCCGTCTTTGGTCGAGATTCGGACCCGGTGGAGCTTGGCGAACGCTTAGTCGAATGGGCAATACTAGTTGATCCAATTTTCGCCGCCGCGCTCTCGCGGGAGTGCGGCAGCGAGGTTTGGTCAAGGGTCGCCGCAAGGCTGGGAGCGATTCTGCGAGAGTGGTATGCAGCCGGAAGCGAGCATCATCAGCGATGCGCATTGGCTGGGATGTTCGCCACCGGATCGGCAGATTTCGCCGATATCATAATCCCCCTGCTTACGAGCGGTGACCAGCAAGTTCGGTTGAGAGCCTATCGTTCTGCTGGAGAGTTTCACGTCTCCTCATTGGGCTCGGATTGGCGTGAGGTCGTTAATGAATGGGACGAGGACCTACGGGTAGACTTTCTTCACGAGGTTATCCTCGAATTAGCGGCAGTCGACGTCGCGAAGGACTTCGCCGACTTCGATCCGTCCGAGCGAGTAAGAACTGAGGCGATTAAGATATTGAGCTGGCTCGGCGCCAACGATACTCTCGCCGTGGTGTTCGAAAATTTGAGCGATGACGGGCTGATTCGATCACTCAGCCGAGGGTTGCGTGTCGAAGACTTGCCCTCCTCTGCGCGCATAAGAGCGGCTGCAGCCTTCCGCAATATGGTGGAGGGCGTCGACGGTGTCGTTGACCGCCTCCGAGTGTTCGTCCGCCTCGCAAATCTGGGAGACCCTGACGCCTCTGACAAAATTAAGGCTGACCTGGGTGAATTACCTGAATCCGACCTTAGAGATCTGGACGAATCGATTCTGATGGCCGCGATTGATGCGGTTCAAAACGTCGATGAAGAGTGGACGAGCCAATGGATCGCTGGCCGGATCGCTGACGGCTCGCTGTGGGTTGATCGCTGGATCGGGCGCGTGAAGACTCCTGACCCTGGGTTACTCGATCGCCTACTGGAAACGATCTGCAGTGAAGAAGTTGCGAGTCGACGCGCCGACGCTTTCACGTCGCTGCTTATCAAAGGAGCGCATGAGAAAGCCAGCGAAGCGATTTTCAGAAGACTGTTTGAGCTGGAGACCAGGCGAATCGAGGCGGTTGACGGAAAGGCGGATCAATCGGAGCTGCGGATTTCGAGCCAGCTGGAAAAGGCAGCTCGTAGAATGCCACCCTCGCTCCTCGTCTCCGGGGTGCGAGGTGCCCTATCGGATGCGCCGACACTTGGTGAGATCTCGGGACTGATAAACGTTCTTGGCGCCGTGGGGGACAAAGAGCCGGACGTCCGTCAAGAACTGAATGAGGCGGACCTCGAGTTTCTCCGGGACGTCCTGGTGCAATCTCAACCCATTGTGATGGGCCAGAACGATTTTGGCGGAGGTATGAAGGCTCGGCTGGCCCTGGCGTTGGCACGAGTTGGCAATCACACGCAATCGGAGAATCTGCGGAAACTGATATACGCGGACATAGAACGGGTCAGAATGGGCAGCGCGGCGAGGGAGAGCGGCGAGCTGGGGGAAATGGCGAACGGGGCGGTGGCGACGTGGTCCAGATGGCACGTACGAGCTCTCACCTGGCTGGGAGAGGATGTCGCTGAGCCTATCTTGCTCGAGTTGTTGGACGAACCGGAATATGAGAGTGAGGCCGCATCGGCTTTGGCGTCGACGGCAGGGTCGCAGCCTCAACCCCCGGCAACTCGGTCGTACGAATTTTACGCACAAATAGGCGAGCCTGGGCAACACGACAATATCGATGAAGAGCGTCGAGCGATGTACGCCAAAGCAATCTCAGCGCGAATTCGGACTCTCCTAGAGTTGCCGGGCGACGAAGAAAACCAAGATTGGATTAATTGGAGGGTACAGGCGTTGGCCGGCGTCCTGGCTTATCTGGACGGTGTTGGCTCCATAGATCTCGTATTGCGAACGATGGGGCTTCCAGGCAGGGGTGGAGGTTGGAGGCAGGTAGCCGCACTCGAACACTTGCTCCTTGCTCACTCTTGCCTCCCGACGGCCACCACTCTGGAGATTCTGAACCCGATCATTGAGCAGATCGTGGACCGACAGTCTCACAGTGATCAGAATGTATTCCTTTTGGAACGGTGTTTATCCATAGCTGCTTTCGTGGATCAACCAGCGGCAGGACTTGCTTGGGTCCGTGAGGTCCTAACGTCCTTCCCTCTACCAAGTTATAGGCTGCGCAATCTGGTGGTCGCCCTTGGCCGAAGCCATTCTGAAGATGCCCTTGACCTACTCGTAGAGTTAGCTCAAACGTATGGTGGAGTGCCGGAGGCGATTCGCCGGGAATGGGTCGATGCCGTGGCCGCGATCGACCAACCCCGATCTCGCAATCTGCTGATTTCCTTTGTTGATCCGGACATCACAGATTGGGATTTGGCCTTTCCGTCAGATTTTAACGTTCTTCTTACTGAGCACATCGCGGCCCTAGCTAAGAAGGATTCGAGGGTCAACGACCGGATTCTCCAGCTTTGCTCCTCTGAATTGGCTTCGACACAACGGCAACTCCTGGCAAACGTCCTCGGCCGCATAGGTTCCGAAGAAGCGGTCGTCGCAGGGTTGGCCCTGATTGACGACGATCTGAGCCCGAGTGTGCCGTTCCACGTAGCTCAAGCGATCGAGTGCCGTCTCGTTGGGCGTCAACCCTTCGGCGCTTCAGGGGGCGCCTACCACCTTGTGCCGCAGGGGGGTGGCGCGATCCGGGCGCGTTTGTTTGAGTTTGTGATGCACGACGAGCATCGGCGGAAGGGTGCTCTTGAGCTGCTTGCCGAGATTGAGGGTTGGCGGATGGATCACGGAAAGCCATTGTTTGAACGTCGACATCCTTCGATCGAAAGCGGCTGCCCGTGGCCACCACTCGAGCTTGTTGCCGGAAGTGGATCAACATAGCGGTAAAACGAAAGAGTGCCAAGTAGCCGGATTCAGCTGGTCTCTTTCACGTCTGCCGTGATTCCCCACCTGGTCAACAGTTCATCGATCTGTGCGCTCGTCACAGGGGAAAGGACGATCTCTCCCAGCCGTATCTCTGCCCGTCTGAGCCACTCCGGCCCCTCGGGTTTATCGACGAGGCGGTGGTACCCTGCGACGATAGCTGTGGTGAGGTTGAAGGAATCGATCGTGAAGGTTGGGCTCCGGAGATTCATGTTCTCTTTCCACGCTTCGCCGTCCCCGCTGTGCTTGTGGGCATTCCAGTGATCGGTCAGGGTCTTCAAATGGGTAAGTGCCTTGGTGCCGATGCCGAGGCCAGCTTCTCGGCACACGCGCAAACGGAATTTGCCCATTTTCTCTTTGTTCTGCCGGGCGATATTTTTTTCACGCCTGAGGCGGTCGGTAGTGTTTTCAATAGCCTTTGAACAGGCGTCGAGCACCTGTCCGGAGATCCAGAACCTGAAGTTCGGCCTGTCCAACCCGCCTGCCAGTAGACCGCTGGCTGCAAGGTAATGTTCCTTAATCTGGTTTACCACCACGAATGTAGCATCTGCCGATCCGAGCACCTGGAATGGTTCGTCGCTCATGGCACCATACTAGACCAATATTCGTGTGCCTGCTAACTCCCGATAGCGTGGTCGCCTGCAGGGAATCGCGGGCATTTCCTTGTGGCTCAGGTCAGCCTTTGGGCAGAGGAAACGCCTCAAGGGCAGTGAGCAACACCACGAGTAGCGATTCTAGAGGGTCTTTTGCCCAGTCGGTGTGAATGAGCTCGAAGTCGAGGCACGAGTGATGGGCGACATAGTTGCGAAGGATGCCGACGTTCAATACCGAGGTCTCGTAGAACGCCAACGGGTCCTGGATGTCCGCAAGCCTCTTCAGGGGGTTCCTCAGGGTGCCAGGTAGCTGATGAAGATCGGTCTCGTTCTTCAATCTCTGCTCCAAGGTTTTCAGAAAGGCACGGGAAGCAGCAGCGTCAAGCGAGAAAAATGAACAGACCACCGTTTCAGCCGTTGATTTCAGCAGACGCGTCCACCCGAACGCTGGTGCCTGTGGGTCGGCGTCACCTCTTCTCTCTGAAAGAAACTTCTCAACGTGTAACACGCAGAGTACGAGAAAGTCCTCTGGCGTCTGCGCAATGACGCCGATGTCATTGTCGGCATTTACGCTGCCGCCGTAGTGCTGGTGCAGACGGTTGAACGAGAGGCAAAACCGCCGGAATTCCTGGGATACCGACCACCACCGGCGCGCCAGCTTATGCACGCGGTCGGCGTCGAATCGTTGGCCCGCTTCGACGGCTCTATTAAACCGTTCGATGTAGAAGCACGCGGTGTGAGGGAACCTCGCCCGCGCTTCGTGCTTTTCGTAAGGAAGGACGTCTTTGAGCAGTGCCCACTCACGTGGGTTCCGGTCTGCCGGGTGCCAGTACTCTTCCCAAGGGTCGATCGGCACGTCGGCGACCAGGTTATGAAACTCCATTGCCCGGGCGACGTCTTGCTGGAAGTGTCGTCGCATGGCCGGTGGAACCCGGAGACCATGGAAATCCCAGGACTTCCACATTACCAAGAGCGTGCCACGGATTCCTTCGAGAATATCGTCTGGTGTCAACTCCATGTCATCCGCCAAGCGGCGAGCGCCATCCGAAACTAGCTCGTGCCCGGCGTCCTCCAAAACGACGGACGCCCCAATCAGAGTGCGGAATCGCGACAACCATTCGAAAACCGGCTCGCGCTTTCGGTAGTCGTTCTTCACTCTATCGATCCTCTTGTCGGAGAACTTCTTGATTCCGTCAAACCTCTTGCAGACCCTCTCGAATTCGGCCTTGGCGCCTGGGGTATTCAGAATGGGCGTTAAGAGCTGTGCGGCATTGAGTATTTCGAAGAGCTGATAGGCCTGCCAGTAGCGGAAGTAATCGATCCAAGGATGAACTTGGATATGCTCTCGCCGAGGGCGTCCTACGGTTTTTGGTTCGGCGTAGCCTGGCCCCGCGGGGATTTCGTGCTTTCTAATCTCGATTGTGTACTCATCATCGCTTCGATCCAGCGGGTGCACGAACCAGCCCGATTCGCCGATCACTGGGTCCACCCGCCACACCATGGGCGCTGCGGCGCAGGACCAGACATGGTCTGCCCACCTGTCGTCAGGATGCGTTCCACCGCGGCGCGAGAACGACGGGTAATTCTCCCAACTCGTGATAAAGCGAGCCGGTATTTCTACTCGAAGCGTAGGCGTTAACCACCCGAGACGCACCAGATCCACAAATCCGACGTTCGCGGGGAGTTGGGCACCGAAGTCCCTGAGAAACTGTTCGAAGCTCCCGAAACCACCCGCCAGCAGTGCCAGATACCGGCAATCGGCTTCCCCTCCACTGATCTTGCTCATCGTAAAGCGCTCAATTCCTCCAGGATTGTGCGGCTTGTTTGGTTCCCACGAATGCCATTGTGACATGGCGCCGGCAGCGTGCAGAATCGGCCCAAGGACTGGAGATCGCTCGGTAAGGTGGGGAAGTTATTGTTGAGTGCCAGACTGAACGGGTCTAACGATTCATCCGTGCCAGACGATTCCGACGATTTGAACCCAAGATCGTCGGATTCGTCTGATCTGGCACGGATGCGATTGATGACGCTATCCAGACAGACCAAACCGCGCCCTAAAGCCGGAATCCGCAGCAGGTCCTGGAAGCCATCGACACGAGTTGGAGGTCTGCTTTCCTGACACCGAACTCAGGGTGGTCCTGGAGCCTACTCGGGCCGGGTAATGTCGCGAAAATTCCTCGCGCATGTCCGGGGCTCTGCTTTGGGGCAGTACATTTCCCCCGTCCAAAGTCAGAAGACCAAACTTTTGAATAACAACCACACCGTGGCAAGGGGCGGCCAATGGTAATTAGTTTTCGTGCCCATTCTTTGAAGCACTAATCGCCATTCATCGGCAGCGCGCCAGAAGTGGATGTTTCAACTGCTCGGTTTCCCCTACCGGGGTCAAGTACCTAGCTCCTACCCACCGGTATTGCCATGGAAATCAGAGCATCTCAGCTATTTCGTTTTCCTCGGCGTGTACAACCACACCCTTGAGTTCCTGAGGCATGGGGGCAAGGAGTGTTGTTGCTTCAATGTCTGAGATTACCTGGGGAACGATTCCAACGGGCTCAACGGCAGTGAAATTAAAATGGTAGAGGCCATCTTCGGGAGGTAATGGTCCGAGAAACATCTCGAGGCTCGGTTTGATCCATCCCAATGCCCTTGTTTTCCCCAGCGCTTTGATGAAGAGTTGCGGCGGATTCGACTCGAGTATTGCGAGTTCAACGGTTGCTACGCTTAATACTCTCTGCCTGTTCGCCTCAGGAACCATTTCCTTCAACATAGTCATGCCATCAGCCGAGGTTACAGAGATGCCGAAGCGCCCGTCCGTGTACTCCTCGATCAAGATTGTGTTCTCATTTGCGGTTGTGATTTTGGTCGGAAATGGGCGGTCTCCTCCGAGTCGTGCACACATAGTATCCTCCGAGTTCGTGAATTGATAATGGTGAATCGCTTAAGTGTTCACCTTTCGTCAGTTCGTCAAAGGGCCTTCGTCAGGCACATGCCAATTGCAGCGTTGTATTCATAACTTTTTGGGCATTCACATGATGAGGAATGACCGCACTTGTTGATATCCCTTGTGCAGATGCCATCTGGTTTCACGACACATTCAGATTTCGATGTCTCTTCGGCGTCTGCGCTGTCGTGAGATGCTTCCTTTTCCTCTGCGGGCTTCCCGAAGGCGAACAGGCAATGGCCCACAGCAGCGTTGTACGTATATCCATTTGGGCATACACAGACAGAGGAATGGCCGCACCTGTTGATGTCCTGTGTGCACACGCCAGATGGGGGAACGACACACTGGAGATCTTTCAATTTGTGCCCACAGGGTCCCTCGTGACGTACGGATTGGCGTGTCATTTCAGCAAAACAGCTATTTGAATAGGTTTGACCATCGCATCCACAAACTGGATCCCAAATCTTGTTGCACTTATGTGGCATGTCGAGACAGACCCCAGACTTCTCACTACATGTGCCGTTTTTGAAAGCACAGAACTGGCTTTTGGGGCAGTCGTCTTGTTTGCTGCAGGTGTCTGGGGCTAGAAAGGCCTTCATTTCGGCCTCGGCGCACACACCGTCGCTGCGCCTCTGAGCGCCGTGATGTTTGCGAAGGCAATCGTTCGTGTAGGTGTTCCCGTCGCATCCGCAAACTGGCATGTACTCGAAGGTGCACACCTCCGGGCGGGGCTCGCAAACGCCCTGCAGGTCGGCGACATTACATTTGCCAATCGGCAGTTCACAGAACATGCCCTCGGCGCATGGCAAGCCCATGGAGCCTCTGCACACCCCTTTGCACTCACCAGCGTAGGCCAAGGCGACGTGGGAACTCCGAAGTTCGCAGGAATTCGAGTAGGTCCTGCCGTCCACTCCGCATACTGGATCCCAAATGTTTGGGCACATGACTACCCCACATGTGCCACTTGGTGTGCAAATCAGGTCGGGTTCGCAATCGCAATCTGATACGCAACTGACGGCGTCAGCCGCCGACAATCTGCCGGCGAGTGACATGAGTACGGCAACAGCCAGGACGATTCGAGAGATATTCGGGTGTGACTTCATTCAATTCCTCCTCGGTGGTTCATAGTGTGTTTTTTCGCGAATTCACATCCAGGTCAGACGATTCCGACGATTTGAACCGAAGATCGTCGGAATCGTCTGACCCGGCACAGATGCGGATGTGAACGAGACCACCTCGCGCATTGGGACAAGGGGTCCCAACCCGCCCGCTCAAGTGCCGGCGTTATGAACTTCGTGCAGATGTCTCTTTCGGAAAGGTTCTTTTTATCGATTGGCCCCAACTGCAGCCCCCGGTTAACAGGGTAACGCTTCCGCACAGGATCAGTACATCAGCTTCTTGAGATGGAGCTTTGCGGCACGATCGGGAATGAGGATCGTGAGTGAATCCGAGGTGAGATTGAACTCCAGCCAGGAACGGTGCCTTTCCTGGGACCGCCGAGCTCCAGCTCGGCATTTTCGCGGTTAGTGAGCAGAGGCCTGGGCAAGGGGTTCATTCGGGCTTTGTACGGTGCTGATCATCTTCGAACGTCGTTGCATTTGTAGCGCCATGGATGCCGAGCTGGAGCTCGGCGGTCCCAGGGACGTTGCCCCGGCACCATTTCTTTTACATTCGATGACACCACGATCGGGCGCACCCGGCGCCCGTTTTGGAAAGTCTTACTTCCTTGACACGTGCCTTCTAATGGGTGGCGCTCATAATGGATGCGTTACGACGCCGCGTCGAGGTGCCTGGCGATCAGCACCTTGATGAGCGACTGGCGGGGCACACCGAGGCGTGACGCCTCCCGATCGAGCGACTCGATCATCCACACCGGAAAGTCCACATTCACCCGCCGCTGCTCGTGGCCGGGACGTCGCGCCCGGGTCAGGTCGAGGTACTTCGTCACGTCCTCGCCAGCGTCGAACTTCTTGTCGAGTTCCTCAGCCCTCATACAATGCAATCTCCTCATTCCGCGAACGACGAACCGAGATGATCCGGATGCGATCTTCCCGGTTGGTTACGATTCCCGACCAGTGCACGTCGCCGATTCTACCCACGACGAGGGACCGTGGCTCGTCTGTCGTTCGAGCCGGAATCTCGATCAAATCCGGATCCTCCCACATCGCCTGCGCCTCAACAAAATCTATCCCGTGTTTCTTCTTGTTCGAGCGGCTTTTTCGTTTATCGAACTCGAACTCCATGGTATAGAATCTATACCTTTAATATACATTCGTCAAGACCCCGTCGGGATGATTTTCGGGCGTCGCGACGATCGCTGAAAGTACAGGCTCCACCCGTGCAGGAACCAAAAGCGCCACTCATACGCTGGCCCTCATTCTATCTGGACTCAGTTCTTAATAGCGGTGCCGGCCACCTTCAAACGGCAGCTTTGGGTCCCCTCACCTGCCCTGGGACCCAGGATGGGTGTTATTTCGTGTTGACGCACCGTAGCGGGCATTATCACAGGGTGGTGGTCGGTACCCTCATGGCTTCCAACAACCTGGCCAGCCGCTGATCGATGGTGCACACCGCCGCCCCCTCGCGGCGGGCCGTGACGGCATAGAGGGCGTCGAACGCGAGCAGCAGGCTCACCGGTCGCGATCCTCACGCACAGCTTCGGCCGGAGCTCTGGACACGCGTTTCTCGCCCTCACGCAGAATCCGTTCACGAAGATTGCACAGGGCTTTCAGTCGGCGATTCCGGGCCTCGATACGCCTCACCAATTCCGGGTCCAGAATCATGTGCCCATCATAGCGTGGGAGCTTGGGCGGGACTCCGTGGGTCAGAACGATTCAGGGCCTGGTGATCAGGGGCGCCACGTATCACTCTGTCACATTAGGTGATGCATCCGTGCCGGGTCAGATGATTCCGGCGATCTTGGTTTCGAATCTTCGGAATCGTCTGACCACGGATGAGATGGTGACCGTCCCGCCGGCAGCTCGCCCCGCGCGGTCCGGCGCGGTACGGCTCACGCGCGGCCGGCGTGGCACAAGGCCAACCTCTCAAGGGGGAAAGGGGAAGGGAACAAGGGGGTATCATCGCACGTCCCGGGCACAACGAAACCCGCCGTTGCGGTACCCGTACCAGGCGACGACCCAGTCGCGGTACGCGCAGCGCACGCCCCGCCGAGCGTTGAAGAAGGAACCGCCGCGCAACGAGATCTGGTCTCGATATTGAACGGCGCCGATCGTCTCCTCGGTCCGCAGATCCTCTCCGAATTCCTTGTCTTGCCACCTGGTGTTGCACCACTCCCAGAGACTGCCCTGTAGATGCTCAACGCCATCTTTCCCATCGATAGCAAGGGGACCATCCGACCGGATGTACCCTTCGATTTCCGACTCGGTGCTGAACAGAAGAGAGGCCCATTCCCACTCCGATTCCAGAGGAAGCCTCGCGGCAAAACTCTGCCAAGCGACAGGTAGATTATCGCCAAACCAGTCGGCGAATGCGCGGGCGGCGTACATTGAAACGTACGCTAACGGAACATCTCTATCTATGTCCTCTTCCCAATCGGAAAGATATCGCTCATCGACAAGACCGGCGGC